>ENA-OPWC01001837-OPWC01001837.1-human-gut-metagenome-genome-assembly--contig:-NODE-1837-length-13021-cov-1.511492_pt1 | contig 13021 bp, 12 predicted proteins | sample MGYA00241504_ERZ502000 | MGnify/ENA primary metagenome ERZ502000 (study PRJEB25962, sample SAMEA2042005) | human gut metagenome | biome: human gut; feature: human-associated habitat; material: faeces...
TGTATCTTTGACAAGATCCACATATACCGTATATCCAATGATCGTATCACTGTCTTTCAAAGCATTCATTGCAATACCGGTCATCTGATCACAGCCTCCCGGTCCGATTCCAACTACATATATTTTATTCAAAATGAACCTCCCAGTTCCGGAGTGCAAGCGCGGTTGTCACGCCATTTCTCCCTGTCTTATTTTTAATCAGGCGGCCCTGCTCCGCACCCAGGACTGCACTTCGTTCACAGACATTATTCACGCCTGTGATCTTTTTTACAAATTCGGAAGGGGTAAATTCCCCCTCTGCATGACTCAGCTCTTCTTCCTCAAATGTGATAAACGGGATTCTCCAGTCTTCTGCAAGTTTTTGAAGCCCCACTTCGTCTTTTTTGATGGAAATGCTTGTCAGCTTCTCTACTGCCTGGCTGTATATATCCGCGTCCGCCAGACAGACACTAGCTTCTTTTTCAATTACATCCGCTTCTTTATTCCTGCGGCAGCCCATTCCCAGTGTCACCACCCTGGGAATGATCTGCACCGTGGATGTAAACGGCTTACAGGTTGGATGAATGGTTACTGCAATTCCAATCTCCGGTTTATCCTGCGTGTCTTCCGAAGGCTCTTCCAGGCCTTCCGGCAACTTTCCTGTCCATGGAAATTCACTGTAAAATCCAACAGGTTCTCCCGCAAGCAAGGCTGCTGAAACCGCCTTTGCCGCTTTCATATTCTGAATTCCACAGCAATTCTTTTTTGCAAAGACATCCACTGCAAAGCGATGATGAAGATCTGTCGCTGTCGTTACGACTGGAACTGCACCCAGAAGCTCCGCAACTTCCAGAGTTCATTCGCACCGCCAAGATGTCCTGATAACAGAGATATCACAAACTTTCCACATTCATCGATCACCAGTACCGCCGGATCAGACTTCTTACTTGCTACGTAAGGTGCAATGCTGCGCACCGCGATTCCACAGGCTCCGACAAAAATAATCGCATCATCTGTCTCAAAATGGCGGCCTGCCCAGATTCCTGTACTTTCCGCAATCGAATCATCGAGATATTTACTTTTCTTATAAATTTCTGCCGTATAACCTTTGCCCTGAAGGTCTTTTTGCAGGTCTTCCGCAGTCATATATCCTGTAAGACTGAAACAAATGATTGAAATACGCATTATTTAATTCTCCATTTAGATCGGATTATTTACTGCGCGTTCTCACTCTGTTGCTTCACGGAATTCGGTAGTGAATCCCGGATCATACAGTTTTGAGCGATCATAGTGAGCTGCTTTTACAGAATCCCCGATGATCATCAGTGCAGTCTTTGTGATATTGTTTTCTGCAGCAGTCTGTGCAAGCGTGCCTACTGTGCAGACAAATTTCTTCTCATCCGGCCAGGTTGCCTTGTATACAATTGCCGCCGGCGTATCAGCTGTATATCCGCCTTCGATCAGTCTGCGGCTGAGTTCTTCCAGCATACCGGTGCTTAAGAAAACGACCATCGTTGCCTGATGAGCTGCAAATGACTGAATGCTTTCTTTGGATGGAACCGGTGTACGGCCTTCCATTCTTGTGATGATCACACTCTGTGAGATATCCGGCAGAGTATATTCCAGATTCAGGGCACTTGCCGCACCGCAGAACGCACTGACACCAGGACAATAGTCATACATAATGCCCTTCTCATCCAGAAGATCCATCTGCTCACGGATTGCACCGTAAATACAAGGATCACCTGTATGAAGACGCACAGTCATCTTCCCTTCTGTTTCTGCTCTCTCCATAACGGAGATGACTTCTTCCAGTGTCATCTTCGCACTGTTATGAATCGTACAAACATCCTTGCTGTATTCCAGCAGCTGCGGATTTACCAGCGAACCTGCATAGATGATCACATCTGCCTCCTCCAGATACTGTTTACCTCTGACTGTGATAAGATCCGGTGATCCCGGTCCTGCTCCAACAAAATGTACCATGTTTTTATTCTCCTTTTTTATATATAATTGTTTAATTTGTCATTTACTCTCAGCTGAATTTATTTTACGGATCAGTTCTTCTGCATGCTCTGTCTGGCCAAGATATCCAAATTCATTGGAAAAGATCACTGCACCCAGAAGGATCTGCTGATAAGAACGATGATCCAGATAAAACTGGATATGTCGGGTCACATCCTCCATCGCTTTCTGTAAAATATGATAACGATCAAGCACATGCAGGGCCTCATCCGTCGTGTTGCATGCCAGAATCTCTCTGGCACATTCCAGATCTGCTCCGGAGCGTATTGCTGCCGCACACAGAACCTCCATACGTCCGTCTGCGCTGTGTGAATGTGTATTCATGATTCCGGCAGCAACTTTGACAAATTTGCCAATATGCGAAATAAAAAGAATCCCCTTTACTCCCATGTTCACTGCCATATCAATGGTTTCACCTACATAATTACTGCACTTGATGTTTTTTTCAAAAGGAAGATCCATATGCTCCCTGAGGTAATCTGCCCCATAATTTCCCGGAGTCACGATCAGATACTGTTCCCCCTGTGAAAAATGCTGTTTCATTTCTACCTGAATACTCTGAATCAAGGCTTTCTCACTCATAGGTTCTACGATACCGGACGTTCCAAGAATAGAGATGCCACCCTGGATTCCCAGACGGGGATTAAAAGTCTTTTTCGCGATCTGTTCACCTTCTGGAACAGAAATCGTTACTTTCAGGCCACCCTCATAGTGGTATCGATCTGCTGCATCCTCCACTGCTTTCAGGATCATGGCCTTTGGCACAGGATTGATTGCTGCTTCTCCCACTTTCTGTGAAAGTCCCGGACGCGTCACTCTTCCGACACCTTTCCCTCCATCGACCGTAATCTCAGAGGATTTCGGACATTTTTCCACTCTGGCATAGACCAGAATTCCATTCGTCGTATCCGGATCATCCCCCGCATCTTTACGTACTGCGCAGATCACTGTATCTTTTTCCATACAGACGTCATGCAATTCCAGATGGAGAAGAATTCCCTTTGGTGTCATAAGATCTGTCTCGTTCTGTTTCTGACCTCCGAGAAGCATTTCCGTGGCACCTTTTGCAGCTCCCGCCGCACAGGATCCGGTCGTATAGCCGAAATGAAGTTTCTTTTGATTTTTAATTACATAATAATCTTCCAGTCCTGTTTTATGTGCCATAACTTCCTCCTTCACATATGCCATTTTATTATATTATTTTGCCAAAAAAATGTCAATGAAACACCTTTTAATTAATCTTACATTCCTCATTTATCCGGAATACCTTTTAAAATATTTCTGCACAAAAAAACCAGCCCACTTTCGGACTGGTCTTTTGCATTTTATGTATCTTTTTAATAAATAATGATCGGATATCCGCCGTCAATCGTATTATAGATCAGTGCTGCCTGATCTGTCGGAAGGTTGATACAGCCATGACTTCCGGCGCCACTTTTATATCGGTTTCCTCCGAAAGAAGACTGCCAGGATGCATCATGAAGCCCCTGCCCATATACAAATGGCATCCAATAATTTACTTTTACGTTGTATCCATATTCCTGACTGCTCAGGTTATATGGACTTGCCTTGTAGGCAATCGGCCATGCTCCTCTGTATGTCTCCCTGCCGGCTTTTGGTGCTCCACTGACGATATCTGTTTCTGTCACAAGTGCTCCATCTTTGTACAGCCACAGATGCTGGTTATCCAGACTTACTTCTATATAGCTTCCGTTCAGATCATCTGCACCGTTACGCTGCATACCACTGATGCTGTATACCGGATCTCGTGTAACTGCAGTACCACTCGCAAGATCTGTCAGCAACTGCTGCACTTCTCCATCCTGATCGATCTGAAATCCATATTCATTATCGGATACCGTGACATCATTTCCATAGGATGTGTGGAATGTACGTGGAACATAGATGGTATTATACTTCGCTGCAAGATTCTGTACATAAGTCTTCACTGCTTCCTGATCAATATTCAGACTGTCATCTGTAATCTGCAGCCATGTCTCGATTGTTCCTGCATCAATTACTTCCGTCGTACTTCCCAATGTATATGTAACTGTAGTACTGCGATATTTATTCAACTGATCATTCAGTCCTGTAACTTTATTCTGCATTTCATCAGAAACCGTTACAGAAGGCTGCTGATAAACATTTGTATCCAATGTGATCTGAATATCCCCACCAAGAAGCTTCAGCCGAAAATTATCATCCAGCATCTGATCTACATAGCTTTGAAGTCTGGTCTCATCAATTTTATTTCCCTGCACATCATTGACCAGAACAAACTGCTTCTGCTGTTCGTCATACTGAACCGCTGCATCCACGGATGCCGTACGCTCTTTACCTCCAAAATTAGAAGACGCAAGAGCTTTCTTTTCCTGTTCTTCATCCTTCTGGATCTGATATGCGATCTTGTAATCTTCCTGCGTGGCAAAGATCTTTCTGTTTGCTTCCCGCGTTGTCTGCAATTCTGTAAGCTCACTTTTAAGTGCTGACTCATCCAGATCATATCCAAGTTCACTCACCGTTGTCTGATAGACATCCGAGCCACCTTCTTTGAACTGTACCTTACGGCTGCGAAAAGCATCCAGAAGCTTCTGTTCTGCCTTATCTGCCGTCAGCGTGGAAACATCCATCCCGTAAATAGATATTTTTCTTCCAAGTGTATTGGTATCTGCAATATGTATGTAAGTAAAAAGCCCCGCCGTAAGAACAACCACACCTCCGATACATGCGCCCAATATGATTTTCTTTGCTTTTCTGCTGAGCTTAAATTTGTCTGCCATAATCTCTTTCCTCTTATCTGCTGTATTGTCAATTTATGCACGTATTCTGATTCTTATTATATTACAGAGAAAAATGGACTTCTGTAATCTGAGGTTTCTGTTTATCTCTGGCAATAAATTATTTTACCTTTTAATAACCAGAACTCTTCTCATAAGGTGTTGTATAGATTTTCAGGAATTTATCATATTCTTTGTTGCTGTAAAAATATCTTCTGTTATGACGGCTGATATCAAGGCAGTCAAAACCCTTTCTTTTGAGCAGTCTGTATGTCTTTTCATATGCACTCCCTGTCATTGTATTTAACTGCCACAGTGAAAAATTAAGCGCCCAATTAACAAATGCCCTTTCTAAGGTATCATATAAACCTCTGTCTTTTAGCTCCTTTTGCATAGCCAAAAGCGCAATATAGAAACAATCCCATGATTTCTCTCTTGTACGCGACAGAGATGTTCTGACATTGACTCTCTGATGGATCAAGACCTCATCTACTGTAGAAATTCTGGAAGCACAGGCAAGCGCAATAAAAACAAAGAGCATATCATTTGTTGTTCGAAGATTCTGATACTTGATTCCCAATCTCCTGACATACTCCCTCTGGTATAATTTATCCCATGGCCAGCCATTAAACATTCTAAAAATATTATTTCTTACATTTTCATCAGTTGCTGCAAACGGCTCTTTTTCCGGAAAATACTGCTTCCGAAATGCCCATGTGCATTTTTTGTATACTTTCTCTGTATGATCATAGAGGTCTGCATTAAACACACATACTTCTGCCTCTGTTTCTTCCGCTCTGTCATATGCGGCTTTCAGCATATTTTTCTCAAAGAAATCATCTGCATCCAGAAAAGCCAGGTATTTTCCTCTTGCAACATCCATTCCATTATTTCTGGCTGCTCCTGCTCCCTGATTTTCCTGATGAATGACTCTGATCCTGGCATCTGCTTTTTCGAATTCTTTCAGAATTACCAGTGATCCATCTGTTGACCCATCATCCACACAGATAATTTCAATCTCTCTCAGAGTCTGCTTCAGCAGGCTGTTTAATCCGTCTTTTAAGAATTCTGCCGCATTGTATACCGGAATTATCACCGAAACCGCAGGTATATCATTACTCATATCTATTCCCCTTTGATTAATGCAACATTTTTTTCAGCTTTCGCGGAACAAAGGTAATTGCTCTTCCAATTTTTAAAGATGAAGAATTTTCCATGTCATCTATTTTTTTCTGAAGCTTTATCACCTTGTTTTCGCTTTTTTTCAATGCCTTCGCCAGTTCTGCTTCGCTTCCAAACCTGAGTAGTTCTTTTCGAAATGTTTCATCAAAAAAAGCATCCATATCATCTACTAATCGATTGATATCTGTCCATTCTTTTTCCGTAAAATATTTTTTGTCAAAAAGTCCCCTGTTCTTCGCCTCTGAAAGTTCTTTATGCATTCTCTCCAAAAAAGCATATTTGAATTCCATTGTAAGTCTGAACAGATTCCACCGATAAGATATATATTTCAAAGATATAACCGGTTTCTCCAGTTCTTCTTTTAGCTCCGGTCGTTTTTCAAGAAATTCTTCAATAGATTTAAATTCATCACAGATACAATATATTTTGGCAGCCGCTTTTACCGATGAATTTGCATTATCTGTGCGATAATGAAGGTAGGCATCACGAACCAGCAATGCTCTTTCCGCACTTGCCCATACTTTAAACGCAAACCCTGTATCCTGATAGGAAGCACCCGGTGTTTCCGCAAAAGATACATGATTTTCCAACAGCCATTCTCTCCGATAAATCCCGCTCCAGATACATGGTCTCACCCGAAAGATTTCCGGATGTTCCACCGGTCTGAACACCTGATCATACAGATCATATTCTTTTAGCACTTCATAATATGTGCTCTGAGGTTCCGGCTGCGATACATAAGAATAATAGTTTGATTTCACAACATCTGCATGATTTTCTTTTGCTGCTTTATATAATTCATCAAACATATTAAGATCTGCAAAATCATCCGTTTCAATAATGCCTATATATTCTCCTGCCGCATTTTGAAGTCCAACATTCATACTATGTCCGTACCCCGAATTCGCTTTATGGATCACTTTGATACGATTGTCTTTCTGCGCATATTCATCCAGAATATTCCCTGTTGAATCTCTGGATCCATCATCTATACAAATAATCTCTATGTCCTTTAAAGTCTGATTTACTACACTGTCCATGCATTCTTTTAAAAATTTTTCAACATTGCATGCCGGCATTAGTATGGATACTTTTGCCATCTTCCATTCCTCCTGATCTGTCATTATCTTGCACGAAGCTTTCGAATGATTGCTATGCCTGTACATTTTATTCCGTTTTTTCTCATATACCTGAATATCTTTTTCACCAAATACCCCGGTGTCGTTAATACCTGCAGCATTTTGCCCACACCGGATGGTTCTGTTATTCTCTTATAAAGATAAATATCATTTACGCAAAAAACTCTTTCAGCCTTCAACAGAATACGTTTTACAAAGCATCTATCTGTATCTATTCTATTATGAAAGTCCGTTTTTTCCCCGATAAGTAAATCTTTTTTCAAAATCTGCATGGATACGGGCGGTAATATATCCTTATTCTTTTTCAGCTGATTTCGCATTTCTTTCCCTGTTATTACCTGCGCGTAAGAGCCGCATCTGTAAAATTCATCTGAAAGATTTTTATATCGTTTCGCGAGTTTTGTATTTTCATAAAAAACTGCCCCGGAAAACAGCAGAATATCCAGATGTTTCGTCTCACATATATTCCACAACTCTTCCAAAGCAAATGAAGTGAGCAAATCCCCACTATTCATAAAATACAGATATTTCCCCTCTGCTTTATTTAATACGTCATCCCCGCGTGTTATCTGGCCGGGCTTTGTCTGATCGATTATCTCGATATCATTTACGATTGACTGCGCTGAAAGTGAATCCAGCGTTTCTTCCATATATTTATCTGTATCACCTGCAGAAATAATTACCGTAATTTTTTTCATAGTTCTAATCTCATACACCATTTCGTTTTTTCAATATTTATAGCATACTTTGTTTACTATTTAATTGCAATCATTTTCCATGATATTTTTTCAGTCCTCTGTCGAATAACTGCCCCAAATATTAATTTTCTGTCACAAACCCATAATTTTTACACCGGACAGCAATTTTGTGATAGGATAATTTTATTATGAAATGAAGGAGAAGATTGTGTTGAAACCGACAAATACCAATTACCTTTTTAAATTTTCCATTGTAACAGCTGTCTATAATGTAGCGCCTTACCTTTCCGAGGCAATTGACAGTATCCTTTCACAGGATATAGGTTTTCTCGAATCCGTGGAGCTTATTCTTGTCGATGACGGATCCACCGATGCTTCCGGAGCTATCTGTGATGAATATCAGCATAAATATCCGGAAAACATCGTCGTAATACACAAACCCAACGGTGGCGTTGCCAGCGCACGAAATGCAGGTATCGCTGTGGCCCGTGGAAGATACGTTAATTTCATGGATTCTGACGATAAACTGACTCCTGATACACTTTCTTCCGTCTATGACTTTTTTATTGAGCATGATAAAGAGGTGGATCTTGTTTCTGTTCCTATTTTTTACTTCGAACAAAAAAACGAACCACATCGCCTGAATTACAAATATGCTTCCGACAAAGCGCAGGTCATTGATCTGACCACGCATTATTCTTATGTACAGATGTCATCAGCATCTGCTTTTTTCAAAAGAGAAGCTCTGAACGATCATACATTCGATACCTCTCTTCGTTATGCAGAAGATTCCAAGGCGATCATGGAACTGCTTTTAGAGAATCCCCAATATGGCATTGTCCCACAGGGGCGCTACCTGTATCGTGCCCGTACATCCATGAATTCTGCCCTGAACGGTTCCAAATCGCACAGAGAATGGTACATTGACTGCCTCAAGAACTACATATTCTGGGCATTGGATGAGGCGAAATCCCGTTTCGGAGCCATTCCGGATTATGTACAGTACAATGTCATGTACGATCTGCAGGGACGCTTCAAAGTTGATGAAATTCCAGAAACCGTATTGACGCCTCATGAAAAAACTATTTTTTTGAAAATGCTGTTCGATGCTGTTTTTCAGATTGACGACCACATCATTCTTGAGCAGAAAAATCTATCCATGGAACTGAAGGACTATATCATGAGCATAAAAAAAGCACCGGATTCCGGAACTTTGCAGTTTGACGACAAGAGCGAAGATGCCTGGTTTCAATATCCCGATCTGAGTACCGGTCACGCTTCATCTTATCAGCTTCGTCTGACTTCCATGGAACTTATGAAACATGATATCCTGCTGGAGGGTGCAGCTAAGATCTATCTGCGTTTTCCATATCCAGCCAATCTGTTTCTTCGAATCACAACCGGTCATACTACACATATGGTAAAATGCTGTTTCCGCGAAGATCCGGAACACGTTTTTCGTTTTAATGGACAGAAACTTGCTGTATTCCTGAAATTTACAGCAGTCATTCCATACGAAATGTTTTCTGGTATTACACATATCGAATTTTGCTGGGATTGCGATGGGCATACGATCTGTTATCACAGTTTACACCGTATGTCGGAATTTCCTCTTGCATATGGACAGCAAAAGCTTCTTCTGAACAAAAAATCCTATTATGCTACACTTTCTTCGCAGATGCTTACATTTGAAGAAGCCACTCCTGTATCAAAACTGAAAAATCATACACTTTCTGTGCTTCGAAGGGTTCGGAAGATTTGTTATTTAAAATAACATTCAAAATATTTTTCTTATTTTCCTGTTTTCTTTGTATTGCAATCTTTTTGCCAATGTGGTAGCATTCAATTAAACAGAATTAATTTATATGCTATATGTTGTTATTTAAAATAACATTTTATGAAAGGTAAAAAGATTCTCAATGAAAAAATTATCTATGACACGACTTGCCGAACTTGTTTCCGGCAAGCGAAAAGAAAAATCCATGACTCAACAGGAACTGGCTGATGCTACCGGCATCAATCGTTCTCTGTTATCCCGTCTGGAGAAAAAAGATTTTATTCCATCAATTCCACAACTGGAAAGTCTTGGAGAATGCCTTGGATTTGATCCGGATGAAGCATTTACTGAACAGTCCGCTTCCCGGTTGCCATCTCCTTCTCCTTTGAACATTGCTGTCGCAGGCACAGGTTATGTCGGTCTTTCCATTGCAACATTACTTGCACAGCACAATCATGTTACTGCTGTTGATATCATTCCTGAGAAAGTTGATCTGATCAACAAACGCAAATCTCCGATTCAGGACGAATATATCGAAAAATATCTTTCAGAAAAAGAGCTTGACCTGACAGCTACACTGGATGGCGAAGCTGCTTACACAAATGCTGACTATATAGTCATTGCGGCACCGACAAACTACGACAGTCAGAAAAACTATTTTGATACATCTGCCGTTGAAGCTGTGATCGAACTTGTCCTCAAAGTAAATCCACATGCGATCATGGTCATCAAATCCACGATTCCGGTCGGCTATACAGAATCTGTCAGAAAGAAATACAATACAGCAAATATCATTTTCAGTCCGGAATTTCTTCGTGAATCCAAAGCACTGTACGATAACCTGTATCCAAGCCGCATTATCGTTGCTACAGATCCGGATGATCCGAAACTGGTACAGGCGTCCCACAATTTTGCAGCTCTTCTCCAGGAAGGTGCTCTGAAAGAAAACATTGATACATTATTTATGGGATTTACTGAAGCAGAGGCTGTAAAACTGTTTGCAAACACCTACCTTGCACTTCGTGTTTCCTACTTTAACGAGCTGGATACTTACGCTGAAATGAAAGGTCTGAATACGCAGAACATTATTCAGGGTGTCTGCCTGGATCCTCGTATTGGAACACATTACAACAATCCTTCCTTCGGTTACGGTGGATACTGTCTTCCAAAAGATACCAAGCAGCTTCTCGCCAACTATAACGATGTTCCACAGAATATGATGAGTGCGATCGTTGAAAGTAATCGTACGCGTAAAGATTTCATTGCAGACCGTGTATTACAGAAAGCCGGTTATTACGGTTATGATGAAGAAAATACTTACAATTCTTCCATGGAAAAATCAGTCACTGTAGGTGTTTATCGTCTGACTATGAAATCCAACTCTGACAACTTCCGTCAGTCTTCTATTCAGGGAGTCATGAAGCGAATCAAAGCCAAGGGTGCTTCCGTGATCATCTATGAACCAACCCTGAAGGACGGATCTACCTTCTTTGGAAGCAAAGTTGTCAATGATCTTGATAAATTTAAAAATCTGAGCGACTGTATCATCGCAAACCGTTACAGTCAGATCCTGGATGATGTAAAAGATAAAGTATATACAAGAGATATTTTCCAGCGAGATTAGACCAGAAAATGAGGAGAATTTAAAATGAAAAATGGTAAGAAATTAAAAGTATGTTTGGTGGGATCATCTGGTGGTCATTTAACACATTTATATATGTTGAAACCTTTTTGGCAGGATAAAGATAGGTTTTGGGTTACATTTGATAAAGAAGATGCTAGAAGTATTTTAAAGGGTGAAAAAATGTATCCTTGCTATTATCCAAGCAACCGAAGTTTAAAGGCTCTTATCATTAATACAATCAAGGCGATAAAAATTATACCGAAGGAGCGTCCTGATTTGATAATCACATCTGGTGCGGCACCAGCAATTCCTTTTTTCTATATAGGTAAGTTGTTTGGAGCTAAAACAATTTATATTGAAGTTTTTGATAGAATAAATGCTTCAACAATTTCTGGAAAATTATGTTATCCAGTTACAGATAAGTTTATTGTAGAATGGGAAGAAATGAAGAAGGTTTATCCTAAAGCGATTAATTTAGGAAGTATATTCTAAGAAATGAGGTGAAGCAGAGTGATTTTTGTAACAGTTGGAACGCATGAACAACCGTTTAATCGTCTCATTGAGTGTATTGATAGTTTAAAGAAAAATGGCGTAATTCAAGAAGATGTAATTATTCAAACTGGGTATAGTACATATGAACCTAAATATTGTACCTGGCAAAAGTTATATCCATATCAAGAAATGATAAAACTTGTAGATAAAGCAAGAATAGTTATTACACATGGAGGACCATCTAGTTTTATTATGCCTTTACAAGTTGGAAAAGTACCAATTGTAGTACCTAGAAGACATGAGTTTGATGAACATGTTAATGATCATCAGGTTTCTTTTGCTAAAGCTGTAGCTGAACGAATGGGAACCATTATTGTAGTCGAAAAGATGAGGAAACTTGAGGAGACGATAATTAACTATGATAAAATTGTTTCTGGAATGGGCAATGGATTAAAGAGTAATAATGAGAAGTTTAATGAAGAACTTGGAAAAATAGTTGATAAAATGTTTAAGCAATAGAGAAAGGTATAAAAGGAATGGGTAAGATTAAGATTGCTTTTGTGGAAACAAATTGTAAAAAGAATGGTCCGATTAAGCAAACGCTTAATATTATTCGCAATATGGATAGAAAAATTTTTGAGCCATATCTTGTTACAGTGTGGCCAGAAGAATCAGATAATTCTATGATTGATGAATATAAAAAACTTGGAATTTCAGTTTATTCAGCAAATATAAGCAAAAAGAAGTCAATAATATTTGGTAAAAGAGCTATTAAAAAGATTTTAAAAAAAATAGAGCCGGATATTGTACAAGGGGTTGGAATGCCGCCTTATAGAATGACACTTGGATATAAAAATACAGTACATTTTGTTACGCTTAGAAACTATTGCTATGAAGACTACCCAGATTATTATGGAAAATGTATTGGAACAGCTATGGCATTTTTTGATATAAATTTAATAAAAAAGCGTATGGCAAATGGAGAACCTTTTGTGACATGTTCTGAGAGTTTGACAAAAATGTACAAAGAAAAACAGAATATGGAAATACCGTACATTAGGAACGGAGTAGATGTAAGTCAATATACCAAAAGAAATGTGAACGAAGTTTCTGAGATTCGTAAAAAATTGAATCTGCAGCAAGATAAAGTGATTTTTGTATATAGTGGAGGGTTTATTGAGAGAAAAAATCAAAATGAAGCAATTACAGCTTTTCTTAATATGAAAAGAAATCAGGAGGCAGTATTGCTTTTGTTAGGTGATGGAAAAGATTTTGAAGTATTATGCGAAACCATTAAGAAAACAGCATTTAAAGTAACTCGTGTCGGA
>ENA-OPWC01001843-OPWC01001843.1-human-gut-metagenome-genome-assembly--contig:-NODE-1843-length-12969-cov-13.122116_pt1 | contig 12969 bp, 10 predicted proteins | sample MGYA00241504_ERZ502000 | MGnify/ENA primary metagenome ERZ502000 (study PRJEB25962, sample SAMEA2042005) | human gut metagenome | biome: human gut; feature: human-associated habitat; material: faeces...
CATTTTTCGGAACACGAAAAACTCCAATACCCTCAACAGGATAAATCCCATAAAATATAAACAATAGAATGCACGCTCTGCGAGCATTCTATTGTCATGAATGAAAAAGACCGTCGGTTTTGCAGAGCCTTGGGAAGGCGCGAACCGACGGTCTTTTGGATTTTTTGGAAAGAATTTTGTTTCACAGTTTTTCGCCTGTGGCAGGGAGGGAAAGCAATAGCTTTATGCAGCGTGCCGCTTTTCCAGTTCGACACAGATGCGGTCGTATTCTGTTTCGTCCAGAATATATTTTTTCTTATAAAGGAAGTAGGACAGAAGCATCATCGCGCAGGGCAGCAGGGACATGCACAGCAAAAGTCCGGTGCTCTGCAGCGAGGTCGTGCTGGAGAGCACGCCGGAAATTAAGTCGAGCTTTTCACTTTCGGTAATCAACCCCTGGGTGCACTGCTGCTCCAGCGAAGAAATCTGGTTGGTGTAGCTGGTAACGTCGAACAGCAGATAGGTTGCAGATGTCAGGACAGCGGTCAGTGCGGAGGCAAGCTTTGTGATGAATGGGCGAAGGGAAGCGATGACGGCTTCATCCCTCGTCCCGAATTTGTACTCATTATATTCCACCGTATTGAGGATGGAGATCATCATAATCAGGTAATAGCAATACTGACCGAAATTGGAGAGCATGTAGCCTAACACGAGCAGGGCAAAGCCGAGGGTGCCGGTCTTTGCCAGGAAGCCGGAGATCAGGAGGAACGCGTAGCCGATCACCGCGATGATTGCCATGATGGACATCAGCCGTTTGCGCGGACATTTGCGGGAAATAGCAGGGTAGAAGACCATCAGAAACGCGGTTGCGGACATGCCGACCATTGTGAACAGGGAATACAGACCGCCTTCATAGCCGAACGTCAGATAAATATAGGTAGATCCCAGTCCGCCGACGATCAGTCCATTACCGATCTGCTGCAGCAAAAAGATGACTGCGATCCAGACTAACTGATCGTTGCGCAGGATGGTCTGGATGATTTCGCGGAAGCGGAAGCGTTCCTGCTTTGGTGCAGGAGGATCGCGGCGTTCGCGTACGCCGAAGATTGTGATGCTCAAAAACAGAGGCGCTAAAATCGCAATGATCAGGGCGATGCGTCCATAGGCGGTAAAGGAACTTCCGCCGATGGCATTTTTTCCGGTAGAAAAGACTGGAATCAGGATAGAAGCCAGCGTAGAACCGATTCCTGCAAACAGCGTAGCACGGGAGGTAAACTGATTGCGTGCGTTGGCATCGGAGCCGAGCGCCGGAATCATACCCCAGTAGGAAATATCGTTCATGGTATAGGTGATGCTGAACAAAAAATAAAGGATACCGAACAGGCAGACGAAGCTCCAACCGTGCAGGTCTGTATTGAAAAACAGATAAATGACGACGGAGGTGGATAAAACGCCGATTGTCAGCCAGGGTTTAAATTTGCCGAAACGGGAATGGGTGTGTTCGATGATGCTTCCCATGATCGGGTCGTTTAGTGCGTCAAAAATCCGGGCAGCGACCATAATTGCGGTGATCGCGGTCAGCTGTGCGGCGTTTAACGAGCGGGTAAATAAAACGAAAGTCAGAAGAAAGCTGTTGATCAGGGCGTAAACAGCATCTCTTCCGACCGTCCCGAGGGGGAACAGAAGTAGGTTTCGTTTTTGGTACTTTTGCTGTTCGTTCATGGATTTTTCCTCCGTTTTTTATTCTGTTTTCATTATATTGCGATTTAAAACAGGATGCAACAGAGAAAAATGGCGAATTCCGGAGAGTGGGAAATGAGATTGTCGGAGGATGCGGCAGGGTGGCACAGCGTGCTGTAAAACGCGGGCACTGCAGCTGCAGCGCAGTCTTGTGTCTGACTACAGCAGAATCAGTTGGCGTGTATACTCGTGAACCGGCAGCTGCCCGGTTTTTGCGCAGCGTGCAGTTTGCGTCAGATGTGCAGCGAGCACATCCTTTTCATAGAGGGCGAGTGCTTCCGGAGAAAGGCTGCGGGCTGCAGCAGCGGGGCGGGAGATGAGCGGAATGCTGCTGTTTTTCTTGAGCACGGACAGCAGGGGAGACGCACTCTTCCGAAAACCAAGAATTCGGGCGTAAGGTGTATAGTCGTTATCGCGGGCAGTAAGGAGCATTTCCTGCGGAACAGAGAGCAGAATCCGACACAGACAGCGGCTGATTTTGCTGTAGGTGATTTCGCGGGTCTTGAGTCTTACGCAGAGATCGTCCCAGTCGGTAAAGGAAAGGCGGTTCGCTTCGAGCTTGTCGGCAAGCTCTTTTCCGACCTCAGCATACGTCCCAAAGGAACCCGGAGCGGCAGTGAGCAGTCGATAGTGCAATGGACTGGATAAGTCATTGGAGAATAAAAACGTGTTCTGCGATAAAACTTCCTCCCAGAGCGGCAGCAGGGGCTGCAGTTCTGGATAGCACTGCAGCTGCGACAAAAGAGCCTGCTTCCCTTGTTTGGCGAGCAGACTGCGCAGCGCGGATGCAGAGGGAAAGTCAGCTGCACCGTCGAGCGGATCGTGATAGCCGCTGCCAACGCGCGAGATCGTGAACGGGCGGATGGAGCTGTTTCGCCGCAGCAGCGCCATGGTGTATTCCAATCCCAGAAGGTTGTTGGGGGAAGAAAGCAGGGCAACAATCTGTTCTGCTGTGGAATTGTTGTCGGGGCAAGCTGTTGATGGCATATCTTTTGCCATATCGAGGCATAAAAGCAGCGCCTGCTGGCGTGCGGCAGGGAAAGATAGCCCGGATTTTAATGCTTTTTTCAAAGCATTGGAAAAAGCATCAGATTCGCACTGCAGCAGAGTTGCCGTTTTTTCAAATAAGGAAATGTCGCCGGATTCGCTGCCAAAGCAAAGACCGTCCACGCAGCCGAGCTTGTCCAGCAGGGAAACTGCCCCGGCGGCAAAATCCCCGGCGCTTCCGGTGGCGAAGCAGACGGGCAGCTCAATCACAACGTCTGCTCCGGCAAGCAGCGCCATCCGGGTACGGGTATACTTGTCCAGAAGCGCCGGAGCGCCCCGCTGGACAAAGCTGCCGCTCATGACTGCGATCAGATAGTCCGCGCCGGTTTGCTTCCGCGCCTGTTCCATATGGTAAATATGTCCCGGGTGAAGCGGGTTGTATTCTACGATGATGCCTGTTGTTTTCAAAGTGATAAATACCTCCATGTGCACGGGTTCTTAACGTTCTGAGAACTTTTTTCTTTTTTTACTTCCACAGGTTCAAGTTTATTTTTCTGTTTTTAATATCCGATTTCCGAATTATAGCTGTATCTCTAACTCCAAGCAATCCCATTCTTCGCCTAATACCTGATACTTTTCCATTTCATCTAATGCTACATCCTGAAATCCTGTGGTCTTGTAACAATAATATGCAGGATCATTATTACGGAAAACACCTAATGTAACCTTCTTTGCGCCAAAGATTTCTTTTGCATAGAGTAATCCTAACTGAAGCATTTGTTTTCCATAGCCTTTCCCCCTTTTGTTTGCATCAACGATAACAAAGCCAAATCTTAATTCATCAAATGACGCTGTTGGTCTTCTCATTGTAAAAAATCCAACCACATCGTTATCATCTATCGCTGTAAAAGCCATCAAATCACTTACGGAATGAAATTGCTCAAGCGATAACGGGTATGTTCCCAGTACGCCTGCTGTCCATTTATAAAATGCCTTTTCATCTTTTGCCCAGGAAAGTATTGTTTCAGCATCTTTTATATGATAAGGTCTTAGTCTTAACATCATTTTCCCCTTTCTGCAAAACTGGAAGTTGTCTAATTCTTTTTTAAGGGATTATCTAATACATAATACAAAGAAATATACTCATGTCCATCTCTTGCAATTTGGGTATTTTCCTTTACAAAGCGGAAACCACTTTTTTCAATAACTCTTTTTGATTGACTATTTATAACAAAATGGCTACACATTAAGTAATCATAATTTTCTTGTTCAAAGCAGAATTTAATTACTCTATTAACAGCTTCTGGCATTAAACCTTTTCCCCAATACTCTTTACTTAATACATATCCTAGTTCTCTTCCTACTAAATTCTCATACTCATCACGCAACAAAAGACTAAGCGTTTCAAGTCCTAATGAACCTATTACCTTATGATTTTCTTTCAATTCTAAAGCAAAGGTCATTTTCTCATTAATAAACATCTCCAAAATGGTTTTTGATTCTTGAATTGATGTATGTGGATTCCATCCAGCCATTTGACCTACTCCATCAACTTTTGCATACTCAAAAAAGTCTTCTAAATCCATTTCACTCCATTCTCTAATGATTAGTCTATCTGTTTCAAGCACAACACCTGTTAAATCAACATTTGCATTCATAAATCTATCACTCCTCAATCAACTCCCGATTGTTCTATGATACGATAAACATGCCATATTCTTTTGGCACGTTTAAAATTCCATTTGTAGTATGAGCGGTCAAAATATCTTTTTTAGCCTGTTTGGGAATGCCGGTGATCGACGTCATACTGGAAAGAGAATAAAGATATTCGATTATGTCATCGATATTGCTTTTGGCAGCTGCGATCATCGCTTTTGAAAAATCTGAAAGAGTCAGCCTGGAACACAGACGGATCAAATCTTCTTTGTTTTTCCACATATCGCCTGTCCCGCAGCCTAATTCCAAAATGCGCATTCCGGGGGCAATTTTATAATTGGAAAAAATCCAGTTTCCGAATCCCATCTTGTTTGTCGAATATTTATCATGAATGGAAATTCTCGTTTGCAAATTGGTTGCTGTAGCATACCGCTGTTCCACAACGGACCTATCATTCAGCTGATCCATACATAACCTCGCTTTGATTTCCTGTTTTTGATCCTGGTATTTACAAAACAGTATAACATAAAATAAAGGCACATGGGAAGCTGCGGAAAGCATTGAAGATGCAGCTTGGCGAATGGTGTAGATGAACGATAACCTAAAATAGCAAAAAGAAGTTTTAACGGAAAGATCTTGTGCTGCTTCATATAGATTTTTCTGTTTTGAGTATGGTATACTGTAAGAGTATGTGAGAAAACTTAGCCTTCTTATATATTTTTAACGAACTAAAAATTTATTTTATATAGAGAGGGATCGGCAGATGGGAAATAAGGAATTATTTAAAACAGTTTTATTCGGCGGATTTCAAAAAGAAGAAGTATGGAACTACATGCAGGAGGTTGAGGCGGAGATAGAAGGGGGACGCCAGGTTGCGGAACGCGCACAGCAGGAATATGCGCAGCAGCTGGAAGAGGAAAACCTGATGCGGCAGAAACTGAGCCAGCAGCTTTCGGATGAACAGGAACGCACGGAGAAGCTGGAAGAAGAAAAGAATGCGATGGAGTCGGAACTTGGCACACTGCAAGCAGAAGCAGAAAGTCTGCGCGCAGAAAAAGCAGAACTGCAGACCGAGCTGAACAAGCTGCAGGAAGAAAAGATCGGGCTGGAAGCGGCAGTTGAAACCTTAAATACAGAAAAAGCCGGACAGCAGGCAGAAATGGAAGCGCTGCAGAAGGAAAAGGACGAATTACAGACAAGGGCGGAATCCTTACAGACGGAGAAGGAAGAGGCTTTGGAGGAGCTGGAAAATCTGCGGATAGCGCAGACAAAAATTCAGGCAGAGGCAGAAAGCCTACGTACAGAAAAAGCAGAGCTGCAGACCGAGCTGAACAAGCTGCAGGAAGAAAAGATCGGGCTGGAAGCGGCAGTTGAAACCTTAAATACAGAAAAAGCCGGACAGCAGGCAGAAGTTGAAGGGCTGCAGAAGGCAAAGGACGAATTACAGGCAAGAACAGAAGTTTTAGAAGCTGAGAAAGAGAAAGCTTTGTCAGAGCTGAAAAGTCTGAGGACTGAGAAAGTCAAACTGGAAACCGAAGCAGAAAAATTGCGTGCAGAGCAGCAGGAATTGAAAGCGGAAGCTGACGATCTGAGTGTCCAGCTGGAAACGCAGCAACTTGCGCTTGCAAAGGAGAAAGAACACACTGCAGCACGGCTGGCAGAATGGAAGAGCCGGGAGGACAGCCTGAAAACAGAATTAAAGCGCAAAAAGGCAGAGGCTCAGACGATTTGCCAGAAACAACAGCAGGAGATTCGGCAGTTAAAACAGCAGTTGGCAGCTTTAAAGTCAGATCATGCAAGAAGTGCAGGACAGAGTAGCCTGGACGGTTTGAAGAATGGTCTGGGACAGATGTTCTTTAAGGTTACAGGAAATGCAGGCAGAAATAGTGCTGGAAAACGCAGCGAAGCGATGCGGCAGTGGGACGCAGACAGCTACAGCGAAGAAAGAACGCAGTGGGGATATGCAGAAAATCCTAGCCGTGCCGAAAAAACGCAGGGACAAGCAGATGACTACAGGGAAAAATCGCAGGAAATCGTAAAAACGGACTATGCGAGTCAAAGAAACGATACGGCAGTCACAGAGCAGGGCGCGCCCGCTGCAGGACAGAACATGACCGTTACGGCTGCAGTCCACCCTGCGTCCGACACAATTTCCGATGTTGCACTCGACACCATATCTGATACAGTTCCGGCGCCCACCGCACCGGATGAAAATAAATTGACTGATACGGTCAATAGGACGACCGACGACGCGATCGCAGAAGCTGCAAAAGCCTGCGAGGACATACAGGCGGCGCAGGAAGCCAAAACGCAGGATTCGGAGAATGCGGATGCGCAGCAAAAGCAGCAGGAAAAAGATACTTATTATAAAGAGCATGTGAATACGGTCAACGAGACGATCGCCCGGGCGCAGGAGCGGATTGCAAAAATGCTTCAGGAGCTTCAGACAGAGGTAGAATAAAAGGGAACCCTTTTGGACAGACTAAAGCAAAAAGTCCGGGAGGAAGATTTCCATGACGATGAAAAAAGTGAGCGGCGATCTGGCGAAGAACAGAGACTATCTGGATCGACAGCTGGGCGTTGGGGAAAGCTTTGACGTATTGTACCGAAATGTGGAGATCGGGAAGAAAAATGCAGCGCTGTATATGATCGACGGATTCTGTAAAGATGAAGTGATGCAGAAGCTGCTGCAGCATTTTATCGGAATCACGAAAGAGCAGATGCCGGAGGACGCGGCAGAGATGAGCAGGCAGCTTGTGCCCTATGGAGAGGTTGATCTGTGCGGCGATCTGGATGAAATCTGCAGGCAGGTGATGTCCGGCGTGACCGCCCTGCTGTTGGAGGGATATGAGCAGGGCATTTTGATCGATGCCAGAACCTATCCGGCGCGAAGTGTCGGTGAGCCGGAAAAGGATAAGGTGCTGCGCGGTTCGAAGGACGGTTTTGTGGAAACCATTGTCTTTAACACGGCGCTGATCCGCCGCAGGATCCGAAGCACACAGCTGAGGATGGAAATGCTGCAGGCAGGAAAAACGTCCCATACCGACATCGTTTTGTGCTATATGGAGGATCGGGTAGATCAGCAGTTCCTTGAAAAGATCCGAAACCGGATTCAGAACCTGCAGGTGGATGCGCTGACGCTGAACCAGGAAAGCCTTGCGGAGTGCCTGTATCAGGGACGTTGGTGGAATCCGTTTCCGAAGTTCCGATTTTCTGAACGTCCGGACACCGCGGCGGCACAGGTGTTGGAGGGAAATATCATCATTCTGGTGGACAACTCGCCGTCGGCGCTGATCACACCGACCTCCCTGTTTGACGTGCTGGAGGAAGCGGACGATTATTATTTTCCGCCGATCACGGGAACGTATCTGAGACTGTCGCGCCTGCTGATCGCCATTGTAACGTATTTTCTGACTCCGACGTTTCTTTTGTTGATGGAATATCCACAGTGGATTCCCAAAGGCTTTGAGTTCATCGCAGTGCGGGATACGGTCTATATTCCGCTGATCTGGCAGCTTTTATTGCTGGAGCTTGCAATTGACGGTCTGAAGCTTGCGGCGGTCAACACCCCGAATATGCTCAGTACGCCGCTGTCGGTCATGGCGGCGTTGGTTTTGGGAGAGTTCAGTGTAAAGAGTGGGTGGTTTAATAGTGAGGTCATGTTGTACATGGCATTCGTCGCAGTCGCCAACTATACGCAGAACAGCCTGGAGCTTGGCTATGCGCTGAAATTTATGCGAATTATCAATTTGGTGCTGACGGCAATTTTTGGCGTCTGGGGATATGTTGGAGGAATCGTGATTCTGGCGGTTTCTCTGTTGTTTAACCGGACGGTGAGCAGCAGAAGCTATTTGTATCCACTGGTGCCGTTTCATGGAAAACAGCTCGGGCACCAGCTGTTTCGGACAAGGTTGCCGGCGGCAAGAAAATAGCCCTGGCGCAAGGATGGAAAATGAAAAAGCAGCACTGGCAGCGCTTGTGAGAAAATAGTGCGAAGAAAAGGATCGCGCAGCCGGGATGGAGTACAGGATGAAAACAGTAATTGCAATTGATTCTTTTAAAGGAAGCATGACTTCGATGGAGGCTGGAAATGCGGCGGCAGCAGGAGTGAAAGCAGTTTTCCCGGACGCTGAGATCGTCGTGCGTCCGCTGGCGGACGGCGGGGAAGGCACGGTGGAAGCATTGACAACCGGAATGGGCGGACGCATGGAAACAGCGCTGGTAAGCGACCCGCTCGGCAGGAAAATTTCAGCGTCCTACGGTATTTTGGAAAAAAATAAAACAGCGGTAATAGAAATGGCGGCAGCTGCAGGGCTGCCGTTACTTTCCAAAGAAGAACGCAATCCGCTACATACAACGACCTACGGCGTTGGGGAACTGATCCGGGATGCGATTCGGAAAGGCTGCAGGCATTTTATTGTCGGGATCGGCGGCAGTGCGACAAACGACGGCGGAGTTGGGATGCTTTCGGCGCTTGGATTTGAATTTCTGGATAAAAGAGGTCAGCCGGTGCGAAACGGGGCGGCCGGGTTAGCCGATCTTGCGGAAATTCGGAGTGGACATGTACTGCCGGTTTTAAAGGAGTGCACGTTTCGGGTTGCCTGTGACGTGGAAAATTCCCTCTGCGGAGAGCTTGGCTGCAGCAGCGTATTCGGACCGCAAAAGGGTGCTGATAAAAAGAGCATCCGGCAGATGGATCAATGGCTCTTTTCCTATGCACAGCTGACGAAAGAGCACTTTCTACAGGCTGATGAAAATTGTCCGGGTGCGGGTGCTGCTGGCGGTCTTGGGTTTGCATTCCAGAGCTACTTAGGTGCGCGGCTCGAGCCGGGAATCCGGATTGTATTGGAAGAGACCGGGCTGGAACGCGAGATGGCGGACGCGGATTTTGTCCTTACCGGAGAGGGCAGGATGGACGAACAGACTGCGATGGGGAAAGCCCCTGTAGGCGTGACAAAGCTCGCGAAAAAGCATGGCTGTACGGTGATCGCTTTTTCCGGAGCACTGCAGGAGGGCTTTACAGTCTGCCATGAGATCGGAATCGACGCAGCGTTTTGCATTCAGAAAAGGGCAGTCAGCCTGGAAGAGGCGATGGATCGGGACGCTGCGATGCAAAATCTGACGGATACCTGCAAAGAGGCGTTCCGGCTGGTGAAAGCTGTCGTAGGTGTTCCACAATGAGACAGTATTCTATGTCCCATATTGCCGGTGTTGTCCCACAATGAGGTGTTGACAATTATCCCGTTTTAGCGCAGAATATAAGGATGACTGGTTAGGAATGACGAATCCTGCAGAAAGCAGTCAAAGCAAAGAAACGGAGATTTAAGATTGAAAAATAAAATTTTTCAATCGCGAGATTTGTGTTTGTGCGCACTTGACACAAGCTCGGCATGCGCAAAAAAGCGTGCGCAGAAATGAGAGGAAAACATGACAAAAATAGATATTGTATCCGGCTTTCTTGGAGCCGGTAAGACAACCCTGATCAAGAAGCTGTTAAAGGAAGCGCTGGCAGGAACCCAGACCGTCCTGATCGAAAACGAATTCGGTGAAATCGGCATCGACGGAGGATTTTTAAAGGACGCTGGAATCGAAATCAAAGAAATGAATTCCGGCTGTATCTGCTGCTCCCTGGTAGGCGATTTCGGAACTTCTTTAAAGGAAGTTTTAAACACCTATCATCCCGACCGTATTCTGATCGAGCCCTCCGGCGTCGGCAAGCTTTCTGACGTTATGAAAGCAGTCCAGAATGCGGGACTTGGCACAGAGGTTGAGTTAAACAGCGCGGTTGCTGTCGTAGACGCTTCCAAGTGCAAAATGTATATCAAGAACTTCGGTGAGTTCTTCATCAACCAGATTGAGCACGCCGGAACGATTATTTTAAGCCGTACAGACGTTGCATCCGAAGAAAAGGTAAAACAGGCGGTAGAGCTGATCCGGGAGCACAATGAGAAAGCAACCATTATTACAACACCGCTGGCACAGCTGGAAGGCAAGGAGATTCTTGCTACTATTGAGGGGGCAAAGGATCTGGAAGCAGAGCTGATGGAGCAGGTAAAGGCAATGCATGACGATCATGAGCACCACCATCACCATGAAGAGGACGAAGACGAACACGAGCATTGCTGCCATCATCACCATGATGAGGACGAAGATGAACACGAGCATGAGCACCACCATCACCATGATGAGGAGGAAGACGAACACGAGCATTGCTGCCATCATCACCATGATGAGGAGGAAGACGAACACGAGCATTGCTGCCATCATCACCATGATGAGGACGAAGACGAACATGAGCATCATCATGAGCAGGACGAAAACTGCACCTGCGGCTGTCACGATCATGACCACCACCATCACCATCATGCCGATGAAATCTTCACCAGCTGGGGCTTTGAAACTCCTGCAACCTACACGACAGAAGAGGTTGAGGGCTTCTTAAAAGAGCTGGACAACGAAGAAAAGTACGGCATCGTTCTGCGTGCAAAGGGTATGATTCCGGCAGCAGACGGCACATGGATTTATTTCGACTATGTTCCCGAAGAGAGCAATGTGCGTGCTGGTAAGCCTGATGTAACCGGTAAGATTTGCGTCATCGGTTCGAAGCTAAAGGAAGCAGAGCTGGAAAACCTGTTCAGAAAATAATAGAATGCTCTGGGAGCATTCTATTATCATGAATAATCGAATGCTCTGCGAGCAGTCGATTATCGTGAATAACAGAATGCGAGTTCTGAAAGCATTCTGTTATCAAGAATAAAAAGAGGAGAACTGTATGAAGCCGGTTTATATTATCAACGGATTTTTAGGGAGCGGGAAGACAGAGTTCATTAACTTTACACTGGATCAGCCGTATTTCCAGAGCTCCGGCAAAACCCTGCTTCTGCTGTGCGAGGAGGGCGAGGAAGAATACGATCCTTACGTTTTAAAGCGCAGCAAGACGATCGTGGAAACCATCGAGGAAGAGGCGGATTTTACTCCGGAAAAGATGGTCGAGCTGGAAAAAAAGTATCATCCGGAGCGCATTATCATAGAATATAACGGTATGTGGAAGTTCCGCGACCTGCGCCTGCCGTGGCACTGGAAGGTGGAGCAGCAGATCACAACGATCGATGCATCCACCTTCCCTATGTATTTTACGAATATGAAATCTATGGTTTCGGACATGATCCGCAAATCCGAAATGATCATCTTCAACCGCTGCGATGGTATCGAAGACCTCAATACCTATAAGAGAAACGTCAAGGCACTCAACCAAACTGCAGAGATTATTTTCGAGGATCAGGATGGGGAAATCGACGAGATTATGGAAGAGGATCTCCCATATGACTTAAAGGCGGATAAAATCGTGTTGGATGACAATACCTATGGCATCTGGTATCTGGACAGTCTGGATCATGTGGATCGCTATGTCGGCAAGACGATCGAGTTTATCGGCATGGTGATGAAGCCGGAGGAATTCCCGAAAGGCTACTTTGTGCCCGGACGTATGGCAATGACCTGCTGTGCAGAGGATATGACCTTCCTCGGCTTTGCGTGCATTTACGATAAGATCGATCTGTATCAGGAACGCGACTGGGTAAAAGTGACCGCAGTAGTCAAAAAAGAATATTTTGCGGATTATGAAGGCGAAGGTCCTGTGCTGTACGCAGAGTCTGTGACAAAGGCAAAACAGCCTAAAGAGCCGGTTATCAGCTTTACCTGATCGGCAGGAAACGGTTATGGCAGAGAGGGATAAGGAACTGCAGCTTTTGGAGAAGCGGTTTGCAGAGCTTGCAGACCGCGCCTGGCAGCAGAATCTGTTTGTTTTTACCGGCTTTTTATCGCTGGCAGAGCAGGAAGTGCTCTGGAGAAGCGCTGCAAAGGCAAGAGTACATATCGAATTATACGGCGGAATGGATGGTGCAGAGCGGTGTATGGGCAGGTTCGGAGATCCGGAGGAATTCGGATATGAAGAGCCGTTTCCGATCTGTGCGGTAAAAATCGAGCCGCTGGCGGAAAAATTTGCGGAAAATTTCAGCCACAGGGATTTTATGGGCGCGATTCTAAATCTTGGGATCGACCGGAGCACGATCGGGGATATCTGTGTGGAGGGCAAATGCGCGTATGTGTTCTGTACGTCTGCGATGTCTGTATTTTTACAGGAAACTCTCGAACAGGTGCGCCATACAAAGGTGCGTTGCGTGCCGGTAGAAAAGCTGGAGGCGCTGCCGGAGAAAAAACTTTCTTACCGGGAAGAGCATGTGGCGAGCCTGCGCTGCGACGGAATTGTGAGCGCGGTCTGGAGACTGTCGCGCAGCCAGGGGCAGACGCTTTTTCACAGAAAAAGGTCTTTGTCAACGGGAGGTTGACGGAAAACGGCAGCCAGATGTTAAAGGACGGGGACACGGTATCGGTCAGAGGTTTCGGAAAATTTATTTTCCGGGGTGAAAAAAACACAACCAAAAAGGGACGGCTTGTGATCGGAGCCGATCTTTTTGTATAGGAGGAAACTTTAAGTACTCGAAATCACCATCAATAGTGATTAAATGTGTTAAAATATACTCATGGAGGGCATTGTTATGAACACATCTAATATCACTAATTACAAACCAAAAGATTTTGCTGAAT
>ENA-OPWC01001845-OPWC01001845.1-human-gut-metagenome-genome-assembly--contig:-NODE-1845-length-12968-cov-2.659955_pt1 | contig 12968 bp, 10 predicted proteins | sample MGYA00241504_ERZ502000 | MGnify/ENA primary metagenome ERZ502000 (study PRJEB25962, sample SAMEA2042005) | human gut metagenome | biome: human gut; feature: human-associated habitat; material: faeces...
CACCAACTGTACCTGTTCCTACAGCAGCTGCCGCATTGTCACCTGCACCTGCAACAACTTTTACATTCTCACTGAATCCAAGTTCTTTCGCAATCTCAGGTTTCAGAGTTCCTACTACTTCCCAACTCTCATACAGTTTCGGAAGCTGCTCTTCTGTGATTCCACAGATCTCCAGCATTTCTTTTGACCAGCAGCGGTTCTTCACATCAAGAAGAAGCATACCGGAAGCATCAGAAACATCTGTACAAAAAGAACCGGACAGACGATATGCCAGATAATCCTTAGGAAGCATAATCTTTACTACCTTCTTAAAGTTCTCAGGCTCATTTTTCTGCATCCAGAGGATCTTCGGTGCTGTGAAGCCTGCGAAAGCAATATTTGCTGTATACTGTGAAAGTTTGTCTTTTCCGATCACTGTATTCAGATATTCTGTCTCTTCGCCTGTACGTCCGTCATTCCAGAGGATTGCAGGACGGATCACATTATCATCCTTGTCAAGTGTTACAAGACCATGCATCTGGCCGCCAAAACCAATTCCTGCTACCTGCGCTCTGTCGATATCCTTTGTCAGCTCTTTCATGCCTTCCATACTCTGCGCAAACCAGTCTTCCGGTTTCTGCTCAGACCAGCCCGGATGTGGGAAGAATAAAGGATATTCTCTGGATACGATGTTACAGATTTTTCCTGATTCTTCCATAAGAAGAAGTTTTACAGCGGAAGTACCAAGATCAATACCGATATAATACATAAGTGCGCTCCTTTTCTATTTCTAATCTAATACATCCCAGAGCAAAGCCCCGGGATGCCTTTAATATAGTGTCAGTTTATTTATTCTGTATTCAGATTCATTCACTTCACATGAACATTAATAATCCGTTTTACTGATTTCTCATTAACCCCATGGATTTTCTGTCGGGTATCTTACGCCTGCCGGCTGGTTGTATCCAATCTTCTTAACATCCAGTCCAAGGAATTTCACTACCTCATAGAATGCTTTTCCGTAATGTCCAAACATAACTGCTCCATGATGCGGATAGTTGCCCTCGATCAGTACGTGACGGTAGAATCTTCCCATTTCTTTGATTGCGAAAATACCGATACCACCGAATGATCTTGTAGGTACATCCAGTACTTCACCTTCTGCAACATAAGAAACCAGCTCGCCCTCGGAATTGCACTGTAAACGATAGAATGTAATGTCAGATGCAGCGATATCACCTTCAAGAGTTCCTCTTGTGAAATCTGGTTCAGATCCTGCCGGCTCAAGAAGTCTGTGCTGGATCAGCTGATATTTAACAGCTCTGGAATCACACATCTTGCATGCAGGAGTATTTCCACAATGGAATCCCATAAATGTATCAGTAAGCTTATAATCGTATTTTCCTTTAATATCTTCATCATAGATATACTGTGGAACAGAGTTGTTGATATCAAGCAGTGTAACTGCATCATTGGAAATGCAAAGTCCGATGTACTCGCTGAGTGCTCCGTAGATATCAACCTCACAGGATACCGGAATTCCTCTGGAAGCCAGACGGCTATTTACATAGCAAGGTTCAAATCCAAACTGTGACGGGAATGCTGGCCAGCATTTGTCAGCAAATGCAACATATTTTCTTGCTCCCTTATGAGCCTCTGCCCAGTCAAGAAGTGTAAGCTCAAACTGTGCCATTTTCACATTAAGGTCAGCATAATATTTGCCTTCGCCCATCTCTTTGGCCATATCTGCACAAACTTCCGGGATACGAGGATCATTTTCATGCTCTTTGAAAGAAACAAGAAGATCAAGCTCTGAGTTCTCTTCAATCTCAACGCCCAGCTCATAGAGGCCTTTAATAGGTGCGTTGCATGCGAAGAAGTCCTGTGGACGCGGTCCAAAAGTAATGATCTTAAGATTGCTGACACCGATGACTGCACGTGCAACCGGTACGAAATCAGCGATCATCTTTGCAATATCATCTGCTGTTCCAACAGGATATTCCGGAATATATGCTTTCAGATGACGCATTTTTAAGTTGTAGGAGCAGTTAAGCATACCACAGTAAGCATCACCTCTGCCGTTGATCATATCGCCGTCACCTTCTGCTGCTGCTACATACATGCAAGGTCCGTCAAATCTCTCTGCGATCAGAGTTTCAGGAGTTTCAGGTCCGAAGTTTCCAAGGAAAACAACCAGCGCATTACACTCTGCTTTGTTTACATCTTCAAGAGCTTTCTCCATATCCTTTTCATTCTCAACAGTTACAGGACATTCATAAAGTTCACCTTTATAAGTTTCCTTGATTGCTGCACGTCTCTTCTCAGAAAGCTGAATCGGAAAACAGTCACGGCTTACTGCAATTAATCCAAGTTTTACTACTGGTATATTGTTCATAATATAAATTCCTCCATATTTGATATGTATTTATATGATTTTGTTATTCATTTACTATATTCTGATACTCTGCTGCCACAGATTCCGAGCAGCTCAGTCAATGGTGATATTCTCTCCACGAAGTCCGTTTACTGCACCCTCGATTGCCGCATCTTCATGTGCAATGAGCCATTTGTTCTTAGCTGTCAGCAGGCTGTCCTCGCCTGTCTTAGCTGTCTCAAATGTAAGATCTGTATTGGTTCCTGCCGGAAGTACGACTACACACTGGAAACCGCCATCCTGTACATTGCATGGCGCATAATGAAGTGTAGTTGCATATACTTCAATACCTGTTCCTGCAGGTACCAGGAATGCTTCGATCTTAGAAGTATCATATGTAAAATCATCTGTGATATCCTGCTGGCTTCCGATAAGCAGCACCAGATCTGTTACCGCTACATTGATCTCTGAACTGCGGTGATATTCTACTGCATTTAATTTCTTATTATGTCCGTTGCAGTATCCAATTTCGATCGGGATTCCGCCAAATCCTTTATTCTGCAGTGCTTTTGCTGCATCCAGAGCTTCCAGCTCCTCAACAGATGGTACATAAACCACATCATCCGGAACCGGTGTATGTTTCATTTCTTTGAGAAGAGCACTGAAGTCATACCCTTCAAGCACCTTTCCATATTTACGGAAGGAAGCATCTGTTACATTCTGAATTTTCACTTCAAAAACCTCCTTATATTCTGTAGATATTACGTTTTCTTGACTGTGCTTAGAATATATCAGAATAAAGGGTACTTTTCGCCAGTTTTCTTGTCTAATCTATGGCGTTTTTTTGACCTTTTTCATTTAGCTGTTTTCGCATCTCACTTGGAAGTACCCCATATCTTTTCTGAAATTCCCCGGAAAAACCCCTGCTGCTGCAAAATCCATTATCTAGTGCAATCTGACTAATTGTATGGTCTGTATTCAGCAAATCCCTGTACGCATATGCCATACGGATATCCTGCAGATAAGTTTTATAGTTGATTTTTGCATATTTTTGGAACATTCGCGACAAATATGCATCCGAGTATCCAAAAGTAGCCGCCACATCAGAAAGCTTCAGTTCCTCCCTGTAATGTTCACGCATATATGTGGTGATTTTTGACAATGCATCCAGACGGCGGCTATGTCGGATGTCCTTCTCCCTGGTCTCTGTCACACGGTAATCCTTCACCAGGATATACATGATCTCGTAAAAAATAGAAATTGTCCGGAACTCATATCCAATTTTCCGCTCGGAATACACATGATATAATTTACGAAGCAAAGAAGCCAGTTTCTTATCCACCAGCTCCTCCTGCCCCCGAAAACGGATATATCTCTGGGCAGTAAAATAATTCTCAAACTGTTTCAGAGGAATCTGCAGAACTACCGTTTTATTTTTCTCCACAGCATGGATAGAGTGGATCTCATTGGAATTAATGATTATCTGCTCTCCAGCTTTCAGCGGATACTCATCCTTATTTACAAAAAAATCCAGGCGCCCCTCCATCACAGCAAAAATCTCTACAGACGTATGCCAGTGCTTCTCACGCACATAATTGCCATTTCCTCCTTCAAAAAGAAAAACCTTAAACGGAAATCCCTCATTAGGAATGATCAGTTCATGCTGAAACTCCATATATATATTCACCTCCTAATAAAATACCGCAGTATCCGGACATTCCAGCATACTGCGGCTATTTTGATAACTATCCAGCTTTCTGCATACCAAATCTGCTGGATGATCCTATTCTTCACATACTATTTGCAGAGCTCTGCCACAACCTGATTAATCACCTTTCCGTCTGCTTTTCCCTTCATATCAGCCATAACAGCCTTCATGATCTGCCCCTTATTTTTCGTCGCAATCACATCTGCAAATTTTTCTTCCAGATATGCTTTTACCTCTGCTGCATCCATCTGTTTTGGCGCATATTTGGCAATTACATCATACCTTGCCTGGTATTCAGCCTTCAGATCCTCGCGGCTCTCCGGACAGGTATCCAGCTGTTCTTTCACAGTTTTCAACTCTTTCAGAATAACTCTGTCCACCAGATCACTCTTAATCTCATCACGGCATCCCTCATCGATCGCTACCTTCTTTACCGCAGAGATCAGAGAGGAAACTGCTTCTTTTGTTACTTTATCTTTGGCTTTCATAGCTGCAACCATATCTTTTCTTAATACTTCTAATTCCATTTTCTATTCCTCCTGTGTTGTAATATATACCTTCGGAGTCTTTATTTCGATTCCTGGAGTACATATGATTTTTCGCAGATGCTTCATACTTTTACAGCTGCATTTCTCTGTATTAAGGATAGCACGATTTTTTGAAAATGCAAAGAATTTTATGTAGAAAATGATTACATTATCACACAAAAGAAAGCCACCCGGAAATCATAGGGGTGACTTTCTTATATATGATTCAGTTTTATTTTTTATGAAAAAGAATTGTGCAGATCAGCACAGTAAAGGGTACAGAAAGTACAATCCCGAAACTGCCTGCCAATCCCTGCATGATGGCAATTCCGATATTATTGGAATTGATGATCTGCTGGTACGGAAGATTATAGGAGTAATCAAGAAGAAGAGTACTGACACTACTTCCTGCAAATGCCAGTATAAGCGTATTGCTGTCCGTTCCCATCATGTCTCTTCCCACACGCAGCCCAGCCTTAAAAAGTTCCTTCCTGGATAAAGACAGATTCTGTCTGTAAATCTCATCAATGGCACTGCTGATGGACATGGCAACATCCATAACCGCGCCCAGACAGGAGATCAGAAGACCGAAAAAAAGCAGTCCTCCAACCTGGATACGATTGGTATTCCACAGAGTCATCAGTGTCTCAATATCCGAAACATTATATCCGGAAATTCCTGATGCCTTACTGAAACACCAGGCAGAAACCCCGGCAAGAATAACACCAACAAGGGTTCCAAGTGTTGCAGCACAGGTTTTCCGTGTAGGTCCGCCGATCAGATACATCGTGACCAGCGTAGTGATAAAACATACAAATACAGCAGTCCAGAAGGGGGAATACTTCAGGTACACCAGAGGCAGATATACAAAGATCACACAGAAGAATGTAAAGACAAGCCCCAGACATCCTTTTATCCCCTGTTTTCCACCGATCAGGCAGAGAACCAAAAGGTATATCAGGGCAAAAATATAGATAACCCCTTCTCTGTCCTGTGTATAAACACTGGCAACTGTAGAATCGCCAGCAACACTCTGCATGACAATCACCTTCATACCCGGTTTGCAGGCAGTTCCAAACAGATATCCGGAACTGCTTGTAATATCCAGCTCTTCTCCCTTTCTCACTCCTGTAAGCATACGGACACGAACCTTCTGCTCTCCCACACGGGTTCCGTTTTCCTCCAGATTATCCTGAAGGATTTTTACTACTTTTGCTTTCTCAAATGTCTGTCCTGTCCGGACCACCAGCTCTGTTTTTTCCACCTGATTCAGTTTAATGACAAAAACAGCGAACGCACAGACAAATAAAACATAAATAAGATACCGGACTGCTTTTTTTCTGGTAAGCAGTCCGGTAAATTTTATATTTTTCATACTCATGAAACTATTTGCGAAAAATTATCTTAATTTCCAGAAGCTTCCGCTGCTGCAGTTGCAGATGTATCTGCGGCTTCTGCTGTATCTGAAGCACTGTCTGTGGTGTCTGCAGCAGTGTCTGTATCATCTGAAGAACCGTCTGTAGTATCTGCAGAAGCATCAGCTGCGTCTGCACCAGTCTTCTTGATTGTAAAGGTATCATCAATTGCTTCAGCCTTACCATCATCAGTAATCTGGTAAGTATCAATCGCAAAGGTATCTGCAGTTAATGTGATCACAGAATAGCTTGGAAGCCAGTTCTGGCTGCGGGCTGCCACATAATCCTGCTGAGTGGAAAGAAGTTCATAATATTTGGAACCGGAAGCTGAGTTTGCAGTCATATAGAGAATTCCCTGTGGATCTGTAACTGTATCTCCGTCAACATCCTCAATTGTGTAGCAGTCATTGTCCTCATGGAATGCATCCAGTGCTGCCTGTGCATCTGTGTCTCCCTCTTCCGGAGCAAGTGCGATCTGTTCCTGTGTATCTACATTTGTCGCATGATCCCAGTCATAATCTGTTCCGTCTGCATTCAGGCTGAACTCATATTTACCATGAGTCTGTCCGTCACCATAAAGCATTTTGGAACGGCTGTATGTATGATCGTGTCCCTGAAGAACCACATCAATATCATTTGCATCAAATACAGGTGTAAGCTGTGTACGAAGGATCATACCGTCTGTGTCGGAGTGGTCAAGACCTGATCCGTAAATATCCTGATGGATGGTTACAATTCTCCATTTTGCATCAGGATAAGCTTTGACAGCTTCTTCAATTGTTTTCTGATGCTCTGCCACATTGTAATTATTGGTATTCAGAACAACGAAAAGGCCCTCTCCATAGCTGTAGTAGTAATCACCACCTGCCTGAGTTTTACCATTTTCTGTATTATTCGGGTTATTGAAATGATACATATAATCCTCATTCAGAGAATCATGGTTACCAATTGTAGTTGCCACTGCAAGTCCCTTCAAAGCATCTGCACTTAAATAAGAAGCATATTCTTCCTCTTTTGCTTCACCGGTCTTGTTAACCTGGTCACCTGCAGAGATCACAAAGTTGATATCCGGATTCTGCTCAAGTGCAGTATTGAGAGTACGGTTCCATGAAAAACCGTCATTTTCTGCTGCTTTATTGGCTGCACCGGACTCATTGGTAAGCTCTGCTCCATTCTGTGTCTGACCTTTGGAAGCACCGATCTGCGGGTCACCTACATAGAGAATTTTTACTGAATCTGTACCCTGTGTTTTGTACTCAGATACCTCTGTCTGCTCACCGTTTTTCTCAACTGTGTAATAATAAGTTGTGTTTGGCTCCAGACCTGTAACTGTTACATGATTATATTCATATGCTTTGTCTCCTGTAAAGCTCTGGTCTACATCACCGGCAGTTCCTTCAAAGGTTTCAAGATTGTCCTTGTCTGTTCCGAAATGAACTACAGGTGTTGCATCGCTGTCACCTTTTTCACTGTACCATGCAAAGTTCAGCTGTGTATCATCAGCACCAGGTGTTAAAGATACCTTTGTAAAATCAGCTGCTGTTGTTTCCCAGGCTGCATCCCAGTCAGACCATCCGGAATCAACACCAACCACGCTGCTGTCTGTATAATGCTCTGTAGATGCATATGCTGCCGGACAAACCATAGTCACTGAAAGAGCTGTCAAAAGACCTGCAATTAGTTTTCTTCTCATAATAATAATAGACTCCTTTTTACTCAAAAAATATTATTTTTTTGTTGACAAGTGGAGTATATCACCCGAATTTTCAAAAAACAATCAGGTTTGCTTATGTTTGACAGACATTTACACTTTCCTTAACAAAAGCAGATATTTGTTAAGTTTCATACATCCCAGAGAAACAATCATTTTAATACAGAAGGGAAGTTGTTCCCCTGCTCCAGTTCTTCCATCTGTCCCAGAATCTGCTTCTGACGATTGTCAAAAAGCAGACCTTTATTGTGACGATAATACTGATCCGAACCATTCTCACGGATAAACCAGAGACTGTAATAATTGGCATTCAGTTCTGTGATAAAGGCTACCATTTCCTGGCTGTCACCAAAGGCCGCTTCCATAAAATCAAAAACATTCTGAAGCATCTGGGAAGTGTATTCTATCTGAGTTTCAAGGCTGTCTGCTTCCGCTGTAAAAGCGATTTTTGTCTGCTCATAAGTATCTTTTTCTGAAATTTCATTTTCAAAAAAATTCACTGTACGGATAAATACCTTTTCTTCATTTTTAGTGAGAAGCTCAGATTTTTTTGCAGTCTGAAAATCATTTTCTGCCTTTTTATAAATGGATTCCAGCGTCATTTCCGGAAGGTTATCTCTGTATTCTGTCATGTAACCATAGAGCTTTGTCACATAAGCATCCATAAAATAACAGTCTGCGAATAACTGGCTGAGCTTTCCGTTCAGCAGACCAACAATACTCAGATGCTCATCCAGTGAAGCATTGCGGATCTTACCCAGAATGATGGGTGTCCATTTACCCCGAAGCAGATCCTCCACTGCATAGTCTGTCTTATACTTATTGTATAATGCCAGATATGCGGCAAAATCTTTTGCGATCATTGGATGCTGGATATACTGATATACCACCTCTCTGTCCACTTCTTTATCCAGTGTTTCATATACCTGTATCAGCCTGGAAAGATCTTCCCAGCCTCTGGCAGTGGCAAAAATCCGTCCGTCTACTGTGTTCTCCATTCTGTAGAAATTCTTTCTGCGAAGCTCCAGATAAGAGATCACAGCCGGATGGATTCCCTGCTCATAGGCATATTCTTTCCACACTTCAAAATCCGGCTGCACATCAATCCTCTTGATTCTGTCAAGGGTTACTACGTCAAATTCGCGGACAGATTTATTGTATTCCGGCGGGTTTCCTGCTGTCACGATCACCCATCCTTCCGGTACTTTCTGATTGCCAAATGTCTTTCCCTGAAGAAACTGCAGCATCATAGGCGCCAGGGTCTCTGATACGCAGTTGATCTCATCAATAAAAAGAATTCCTTCTCTGAGACCTGTTTTTTCCATCTTTTCATAGACAGAGGCAATAATCTCACTCATAGTATATTCTGTGACAGAAAAAGTCTCCTGACCAAAGGTTTTCTCTTTGATAAACGGCAGTCCTACTGCACTCTGACGGGTGTGATGTGTGATAGTATAAGATACCAGACCTACCTTACATTCCCTGGCGATCTGTTCCATAATCTGCGTCTTTCCAATACCCGGTGCCCCCATAAGGAGAATTGGTCTCTGGCGTATGGCCGGGATCAGATATTCTCCAAATTCATCCTTCGCAAGGTATGCTTCTATTGAGTCCTTTATCTCCTGTTTTGCTCGCTTTATATCCATAATATAAATCCTTTCCTGCTGAACACTTCTTACTTTTACTCAGTTTTTCATTTCATTGATATTAGGGTCAGAAAGTATTTTTTTCCTAACTTGATATCCACGAATTGCTCTCTTCATTACCTGTTTGGTTTATCAAAATCATCCTCATCCAAAATCAGTTTCATGGCCCATACCGGCACATCCACATCTCTGTAATTATCCTGCATAAACACAAATGCAGTCTTATATGATGGCATTTTCTTCGGGTAAATTCCGAATCCGTCTGTAAAATAGATCATCCCTTTCAGGTTATGAAATTCATGCTGTTCCAACAGTTTATCCACCCATTCAAATGCAGGCCTGAAATCTGTTCCGCCATCTCCATACAATTCCAGATGTTCCATATAGTCTTTCATTTCTTTCTGAGAAGTAATCTTTTTATCTATGTGGACTTTCTCATCACACTGAATGATATGCACATTTATTTTTGTAAAAAAGCTCTCACTCTCACTAAGTACACCGTATGTTTCCTCCAGAAACTTTCTCACCAGTTCTCCTGAACAGGACATGGAAGTATCGATGACGATCACAAATTCCTCTATCTTCTTAACTTCTTTGGATTCCAGTGGTTCGATCAGCGGCATGTTTCCATAGAGACGCAGACCATAGGTATAGAAATTGTAATCAAAACTGTCATCATCCACTGCCAGTTCTTCATGAAAAACTGCAAATTTCCGCAGGAATTCTCTGTAATCATACCTGCTTCTGTTCTCTGTTTTTATCTGCTCCAGGAAATCTCCGTCCCGCTCACCTGCCTCCTGTGAAAAGGTTTCCAGGTCCGTCTCGATTCCATCATTGATCTCCCCCCATTTGCGGCTGAGCATGGGATTCGGTTTCTGATCCGGTTTCTTACTTTCCCAGTATCTGTGGTCATCTGTGCGAAATTCCTGTTCCAGATTTGTAAGATCCTTTTCGTTCAGATTCCATTCTGACAATATTTTATATACTCTCTGTGCGTTGAGGGTTTTTCCCTCTTTTTCAAGGAGACGGTAGGTTTCCCTTCGCAGAAGACTGCGTGAGAAACGGATACTCCGATAGTTCATTCCATCTATCATATGCTCCACTGCAATGTCACAACTCAGATCACGCATACGTTCCTGGATTGTGATTCCATCGTCAGCCCTCTTCTTACCTTCTGTACCGCTCCATGCAAAATGCCGGAAAATACAGTGGAATACCATATGCAGATATCCTCTGTTCACCAGAATCCTGTTCTCTCTATATAAGCCTCCCAGCATCTGCGGCTGGAAATACATCACTCTTCCATCCGTTCCAAATCCATGGACCTGACCATCCATCTGATAAGAAAAACTGCTCAGCGCCACATCCAAAAAACGCATTCCCAGATATAATTCATCCCGCGCAACCCTGAGAATACTGCTGCCGATTTCCTGCAAACGCTCTGCTCTTTCTGCTATTTCCTGTATTTTATCCTCTGGCTGCATCATTATTTTCCTCTATATCTATCACAGTTCAAACCTCTTTTTTCTTAGTATAGTTCTTCTATTCAAAGATTTTTCTGTAGTTTGTGATTGTTCATTTTTCCCCTGCTCTGTCCTGTCAGCTTCCTGACTATTTTGCAGCTTATCCACATCTATACGTTCACTTCCTGCCGTATTATCCACCAGATTTGCTCTTTCATTCATCAAAAATGCGGATACTTCCGTTTCTTTTCTCTTAGATGCACAATCTAACGCAGAATCAATTCCTTCCAGTGTCCAGAGTTTTTGCGAGGATATCACTTCCAATCTGTGCATATCCTCCTGCTTTACCAGATATTCTGCAATATCTCCCAGATTCTTACGGATATATCCCCTGTAATTCTCCCTGGCTTTCCCGGTCAGTTCATAAGGAAACTCCAGTCTGCCAAATGACATATCAACCAGAACTTCCAGCTTATCCATGGCTACCGCCATTTCAAAAAGCCTGTCATATTCCTGATAATTCAGCTCCTTATCATAAAAACACTGCCTGTAATTACTGCCTGATCCATGATATTCCGTATACAAAATACGCGCCGGAGTGTTCTCAACCGCCTCATCATAATGCTCCGGAAATACAAGTCTGGCTTCTTCATACTCATAAAGAAAGATCCCACGGCGCCTCCGGTCACAGATGCCGGTGAAAATGCGCCTTCGAAAATGGATCCAAATACGCTCGGAATGTTCTGGAAATTCAGAACAACAACGCCAAGTGCCAGAATCACATAAATTGCTGCCATAAATGGGACAAGCTTTTCTGTAACCTGTCCAATTCTCTTAATTCCTCCAATAAGAACTGCTCCAACACAAAAAGCAAGTATCAGTGAAGCAATAACCACAGTCCATGAATATGTACCTATACCCGGAATCGATACCGTGTGTACTTTGTCCGGGTCAAAAAAATTCTGAATTGCACTTGAAATTCCGTTTACCTGACTAAATGTTCCTATACCGAACAGTCCTACACAGACACCGAAAAATGCAAATATCTTTGCCAGCCACTTAAATTTTTCTCCCATTCCAAGCTCTATATAATAGAATGGGCCTCCGAGACTATGATTTTTTTTGTCAACAATACGATATTTTACCGCAAGAAATCCCTCTGAATATTTTGTTGCCATTCCAAAGAAAGCCGTAATAACCATCCAAAAAAGTGCTCCGGGACCTCCTGCACAGACAGCTGTAGCTACACCAACTATATTTCCTGTTCCTATTGTCGCACTAAGTGCCGTACAAAGTGCGGCAAAGCTTGAAATTTCTCCTTTTCCACCCTCTTCATTTCTTACCATCCACTTCAAGGCAAGTGGAAGTCTGCAAAGCTGCAGCCCTTTTAGACGCAATGTCAGCAAAATTCCTCCAGCCAAAATGATAACCATAAGAGGTACTCCCCAGACAAAGTTATCAATATTTGTCAAAATCCTGTTAATATTATCCCACATAGTTTTCTCCTTTTGTACACAATTTAACTTTTTTACACACAAATTAAATTATACGCAAAAAGACTGTATCAGGCAAGAAAAAAATCCGAAAGGCTTAACTCTCACGCCATACAAAAACTATTATTTCCGTCAAAACTGCCGCTGCAACCGGTTCCATCCATATGCCTGTTATTCCCCAAATCATCGGCATTATAAAAAGAAAGGCCGGTGTATATACAATCGCTTCCGTATATATTATGGCTGCCGCCTTTCTGTGTTTCTTCCTGCCGTTCATTATTGTTATGTCAAGCCTGTTTAGTCCGTAAAAAAACAATGACAAACCTGTAATGCGCAGTCCTCGCACAAAATCTTTATAATTTTCACTGCTCAGAGAAAATACCTTATGGAATGACGGTGCGAAAACAAATAACAGAAGTGTTATCACTATGGATGTAAATATTACAAGTCTGGTGACCACACCTTTTATCTGCGCTTCTTTCTCTTTCATATCATTCTTTACTGCACACATACTAAAAAGTGGCTGTGCTCCATCTGCTATCCCCGTAAGCATACTCTGTGCCGGAAATGCCAGATATGAAATAACCGCATAACATGCCACGGTTTTACTTCCTCCATATGAAAGGCACTGATAATTTGTAAGCACAAGCAC
>ENA-OPWC01001863-OPWC01001863.1-human-gut-metagenome-genome-assembly--contig:-NODE-1863-length-12880-cov-4.913216_pt1 | contig 12880 bp, 7 predicted proteins | sample MGYA00241504_ERZ502000 | MGnify/ENA primary metagenome ERZ502000 (study PRJEB25962, sample SAMEA2042005) | human gut metagenome | biome: human gut; feature: human-associated habitat; material: faeces...
TCAACGTTGATCTTAACGTGACCGTACTGACCCTTACCACCTGACTGCTTAGCGTACTTGTAATCAACGCTTGCAGGAGCAGTGATTGTTTCCTTATATGAAACCTGAGGAGCGCCGACATTAGCCTCTACCTTGAACTCACGGAGAAGTCTGTCTACGATGATCTCAAGGTGCAGCTCGCCCATTCCGGCGATAATTGTCTGACCTGTTTCCTCAGAAGTATAAGTTCTGAATGTTGGGTCCTCTTCAGCAAGCTTTGCAAGAGCGATACCCATCTTTTCCTGACCTGCCTTAGTCTTAGGCTCGATAGCGAGCTGGATAACAGGCTCAGGGAATTCCATTGACTCAAGAAGTACAGGATGCTCTTCATCACAAAGAGTGTCACCTGTTGTTGTGTTCTTCAAACCGATAGCGGCACCGATATCACCAGCGTAGATAGTATCGATATCCTTTCTAGCGTTAGAGTGCATCTGAACGATTCTTCCGATTCTCTCGTCCTTGTCCTTAGTGGAGTTATAAACTGTAGAACCGGCTGTCAGAACACCTGAATAAACTCTGAAGTAGCAGAGCTTACCAACGAATGGGTCTGTAGCGATCTTGAATGCGAGAGCAGCGAATGGCTGATCGTCGCCTGAAATTCTCTCAACTTCTTCACCTGTGTTTACGTCAGTACCCTTGATGTGTGGTACGTCGATAGGTGAAGGCATATAATCTACAATAGCGTCAAGAAGCTTCTGAACGCCCTTGTTTCTGTATGAAGTTCCGCAGGTAACAGGTACCATTGTGTTAGCGATAGTACTCTTTCTGATTACCTTCTTCATCTCGTCGATAGTGATCTCCTCGTCTGCGAAATACTTCTCAGCGAGATCGTCATCAACTTCTGCAAGATGCTCGATAAGGTCAGCATGATACTGCTCAGCCTTTTCCTTGAGGTCCTCAGGAATTTCCTCTTGACGGATATCCTTTCCAAGGTCGTCATAGTATACATAAGCCTTCATTTCGAGCAGGTCGATGATTCCCTTGAAGTCGTCCTCAGCACCGATAGGGAGCTGGATAGGAACGGCATTACAATGAAGTCTTTCATGGAGCATATTCAAAACGTTGTAGAAGTCTGCACCCATGATATCCATCTTGTTGACATATACCATTCTTGGTACCTGATAGTTATCAGCCTGTCTCCAAACTGTTTCAGTCTGAGGCTCAACACCACCCTTAGCACAAAGAACTGTTACAGAACCGTCGAGTACACGAAGTGAACGCTCAACCTCAACTGTAAAGTCAACGTGGCCTGGAGTATCTATAATGTTGAGTCTGTGACCCTTCCAGTAGCAAGTAGTAGCAGCAGAAGTAATTGTGATACCTCTCTCCTTCTCCTGTGCCATCCAGTCCATTGTAGATGCACCGTCGTGTGTTTCACCGATCTTATAGTTTACACCGGTATAAAACAGGATACGCTCTGTAGTAGTAGTCTTGCCGGCGTCGATGTGTGCCATGATACCGATATTACGGTAATCCTGCAATTTACATTCTCTTGCCATATATATCCTCCTTTATACCTCTTACCATCTGTAATGAGCAAAAGCCTTGTTAGCTTCAGCCATCTTATGAGTTTCGTCACGCTTCTTGCATGAGCCGCCAACGCCGTTAAGAGCGTCAAGGATCTCAGCTGCGAGTCTCTCTCTCATTGTGTCCTCGTTTCTCTCACGAGAATACTTTGTTATCCATCTCAGACCAAGTGTCTGTCTTCTGTCAGGACGAACCTCCATTGGTACCTGGTAAGTCGCACCGCCTACACGGCGAGCCTTGACCTCCAGCTCAGGCATGATGTTATCCATAGCCTCCTGGAATACTTCAAGAGCAGGTCTGCCTGTCTTTTCTTCGACAATTTCAAATGCTCCGTAAACGATCTTCTGGGCAACACCCTTCTTACCGTCAAGCATGATGTTGTTTACAAGACGTGTAACAAGCTTAGAATTGTATACTGGATCCTGAAGCACGTCTCTCTTTGTAACTCTACCTCTTCTTGGCACTTTAATTCCCTCCTTCACAAATAATGAATTCACAGGTACTCGCTCTGTAACCACGGCACACAGCCGTTTTACAGCCCCGTCAGTTCCTTGTAGAGTCAACTAATATATATTAATCACTCCACATAAACTGTGGTCTTCGCAATATGCGACAATGAGTTATTACCTTGTTACTAAAATGAGCTTTTCAGTTTTTGATTACTTGGCTGCTCCTGCCTTTGGTCTCTTAGCACCGTACTTGGATCTCGCCTGCATTCTCTTAGCAACGCCCTGAGCGTCGAGAGTGCCTCTGATGATGTGATATCTTACACCAGGGAGGTCCTTAACACGTCCGCCTCTGATAAGAACAACGGAGTGCTCCTGAAGATTGTGTCCGATACCAGGAATGTAAGCTGTAACTTCGTTTCCGTTTGTGAGCTTAACTCTGGCAACCTTTCTCATAGCTGAGTTTGGCTTCTTAGGAGTAGCAGTTCTTACTACTGTGCAAACACCACGCTTCTGTGGGCAGCTCTGATCGATAACTACCTTCTTCTTTGAGTTGAAACCCTTCTGAAGAGCAGGAGCTGTAGACTTGTCTGCAAGGACATTTCTTCCTTTTCTTACTAACTGGTTAAAGGTTGGCATATTTTCTCTCCTTTCATAGATTTGATACTATACGCCGATATACAATACATCAGCATACCTTGATATTATACACTATTCTCCGTCTCTTGTCAAGCACTTTTTCTTGACTTTTTTAACTTTTTGAAAATTTCAGTTAAATTTTCTGTCAAAAGCTATAAAAAGCACAGGGCAGCGGCTTTTCACGCCCTGCCCTGCAAATATATTCCCTCATTCCGTCTTGCTGTCTGTATCTAAAATTTCTCCTTTATCCGCCACTTCGACCTCTGTCTCGCTGAATCTATGATAAGTTATAACACAATCGCTGTCGTCAGTCTTGTCCGAATAGGTTATATCGTTTTGTACTTCATTGATATAAAGTTTCAGATCATCACTAAAATAGGTGTTTGCACCCGTTGCGAATTTAATTGCAACGAGCCATTCATTTTCATCAAAGAAGTAATTTCTGTTTTTCTTTACCGTCGCACTTTGGGAACCGTACCATTCATTATTAGTATCGTCCTGCTCCACAATATCCTTATAATTGGAAGTTATACTGAAATATCTTCCGTCCACCTTGATAATTATGCCTTCCTTTGACCCTCCTGCTGTGGAAACGTTTATGGCTTTACCCTTTTGAATTGGTGTTATTATCAGCGGATAGATAATATCCCTTTCGTAATTGTCAGCATCATAATTGATATGCTTAACAGAATTTACCAACATATCAATTTTAAATCCCCAGTCCTTTTCAACAGGATTTAGCACAATGCTGAAGTCGTCAGCTTGCAGTATCATATCTTCGTACATATGCTGCACGCTGTCAAGCACAAGCTTATCAAGCTTTTCCTTGCCTGTGTCCTTTGAACTGTCGATATCATAAGCATAGGCTATTGATGATCTCAGTGAATAATAGAAGTCTGTTCCAAAGCTGTCGCCGCCGACCGTTTCGTCAAGACCTGTTGCGATCTCATCCGAGTTCCAATTACTCAGATTATCGCAGTTTGTGCCGACTGCGATTTTTTCGCCCACTTTCAGTTCGTCAATATAAGCAAACTTCCCTGTGGTAACATCTTTCGCTCTGAAATCAAGTTTAAACGCAGCGTAAGAGTGGTATTTCAGGTATTCATATTCATTCACAGTAACATAGTCGATCAATTCGCCCTTTTTAACAGTGTATTTCTCAACATATATCTTATCGACAAAAAGATATCCCGTTCCGTCCGAGCCGCAGCCTGCATACGTTCCGACCGCCGTTATCTCTTTGTCTTTAACGACCTGCTTAAGCGCATTTTGTGCCTGTTCTAAATCAGCCGTAAGCTCAGTGCTGTCAAGGCTTTCCGAACTGTCTATACTTGGCTGCTGCATACCGACATTGATCTTATGCTCATCACCGCTGCGATAAAGGGTCAGCGCACCGCCCACCACCAGAAGCAAAGCCGCAAGCACCGCACCTGCAAGCTGAAAGCCTGTAAGTTTTGTTTTATTTTTCTCTGTAGGCTTGTCATACATAAGCACACTCTCCTTCCAATCCGAAGGAGTTTTTATACAGTAAAAAGCATTTATCTTTTTCATTTGCTGCCCCTTTCTGTGATATCCTCATTGCAAACTATACCTTTAGTCAATGTTATGCTGAAAGTCCAGCCCCTACATAATAGTTTTTACATCTTTTGTAGGAGACGGCGTCCTCGACGTCCCGATACTTTATGTCTTTATTGACATTCATATAGTTCACAACATTATCATATCCTTCAGTTGTTCTCTTCCACGTTTGAGATGTGTTTTTATCGTATTTTCCTTGATATTTGTCAGCTCAGCTATCTCCTGCACTGACAGCTCCTCAAAGTAATAAAGATAAATACTATCCCGATATTTCGGGGGAAGTCTGAAAATAAGGTCAAGTATCTCTATGTCGCTGCCGTCCTTTGAGAAAGACGTTATGCTGTTCAGATCGACTGTGTTTTTCCTCAAACGATACCGCAAAACACTCCGGCATTCGTTGAGAGCCACTCTGATGAGCCACGCTTTCGGGTTTGGCAGACTCCCTTTTTTCATCTGCTTGAAAAGCTTGAAGAACACGTTCTGATAGCAGTCCTCAGCGTCGGAAAAATTTCCCGTGTGCACCACGCAAAGCCTTGTTACCATATCCGAATACTCCTCTACAAGTTGGCGGTATTCGCTTTCGGTCATATTCTTCATGCTTTCACTTCCCTTCATATACTAAAACGCCGTGGCAGGCAAAAAGGTTTCATACAAAATAAAAAAATCAGCCCGCATGAATGAACCATGCAGGCTGATATAAAAGTCATTAGTACAACGGTGTTTCTGCGGTGTTATGGTTAGCCGCACTCTCATTCTTGACCACCTGAACGTTGTTGTAAACGTCCATACCGGTGCCGGCAGGAATGAGCTTACCGATAATAACATTTTCCTTAAGACCCATGAGCTTATCGGTCTTGCCTCTGATAGCTGCGTCTGTAAGAGCCTTAGTTGTCTCCTGGAATGAAGCAGCCGACAGGAATGAATCCGAGTAGCTTGAAGCCTTTGTGATACCCTGAAGAACAGGAACAGTTGTGATAAGTCTTGCGTTCTCGTCGCCAGCGTCGATCTGAGCCTGTATCTCCTCGTTGAGTCTTGCGACCTCTCCTCTGTCGATAAGTGAACCAGGGAGCAGATAGCTTGAACCGGAGTCGTCGATCTTGACCTTTCTCATCATCTGACGAACGATAACTTCGATGTGCTTATCGTTGATATCAACACCCTGCAGACGGTAAACCTTCTGAACTTCGGTGATGATGTAGTTCTGAACAGCCTTAGGACCATTAACTGCAAGGATATCAGCTGGGTTGATAGAACCCTCTGTGAGCGGCTCACCGGCTGTAACAGCCTGTCCCTCACGAACTCTTATCTTGTAGCCGTATGGGATAGCATAAGACTCCTGCTCAGGATTTTCAGTGTCCTCGCTTGTAACAGTGATCTGCTTGGTCTTCTTGACCTCCTCGATCCTAACTACGCCGTCGATCCTTGTGATGATAGCAGCACCCTTTGGACGTCTGCTCTCAAACAGTTCCTCGACTCTAGGAAGACCCTGTGTGATATCTTCCGCAGAAGCGATACCACCTGTGTGGAAGGTTCTCATTGTAAGCTGTGTACCAGGCTCACCGATAGACTGAGCGGAGATTACGCCGACAGCCTCGCCGACCTGTACGATATTTCCGTTTGCAAGGTTAGCGCCGTAGCACTTAGCGCAAACGCCATGCTTAGCCTGACACTGAAGAACTGATCTGATAGAGATAGAATCCTTGCCCTCAGCTTCGAGTGCAACAACTATTCTTTCAGCGTCATGAACGTTTATAAGCTTGTTTCTTGAGCATATCATCTCGCCTGTCTTAGGATCCTTGAGGTCCTCAACAAGATATCTGCCCACAAGTCTCTCGCTGAGAGGCTCGATCATTTCGTTTCCGTTCTTAATGTCGAATATCTCGATACCAACGTGAGTACCGCAGTCCTCCTGACGAATGATAACGTCCTGAGAAACGTCAACAAGACGTCTTGTAAGGTAACCTGAGTCAGCAGTACGCAGAGCTGTATCGGCAAGTCCCTTTCTCGCACCTCTGGAAGAAATGAAGTATTCCAGAATGTTAAGACCTTCACGGTAGTTAGCTCTGATAGGCATCTCGATAGTTGAACCTGATGTGTTGGCGATAAGTCCACGCATACCTGCCAGCTGTCTGATCTGGTTGATAGAACCACGGGCACCTGAGTCAGCCATCATGTTGATTGGGTTATATGGGTCAAGGTTAGCTTTCAGAGCCTCTGTAACTTCGTCTGTAGCGTTGTTCCAGATCTCGATGAACTTCTTTGACTTCTCTTCTCTTGAAATATAACCTCTCTTATACTGCTTGTCTATCTTATCAACAAGTCCGTCAGCCTTAGCAAGGATATCCTTCTTAGCCTCAGGGATAGAAGCGTCACAAACAGCAACTGTGATAGCAGACTTTGTAGAATACTTATAACCAAGGCTCTTGATGTTGTCGAGAACTTCGGAAGTCGTAGTAGTACCGTGCTTCTGGATACATTTATCAATGATATCAGAAAGCTGCTTCTTCTTTACAAGGAAGCTTATCTCAAGATCAAACTGCTTTTCTGAATTTGTTCTGTCAACAAAGCCAAGGTTCTGAGGAATGATAGAGTTGAAGATAAGTCTTCCGACTGTAGCGTCTATCACCTTTGATACCTGCTTGTCACCTATCTGCTTGGTAATTCTTACCTTGATAGCAGCATGAAGTGAAACGATGTGCTGATCGTAAGCCATAAGAGCCTCGTTCACATCTCTGAACACCTTGCCCTCACCAGGCTCGCCGTCTTTCTTCAGTGTCAGGTAGTAAGAACCAAGTATCATATCCTGTGTAGGAACTGCAACAGGGCGTCCGTCTGAAGGCTTCAACAGGTTGTTGGCAGCCAGCATAAGGAATCTTGCCTCAGCCTGAGCCTCTGCTGAGATCGGCAGGTGAACAGCCATCTGGTCGCCGTCGAAGTCAGCGTTGAACGCTGTACAAACCAGTGGGTGAAGCTTGATAGCTCTGCCCTCTACAAGGATAGGCTCGAATGCCTGAATACCAAGTCTGTGAAGTGTAGGCGCACGGTTTAGCATTACAGGGTGACCCTGAATAACGTTTTCAAGTGCGTCCCAAACCTCTGGCTCAGCTCTGTCTACCTTTTTCCTTGCAGACTTGATGTTGATAGTAGGATTGGTGTCAACAAGTCTTTTCATAACGAAAGGCTTGAACAGCTCAAGAGCCATTTCCTTTGGCAGACCGCACTGATACATCTTAAGCTCAGGGCCTACGACGATAACAGAACGTCCTGAATAGTCAACACGCTTACCAAGAAGGTTCTGTCTGAAACGTCCCTGCTTACCTTTGAGCATATCTGAAAGTGACTTGTATGCTCTGTTGTTAGGACCCGTAACAGGTCTGCCGTGTCTGCCGTTGTCGATAAGAGCGTCAACAGCTTCCTGAAGCATTCTCTTTTCGTTTCTAACGATGATGTCAGGTGCTTCAAGCTCCAGCATTTTCTTAAGACGGTTATTTCTGTTGATAACACGTCTGTAAAGGTCATTAAGGTCGCTGGTTGCGTATCTTCCGCCGTCCAGCAGTACCATAGGTCTGATATCAGGTGGTATAACAGGTATAGCCTCCAGTATCATCCACTCAGGTCTGTTGCCTGATGTTCTGAAAGCCTCAACGATCTCCAGTCTTTTCAGAAGCTTGATACGCTTCTGACCCGCAGGAAGATCCTTAAGCTCAGTTTTAAGCTCTTCTGAGAGCTTCTCGAGGTCGATCTCTTCAAGAAGCTCCTTGATAGCCTCAGCGCCCATGCCGGCTCTGAACTCGTCCTCGTCATACTTTTCCTGCATTTCGCTATAATCTTTTTCAGTAAGGAGCTGACCCTTGATAAGCTCAGTGTTACCTGGATCTATAACGATGTATTTTGTGAAGTAAAGAACTTCTTCAAGTCTTTTCTGTGATATTTCAAGCATCTGTCCTATTCTTGACGGAGTTCCCTTGAAATACCAAATGTGAGAAACAGGTGCAGCAAGCTCGATGTGACCCATTCTCTCTCTACGAACCTTGGCTCTTGTTACCTCAACGCCGCAACGCTCGCAGACTTTGCCTTTAAAGCGAATTTTCTTATATTTACCGCAGTGACACTCCCAGTCCTTTGAAGGTCCGAATATCTTTTCGCAGAACAATCCGTCCTTTTCCGGCTTCTGAGTACGATAGTTTATTGTTTCAGGTCTGGTAACAACGCCGTAAGACCACTCACGGATCTTCTGAGGCGAAGCAAGACCGATCTTGATTGATGCAAACTCATTGAATTCCAACAGCAGTACCCTCTTCCTGTTTAGTTTGAAGCACGGCAACAGCCGACTTCTATATGAAACGGTCGCAAGGGCGGAGCCTTCCGCCCTTTGACCTCAGCTTATTTAGTTACTGTGCAAAATTATTCACCGTCATTAAGGAACAGATCAGACTCGTCGGAAGCTGCGCTGCCCTCCAGTTCAGAAGTGCCGTTCTCGTCTTCAGCCATGAAGCCCTCGTCGAGATCGCCCTCATCAACGCCGAAATCGATATGATCTTCGATAGCAGGCTGTGGAACAAGCTCCTCGTCCTCGTCAAACGACTGCTTAAGATCTATTTCCTCGTTATTGATGTTGAGTACCTTGAGATCCAGACCAAGTGACTGAAGCTCCTTAACAAGTACCTTGAACGCCTCAGGAACACCAGGCTTAGGAACATTCTGTCCCTTAACGATAGCCTCGTATGTCTTGACTCTTCCCACAGTATCGTCAGACTTAACTGTAAGGATCTCCTGAAGTGTGTAAGCAGCACCGTAAGCTTCGAGCGCCCAAACTTCCATTTCTCCGAATCTCTGACCACCGAACTGAGCCTTACCGCCGAGTGGCTGCTGTGTTACCAGTGAATAAGGACCAACTGAACGTGCGTGTATCTTATCGTCTACGAGGTGGTGGAGTTTCAGGTAGTACATATAACCGACTGTAACTCTGTTATCGAACTTCTCGCCTGTTCTTCCGTCATAAACAGTGAACTTGCCGTCCTCGCTCATGCTCAGTGCGTTAGGGTTGATGACCTCGTCCATTGTGTGGAGAGTGAACTCATCGTCCTTATGCTCCAGATAATTCTGCTGAGCCATTTTGAAGCATTCTCTGATGTCTGCCTCATGAGCACCGTCGAATACAGGGGTCATTATCTTCCAGCCAAGAGCCTTTGCCGCCATACCAAGATGAACCTCAAGCACCTGACCGATGTTCATACGAGAAGGTACGCCCAACGGGTTAAGTACGATGTCAAGCGGAGTACCGTCAGGAAGGAACGGCATATCTTCCATTGGGAGAATTCTTGAAACAACACCCTTGTTACCGTGACGACCTGCCATCTTATCGCCTACGCTGATTTTTCTCTTGAGTGCAAGGTAAACTCTTACAACCTTGTTTACACCGGGCTGGAGTTCGTTTCTGCTGTCTGCACGGGTAAACACCTTAACATCAACAACAGTACCGCATTCACCGTGAGGCACACGGAGAGATGTATCTCTGACTTCTCTTGCCTTTTCACCGAAGATTGCACGAAGGAGTCTTTCCTCGGCTGTAAGCTCTGTTTCACCCTTTGGAGTTACTTTACCGACAAGGATATCGCCTGCTTTAACCTCAGAACCGATCTGAATGATACCGTCCTCGTCAAGATACTTGAGAACATCTTCACCTACATTCGGGATATCTCTTGTAATCTCTTCGGGGCCGAGCTTTGTATCTCTTGCCTCTGTGTCATATTCTTCAATGTGAATTGATGTATAAACATCATCACGAACGATTTTTTCGTTGATAAGAACAGCATCCTCGTAGTTGTAACCTTCCCATGTCATAAAGCCGATGAGAGCGTTCTTACCGAGAGCTACTTCACCGTTTTCGGTAGCGGGACCGTCTGCGAGAACTTCGCCCTTCTTAACTCTCTGTCCTCTTGACACGATAGGACGCTGGTTGATACATGTACCCTGGTTAGAGCGGAGGAACTTGATAACCTCAAAGTCCTGAACTCTGCCCGAGTCATACTGTACACGAATGTTACGGGCGTCAACGCTCATAACGATACCGTCTTCCTCAGCGAGGATACAAACACCTGAGTCTGTACCTGCCTTGTACTCCATACCTGTACCGACGATAGGAGCTTCACTGCGGAGAAGCGGAACTGCCTGACGCTGCATGTTCGCACCCATGAGAGCACGGTTTGCGTCATCGTTTTCAAGGAACGGAATCATAGCCGTAGCAACAGATACAACCATCTTAGGAGATACATCCATGAAGTCGAATCTTTCGGGAGAATACTCTACGAACTCGTCACGGTAACGACCTACGACTCTTGAATGAACAAATCTGCCGTTTTCATCAAGCGGTTCGTTAGCCTGTGCAACAGCGTAGTTATCCTCAACATCGGCTGTCATATAAACAACCTCGTCGGTTACAACGCCTGTTTCCTTGTCAATTTTACGATAAGGAGCTTCGATAAAGCCGTACTTGTTGATACGGGCAAATGAAGCAAGATATGAGATAAGACCGATGTTAGGACCTTCAGGAGTTTCAATAGGACACATTCGGCCATAGTGTGTGTAGTGTACGTCACGAACCTCAAATCCTGCACGATCTCTTGAAAGACCGCCCGGACCGAGGGCTGAAAGACGACGCTTGTGGGTAAGCTCTGCAAGTGGGTTACCCTGATCCATGAACTGTGAAAGCGGTGAAGAACCGAAGAATTCTTTAATTGCCGCTGTTACGGGACGGATATTGATGAGTGAGTTAGGCGAAAGCGACTCCATATCCTGTGACTGGGTTGTCATTCTTTCTCTTACAACTCTTTCAAGACGGGAGAAACCGATTCTGAACTGGTTCTGAAGAAGTTCGCCTACACAGCGGATTCTTCTGTTGCCGAGGTGGTCGATATCATCTGTATTACCGACACCGTGAGCAACACAGTTGAGGTAGTTGATTGTTGCAAAGATATCGTCAACCGTGATGTGGTTAGGAACAAGCTCATCTGCACGGCTTCTGAGCATTTCCTTGAGGTCATCCTCATTCTCACAGGAATCAAGAATTTCGCAAAGAACATCAAAACGAACATTCTCCTTGATATCACACTCTGCTTCTGCGTCAAAATCAACATAGCAAGCAATGTCAACCATACCGTTTGAAATAACCTTAACGATTGTTTCATCGGCAGCCTTTACATAGGCAATCTTAACACCTGCGTTTTCGATTTCAAAAGCCTTTTCCTTTGTGATTTTTTCATCACGAAGAGCCATAACCTCGCCTGTGCGTGGGTTGGCAATCGGCTCTGCAAGAACCTGACCTTCAAGACGGTTTGCAATACCGAGCTTTTTGTTATATTTATATCTGCCTACTCTTGACATATCATAACGACCGGGGTCAAAGAACAGGTTGTTTATGTGTGTCTGCGCACTGTCAACTGTCGGAGGCTCAGACGGACGGAGCTTTTTGTAAACCTCGATAAGACCTTCTTCAACATTTGAAGCGGCATCCTTTTCGATAGTAGCTCTCATTCTTTCATCGTCACCGAAATAGTCGAGAATTTCGGCATCCGTGCCAAGACCGAGTGCTCTGATAAATGATGTAACGGGAAGCTTACGGTTCTTATCAATACGAACATAAAAAACATCGTTTACATCGGTTTCATACTCAAGCCATGCACCACGATTCGGGATAACTGTTGTTGAATACAGTTCCTTACCGGTTTTATCGTGATCCATTTTATAGTAAACGCCCGGGCTTCTTACAAGCTGTGAAACGATAACACGCTCAGCACCGTTGATAACGAATGTGCCGCTTGCGGTCATCAGCGGGAAATCGCCCATAAATACATTGCTCTCTTTGATTTCACCCGTTGACTTGTTCAAAAGTCTTGCGGTTACTCTGAGAGCAGCTGAATATGTTGCATCACGAACCTTACACTCAATTACGCTGTAGTTCGGGTGATCAACATCAAGTGTGTAGTCGATAAAATCGAGAACAAGGTTGTCCTGATAATCGGTAATGCCCGAAACATCTTTAAATACTTCTTTAAGACCTTCGTCAAGCAACCATTTGTATGACGCTTTCTGAATGTCGATAAGATTAGGCATATCAATTACTTCATCGATTTTACCAAAACTCATTCTTTCGGTGTTGCCAAGCTTTACGGGTTTGACATTAACCATAGGCGTATCACTCCTTAAAAAATCTATGAAACGGGGCAAGCGGTACTGAAAATCTGCTCATAAAAAGCTCTTGACACAAAAGGATTTTTGTGATAATATCCCCTTGTCGGATAAAGTTTTTTGCGGATTTTCCCGACCTCTTCGGTACATATCCCCATTATGGTACATTTTATTATTCTATATTGAAATAATCAATAAGTCAAGAGAATTTTCGGATTTTTTTCGGATTTTACTGACTTTTTTATATTTTTACAGGTTTTATTTCCCGAAAAGAATTATTTTCCTTTTCGGGCTATTTTTTACATCTCAATGCAACACCCGACACGGTGTATGATTTTACAAGTAGGGGCGTTCATCGGACGCCCGCAAGTAACAGAACATACATTATGATAAATACAAAGTGTATAGATGTCGCAAAGTCATTGTTCAACTGTAGCGGCGAACACGGTTCGCCAATTGATTTG
>ENA-OPWC01001864-OPWC01001864.1-human-gut-metagenome-genome-assembly--contig:-NODE-1864-length-12879-cov-2.589988_pt1 | contig 12879 bp, 10 predicted proteins | sample MGYA00241504_ERZ502000 | MGnify/ENA primary metagenome ERZ502000 (study PRJEB25962, sample SAMEA2042005) | human gut metagenome | biome: human gut; feature: human-associated habitat; material: faeces...
GCGGCAGAGCACCTAGCAGCCAATGCACTGTATCAGATTGAAGTAGACCATGTAAAACAGGTTGTGTTTGATGCGGAAATGGTAAAAAAATTATTTGCGTAAAAAACAAAATATAAGAAAGGTAAAAAGACCACTTCATGAAATTTTTCGTGAGGTGGTCTTTTACTGTCCGAATTAATGGACAGAAAATATGGATAATGGGAAGCAGCAAGAGGGCAAAATGACGGAAAGTGAGGAGCATGGCAGATGAAAACGGAATATCAGATTATTGCGGTAGACTTTGACGGAACACTTTGTACGGACTGCTTCCCAAAGATCGGAAAGCCGAATACAGCACTGATCGAACTGCTGAAAGGATTGAGAAGGCAGGGACGCCAGATTATTTTGTGGACGTGCCGCTGTGGAAATCAGTTAGAGGAAGCAGTGGAATGGTGCAGGAAGTGGGAACTGGAATTTGATGCAGTGAATGAGAATCTGCCGGAGATTATCGAAAGGTACGGATCAGACGGAAGAAAGATTTATGCGGATGTTTATATTGATGACAAAAGCTGTTTTCCATGGGAGGTAAAAAAGGATGAGAAAGTTGGATTATGAATTTATTTTTACATGCGGTATTGTTGCATTTATCGCAGCGCTTGGAATGGTAGCTGGCATTGTTGTGCTGGCTGGGGCAAAGATTTATGTTTATAACCTGCCTTTGATCGTGGGAAGCTTTCTGGCTATCGGAGGACTTTTGTGGGGATTATTGTTAGTTTTGAACAATGATAAGGTGGAAAAAAGGACAAAACATCGTTACTGCTCAGACAGTATCTGAGCACTTTGCTGTATCATACATATCAGTTACCATATTTACCAGATTAAGGTTGACGCTCTATCGTGAATTAAATATAATAAACTTGATTTACTGTGTCTTTTTGGGGAATACCGAAGGCATCTGGAGGAAAAATGAGAAGAAACCTTAATATAAAACAGAGAAAATGGCGGAGCTTTATCTTTGCAACGATTTTTGGTGTGACAGCAGCGACTGCGGTCATTACGGTAAAACCGTTGGAAAGTTATGCGTATACGGAGACGGCGGGTGTTTTGAATGATGGACCGGTACAGATGCGAAAGACTCCGGTAGATGGGGACAAGATCACATCTTTAGCTGCGGGTACAGCAGTCCGTGTGATAGATGAAGTGGATGGCTCCGATGGAATGAAATGGTACAAGGTACAGATTTCCTATAATGGAATGGCATCCACCGGATATATCCGGTCAGATTTTATCACGCTTTCAACAGAAGATACCTCTTCCGGAAGTACAATCACAGATAATTCAGCACAGGGTGCAGCCGGAGTTGTCACCAACACGAACGGCAATGTCTATGTGAGGACAGGTGCGAGCACGGCATATTCTCCGGTCACGACGGTAAAAAGAGATCAGACAGTCAATGTACTCGGACAGACAACTACAAATGGAACTGTGTGGTACAATGTGACGTTTAATAAAGATGGGGTGGATTATGCCGGGTGGATCTGTGGAACATACCTTGCGGTAACAGGACAGACTTCTGCGGACGGATCGCAGGGAGCTGCTACAACAGTGACAGATGAAGAATATGTTGCATCGTTAAAATCAGCAGGATTTCCGGACAGCTATTGTAACTCACTTCTGGCATTGCACCAGAAGTATCCAGACTGGCAGTTCGTTCCGGTACAGACAGGACTGGACTGGAATACCGTCATTGCAAATGAGAGTGTTGTCGGAAGGAATCTGGTGCAGAGTTCTTCCAATGATGCGAGAAAGTCAACGGAGACGGGTGCTTATGACTGGGCGACCAACAAATGGTATGGTTATGACGGAGCAGGCTGGGTAAGTGCCTCCTCCAATTACATAGCATATTGCATGGATCCGAGAAATTACCTGAATGACACGTATATTTTTCAGTTTGAAACGTTAGAATATGCGCCATATCAGAACGTGACAGGAGTTGGAAATATTCTGTCAGGCAGTTTCATGAGTGGAAACTATAGCGATACAGACGGAGCATCGCGAAGCTATGCAGATACTTTCATGGAAGTGGGACAGAACTTGAGTGTCAGTCCTTATCATCTGGCTGCAAGATGTAAGCAGGAGCAGGGAAATAAGGGGACAAGTCCTTTGATCTCTGGCAATTACTCTGGCTATAATGGATATTACAATTACTTTAATATCGGAGCATATACGACATCGTCTGCGTCTGCGACGGTCAACGGATTGATTTATGCGAAAAATAACGACTGGAATTCTATTTATAAATCAATTAATGGTGGAGCTGGTATCGTTGGAAATAATTATGTGAAAAAAGGGCAGAACACCTTATATTTCCAGAAATTTAATGTGGTGAATATGAACAGCATATACTCACATCAGTACATGACAAATGTGCAGGCGGCAATGTCAGAAGGGAAAACAATGAGCACCGCTTATGCGGATAAATCACAGGGATTTATATTCCGTATTCCGGTGTATAGCAATATGCCGGAGTCAGCAGTGACGTTTTCAGACAGTGGTAATCCGAATAACTGGCTCTCTTCTCTCAGTGTAAGCGGATATGGACTGACACCGTCTTTCCAGGGAGCAGTAACCGATTATTCCGTGATCGTTGGAACCGAGGTAAGCTCGATCAATGTAGGTGCTTCGGCAGTTGCACCGAAAGCGGGAGTTTCCGGAGCGGGAACTTATGCATTGAATTATGGAAATAATGCGATCAACGTAACTTGTGTGTCACAGAGCGGTTCGGCAAAAACCTACACGATCAATGTGGTAAGACAGCAGCCGGCAGCAGACAATACCCAGACACCGGAAAGTGGTGGAACAACGGTTGCGGACGGCGTATCCGTTTCTACCTCCTATAAACTGGGAGATACCGTGATCACAGGTATTACACCGGGAACAGGCGCTTCTTCTGTACTTGCCAATATCTCAGCGGGAAGCGGCACGGTCAAAGTGCTGAAAGCAGATGGCACAGAAAATACCGGTGCAGTCGGAACAGGTAATAAAATTGCAGTATATGCAAATGGAACACTGGTGAAGCAGTATGACGTTGTCATTTACGGTGACATCAATGGAGATGGAAAAATCTCTGTGGTCGATCTGGTCATGATGCAGAAACAGATTCTTGGAACATCACAGCTTTCCGGTGCGTATGCAGCGGCTGCGGACATAAGCAGAGATGGAAAAGTTTCCGTAAAAGACCTTGTGCTTTTGCAGAAACATATTATAAATGCAGCACAGATTGAACAGTAACAGGGCTGTGTGGATAGAAAGAGTTATTTTAGTGAGAAAATACAATTTTCACACATAAGAATGGAGAGTAAAATGAAAAAGAAATTAGGTGTGATCATTACACTGTTAACATTATGCATCTGCCTTATGACACCGCAGATGCATGCCAAGGCGGCTTCCGGAAAAACAACGATCGCTGTGTCTGCCGGTTCCCTGAATATCGGACAGACTGTGACGGTAACGGCAAAAGCATTAAGTGCATCCGGGGACAGTGCATATGCCAATATGGTTTTGACCTATGATGCCGGCATTCTGGAGTTTGTGAGCTGTAATGCAACTTATGGCGGTGGCGGCGGAAGTATTTCGGTAGCGAGTGACAGCTTCAGTGTGACATTAAAAGCAATCAGTGCGGGAAAAGCTTCTATTTCGCTTTCTGCTACGGATGGTGTTATTTACGGTACCGAAGAAGAATTGGATTCCATGGCAGGCAGCAGCACTTCTGTAACGGTCAAAAACGAAGCAGCAGGCAGCAATACAGGAAATAACAGCAGTGCCGGTAACAACGGAAGCTCTGGCAGCAATGGAAATGCGGGAAATGGAAGCAGTTCTGGAACAGGAAGTAACAACAATACTGGAAGCAATACGAATACGGCAGCTTTATCCGCAGATAATTCCTTAAAGGCGCTGACGATTTCACCGGGAACATTGTCTCCGGCTTTTAAGGGAAGCACCACAAAGTACACGGCAACGGTTGATAATTCCGTGACAAGTATTGCAGTGAGTGCAACACCGGTCAATGAAAAGGCAACGATTGAGTCTGTGACTGGAAATACGAATCTTGCAGTTGGGGCAAACGTTGTTCAGATTGTCGTAAAAGCAGAAAATGGTACAACAGCCACTTATAAAATCACTGTGACAAGACAGGCTGCAGGAACCACCGGAAGTGAGACGACAACTACAGGCGGTGAAAACGGAGACGACGGAAATGGTGACAGCGAGACTCCAGAAGATACTGAGGAAGTGGACACAACGGAAACTCCGGTATCAGCGGCAGATGTTGTGATCAATAACACGACCTACCATATCGCAGACAATTTTACAGAGGAACAGATTCCGGCTGATTTTACAGAAGCAACAGTTAATTTCCGTGGAACGGAATGCAGAGGTCTGACGTTTGACAAAGGAACAATTTCTCTGATCTATCTGGAAACAGACAATGTGGACGCAACGACCGGCAGATTCTTTATTTATGATGAGACCAGGGATGTTGTCTATGATTTTATGAAGTTTACTGCAGGTGAGAGCAGTTATGTGATTCCACTTTTGGCACCGCTTGATTCGGTACTGCCGGAGAGTTATGTGCAGGTGTCCCTGCAAATGCCGGAAAATACCGTGATGACCGCTTACCAGCTTCCGGTAGAGGATGGAGAGGAAGCATCTGATTTCTATATCTTTTATGGAGTGAACCAGGATGGAACCGAAGGCTGGTATCAGTATGATGCAGCAGAAGGCACTTACCAGCGTGTGAACGGAAATATTACAGAGACAGCGGATTCTTCTTCGGATGATCTTGCAGCATTGCAGAGCGAGTATGATGAACTCTCAAAGAAATATAAAGATGCAAAATCCTTTTCCAGAAACATGATCGCTGTGCTTATTTTTGTATTGGCAATCGCAGTTGTGATCATGCTGAATATCATGCTCTTTGGCAGAAAGAAAAAAGGAAAAGACGAACTTTTAGAGGACGACGATCCGGAGCTTGACGAGCCAGAGAACGAGGACGACGAAGCAAACGAAGAGACAGAAACCGAGAAAAAACCTTTCTTGGGAAAATTCCATGGATTCCGAAAAAAAGAAAAAAATGAGGATGAGGACGATTATTTCGATGACGAGGAAGAGTACATCGAGGAAGAACATCCAATCAACAGGGCTTACCGCGAATGGAATGATTATGAGGATGAAATTCCATCCACTTCTGAGAAATCAGTGACAGAAGAAAAGTCCGAGAAAAAATCATCTACAGAAAATGAAAAAATGGATGTGCCGCAAAAAAATGAAACTTCTGTGAAAAATGAAAAAGGAATGGAAGTTTTCGACCTAAATGATTTATAATATAAAATAGAATGTAGGTAATTGCGAAAATCATTCATAACGTAAATTAAATTGTGAAAAATCAACAAAAGCTTGAGAAAACACTGGGGAACCGCCGGTACTTAGAAGGCAGGTGCGACATTTTTTATCAGGTCTGTGCATTTACTGCACAGACCGTGCGAAGATGATTCAAGAGTGAGCAAATTCCTATCTGCGAAGCAGATTTTATATGAATTTGCGAAGTACTGCGAAGAATGAGCAGTACCGTTGCGAGTGACACGTAGCGGAAGCGTGTTTTCGTTGATCTTGTTAACTTTTCGTAATATTCATAACGTAAAATTGAGTTTCGCAAATATCTAATAATTATAAAGAAAAGAGGAGAGAAACATGGAGATTTTAAAGTCAGCAGTTATTTTAGTGATCGGATTTGTATTGCTTATCAAAGGAGCAGATTATTTCGTAGAGGGCAGTTCCTCCGTGGCGAAAAAGTTTAAAGTCCCATCTTTGATCATCGGTATGACGATCGTGGCAATGGGAACAAGCTTACCGGAGCTTGCGGTCAGTGTTACCGCAGCCATGGCAGGGAACAATACACTCGCAGTCAGCAATGTGGCAGGATCCAATATTTTTAATCTGATGGTAGTCTGCGGTGCCTGTGCACTGTTTGCACCACTTGCCATTGAAAAGAATACATTAATGAAAGAGTTTCCGTTTTCGATTCTCTGTGCCGGTCTGCTTGTAGTTATGGGATATCTTGGAATGTCGTTAGGCCGCGTAGATGGTGTGATCCTGCTTGTGATTTTTGCCGTATACCTGTTCTGGATGATACAGTCTGCGAAAAAAGCAAGGACATCCGGTGATAAACTGGAAGCAGAAGAGGAGGCACTTGCCGAGGAAGAGATCAAAATCCTTCCGATGTGGAAATGCATGGTTTTTATTATTGGTGGAATGATCGCAATAAAGTTCGGCGGTGACTTTGTAGTCGATGGCGCATCTGCGATCGCAGCAGGATTCGGCTTAAGCCAGACACTGATCGGTCTTACAATCGTGGCACTTGGAACCAGCCTTCCGGAGTTAGTGACTTCTATTGTAGCTGCAAGAAAAGACGAAGTGGATATGGCACTCGGTAACGTGATCGGTTCCAACATTTTTAATATTTTACTGATCCTTGGTGTTGCAGCTGCGATCAGCCCGGTTACCTTCCTTATGGAGAATATTATCGACATTATCATTTTGATCATCATGAGTGCAGTTGTATGGGGATTTGCATGGACATCCAAGAAAGTGAATCGTAAAGAAGGAATTATTATGCTTCTTATGTATGCGGTATATATGGTGTATATCTGCATGCGGTAAAAACATAGAAAAAAGTTATTGATAGGAAACGCTGGTTCTGGCAAATGCTGGTTCTGGCGTTTCTCTTGTATGAGCCTTTTGTTACGGATCAAGTATTCATCTTTTTAAATAAATCATCATAAAACGTCTTGACGCAAACAGTAAAAAACAGTAAAATGAATGCAAAACAGTAAAAGACAGTAAAGAACAGTAAAACAACACGAAAACAGTAAACAAGAGTAAAGAACAGTGAAACTAAAGGAGCGCCTATGCAGAATCCATTTACGCTTACATTTGGGAAAAGTCCGTTAGAGCCGGTAGAACGTCCATTACAGACAATGGAAATTGTTGATACGTTTACAGCGGAAACGGTAAATCAGCAGATGTTCATTATCACAGGTGTACGAGGTTCGGGAAAAACAGTGATGATGACTGAGATTGCAAGACGGCTGAGGGAAAGAGAAGACTGGGTAGTGATAGAACTGAATCCTGCTACCGATTTATTACAGGGAATGTTAGCAAAACTAAATAGCAATAAAGTTTGTGCAGCAATCATAAAGTCTGCGAAAATTGATTTATCCTTTTTCGGGTTTGGCGTAGCGATAGAGGGTGTTCCGCCACTCACGGATACGGAGACGGCGATCATTACTATTTTGGAAAAACTGAAAAAGCAGGACAAGAGACTATTGATTACAATCGACGAAGTTACAAATAATGATTATATGAAGGTGTTTGCAGGTTCATTCCAGATTTTTGTAAGACAGGATCTGCCTGTATTTTTACTGGCAACGGGTTTATATGAAAATATTGATAAATTGCAAAATGAGAAAAATCTTACCTTCTTATTTCGGGCACCAAAGATTCAGTTAAAACCATTGAATCAGCAGGCGGTTATGAATAAGTATAAAAATATTTTTCAAATAGATCAGGATGTGGCAAAACAAATGGCAGAGCTGACGAGGGGGTACCCATTCGCATTTCAGGTACTCGGTTATCTGACATGGAATCACAGTGGTCATTATGAGGCAGTACTAGAAGAGTATGAGCAGTATTTGAGCGAGTTTGTATACGACAAAATATGGTCAGAGTTATCGCAGAAGGATCGCATTGTGGCAAGGGGAATTGCCGAGACAGAAAGCGGAAAAATCAAAGAAATCCGGGAACATCTTGGCATGGAAACAAATGAGTTTAATCCGTATCGCAAAAGACTTATGAAAAAGGGGATTGTCTCAGGCGAGACCAGAGGGTATGTATTTTTTACACTGCCGCTTTTTGAGAGATATGTGATCGATAATTTATGAGTGAAAACAGGCGAATACAATTCATGCATTATGTCGTCCCCATATTGTGTACACCGTAGAAAAAGCGTATAATACAAAGCACGAAATGGAAAGATATTATATACGGACGGAGGTAGTCATTATGTCATTTTTTGATGAGATGAAAGAGTCATTGGTATCAGCAGGAAAAGATGTATCCCAGAAAGCGAAGGAAGTATCCGGTGTTGCCAAGTTAAAATTAGACGTAAAGTCCAAAGAGGATTATGTAGAAAAACAGTATGCAGAACTGGGACGTACCTATTTTGATGCACACAAAGATGATGAGGAAAATGCCGAAAATGAACAGTTCAAAGTGATCAAAGAAGCACTGGCAGAGATTGAGCGCATGAAAACGGAGATCTTAAATCTTCAGGGCGCAGCAGAATGTCCAAACTGCGGAGCAAGAATGCCACAGGGCGCATCTTTCTGCAGCAGTTGTGGAGCAAAAATGGCAGAGCCGGAGCATTTTACAGGCGAAGTTGTCGATGATGAGAAATTCGACGAATAAAGAAATGCATCTCATTCGTTTACGGAGAAACGATGCACAGAAAATGTAAAATTCAATGCAATAGCACGGAAACACCGAAAAACCAATGTATTCATTGACTTTTCAGTGTTTCCGTGCTATTTTATGAGATAGGCATTCAGCGTCTGACGCAACAGGACGTGATAATGCATACGATTATTTTAATATAAAACACAATGAAAAAGAGAGTACATGAAATGGAACTCAACAGATCATCTGTGCAGATGGTCTTAGCAGAGAGGTTTCCGGGATATAGCAGGGCATCTGATTTTAATTCAGTAATATCAGATCTGCAGGATATCATGGTGCGAGGAAATGAGGAAAGCTTCATGGAACATGGCTTTGGAGTGGCAGGGCTGAACGGATGCAGAAAAGTGGCATGCGATAAGTTCTGACGGGACCGCCTGTTATAGCGGAGATGTTTTTCAAATAGAAAGACATGCTGAGGTCTGTATTGTGGGATACAGATGAATTGAAGTGGTAACACGGGAACAACCCGTCTTCTGGGTAATCAGAGGGCGGTTTTTTATTACAGTCCACTTATTGCGCATGTGAACTGTAATAAAGATAATTATAGGTAATTGCGAAACTCACAGAAAACGTGAGGCAAGTTGTGAAAATGTGACAAAAGATTGAGAAGACATTGGGGAACCGCCGGTTCTTGCTTGGCAGACATAGCGTTAGCTATGGCTGGCATGCTAGTACCGTTGCGAGTGACACATAGCGAGAGCGTGTCTTCGAAAATTTTGTTACATTTCCACAACATTCATAACATAAATAGAGTTTCGCAATTGCCTAAAAGATAATTAAGGAAAGAGGTAGTGAGAATGAGCAATAAAGGAAAGTATTATATGACAACAGCGATTGCCTACACATCCGGCAAACCGCATATTGGAAACACTTATGAGATCGTACTTGCAGATGCGATCGCAAGATACAAGAGAGCAGAAGGCTATGACGTATACTTCCAGACAGGAACGGATGAGCATGGTCAGAAGATTCAGGAAAAAGCGGAAGCAGCAGGAATCACTCCGAAGGAATATGTAGATAACGTTGCAGGAGAAGTAAAAGCAATCTGGGATCTGATGAACACATCCTATGATAACTTTGTTCGTACTACAGATGCCGATCACGAGAAATGCGTAAAGAAAATCTTTAAAAAATTATACGATCAGGGAGATATCTATAAGGGAGCTTACGAAGGACTTTACTGTACACCATGTGAGTCTTTCTGGACAGAGTCACAGCTTGTAGACGGTAAATGTCCGGACTGTGGACGTGAAGTAAAACCGGCCAAAGAGGAAGCTTACTTCTTCAAAATGAGCAAATACGCAGACCGTCTGATCGAGCATATTAATACGCATCCGGAATTTATCCAGCCGGTATCCCGCAAGAACGAGATGATGAACAACTTCCTTCTTCCTGGATTACAGGATTTATGCGTATCCAGAACATCCTTCAGCTGGGGTATCCCGGTAGATTTTGATCCAAAACATGTAGTATATGTATGGCTTGACGCACTGACCAACTACATTACAAAAATTGGTTATGATCCGGACGGATCTTCTGATTTATTTAAGAAAAATTGGCCTGCAGATTTACACTTAATTGGAAAAGATATCGTCCGTTTCCATACGATTTACTGGCCAATCTTCTTAATGGCATTGGATCTGCCATTGCCAAAACAGGTGTTTGGTCATCCATGGCTTTTACAGGGCGGCGATAAGATGAGCAAATCCAAAGGAAACGTGATCTATGCAGACGATATGGTAAGACTGTTCGGCGTAGACGCAACCCGTTACTTTGTACTTCATGAGATGCCATTTGAAAATGACGGTGTCATCACATGGGAACTGGTAATTGAGAGATTCAACTCTGATCTTGCCAACATTTTAGGAAACCTTGTAAACAGAACCATCTCCATGAGCAACAAATATTTTGATGGTGTTGTGAGAAAAACAGGCGTGACTGCAGAAGTCGATGAAGACTTAAAGGCGGTTGTTGCCGGAACAAGAGATAAAGTACAGGAGAAAATGGACAAACTCCGTGTCGCTGATGCAATCACAGCAGTATTTGACCTGTTCCGCCGCTGCAACAAATACATCGACGAGACGACTCCATGGGTACTTGCAAAAGATGAGGCAGATCATGACCGTCTTGCAGAGGTATTATATAATCTGACAGAGTCCATCACGATCGGAGCAGGATTACTGCACAGCTTCCTGCCGGAGACAGCAGAGAAAATCGTAAAACAGTTGAATACCACACTGCGCGATTATGACGATCTGGACAAATTCGGACTTTACGAGAGTGGAAGCAAAGTGACAGATACACCGGAAATCTTATTTGTACGTCTGGATGCAAAAGAGGTTATGCCAAAAGTTGAGGAGATCAAGGCAGCTCAGAAAGCTGAGTTTGAGGCAGAACAGAAGAAACTTGCCGGAGAAACGGAAACAGCAGAAGAAGCGGAAGAATCCGTAATTGACATTGAACCGAAAGCAGAAATTGAGTATGATGATTTTATGAAGATGCAGTTTCAGGTAGGAGAGATCATTGCCTGCGAAGCAGTTCCAAAATCAAAGAAATTACTCTGCTCACAGGTGAAGATCGGAAGTCAGGTAAAACAGATCGTTTCCGGTATCCGCAAGCATTACACACCGGAAGAGATGGTTGGCAAAAAAGTCATGGTATTAGTGAACTTAAAACCGGCAAAACTTGCAGGTGTAGTCTCAGAGGGTATGTTACTCTGCGCAGAGGATGAGAACGGGGAACTTGCATTGATGGTTCCGGAGAAAAAGATGCCAAGCGGAGCAGAGATCTGCTAGAAAAACAGAAATTAAGACACAATTAAGATTTCTCTACTATTAAAATACTTTTTTAACTGCTAAAATAAAACTGTTCAGGCTGATAAACGCCGGACAGTTTTATTTTATTCATGTTTGCAGCAATGGACAGGTTTGTCCGTAAAGCGGGAGACAGGCTGTTGAAAGAAAAATATTGGGAGGATAGGACATGCAGACAATTTTAGTGTGTGATGATGATAAAGAAATTGTGGAAGCGATCGAGATCTATTTACAGCAGGAAGGCTTTCATGTGCTGAAGGCATATGATGGTGAAGAAGCGCTTGAGATATTGAAGAACAATGAAGTACATCTTCTGATCATGGATGTCATGATGCCGAAGCTGGACGGAATCCGTGCAACCCTGAAAATCCGTGAGAACAGCAGTATTCCGATCATTATTTTGTCAGCAAAAACAGAGGATTCAGACAAGATCTTAGGACTGAATATCGGGGCGGACGATTATGTGGAGAAACCGTTCAATCCGCTGGAACTGGTGGCAAGGGTAAAATCCCAGCTCCGCCGCTACACCCAGTTAAACCCTAACAGCAGCACCGGAAAAGCGGCAAAGAACGAGATCTCGATCCGTGGCCTCTCCATCAATAAAGATAACCACAAGGTCGTTGTCTACGGCGAGGAGATCAAGCTGACGCCCATCGAGTTCGATATCCTGTATCTTCTGGCATCGAATCCCGGCCGGGTGTTCAGCACGGACGAGATCTTTGAGAAGGTGTGGAATGAAAAAGTATACGAGGCAAACAACACCGTCATGGTACATATCCGGAGACTCCGCGGAAAAATGAAAGAGGACACGAGACAGGATAAGATCATCACAACGGTCTGGGGGGTAGGATACAAAATTGAAAAATGATTGGAGCAGAAGCTTTTACAGGCAGATCGCGGTGAACATCTGTTACAGTGCCCTGATCGCATGTCTGGTGGACGCATTCCTCATCATGAATATGAACTTCCTTCTGGCATACCTGGACCGGACCAGATACGCGAATCTGTTGATCCTGCAGATCTTTAAGATGGGTACGATCACCACGATCCTCTATGTGATCGTTGGAATCGGGATCTTTGCGCTGGCGTTTCTCATGATCGAGAAGAAAAATATGAAGTATATAGGGAAGATCGCGGTGGCGATCCAGAATATCTCCGAGGGTGACTTAAACACCCAGATCGAGGTGGTGGGGGACAACGAGTTCTCCGCCATGGCATCGAACCTGAACCGGATGGAAGCGGATATCCGGAAGCTCATGGATAAGGAACGAGAGTCGGAGCGGACGAAGAATGAGCTGATCACGAACGTGGCCCACGACTTAAGGACACCGTTGACTTCCATTATCGGTTATCTGGAACTCCTGTCTTCCGGACCGGCCATCAGCCTGGATATGCAGAAAAAGTATATCGATATCGCCTATGTGAAGGCAAAGCGTCTGGAAAAACTCATTGAGGACCTGTTCGGATTCACGAAGATGAATTACGGAAAGATATCCATGAATGTTGGAAAGGTGGA
>ENA-OPWC01001865-OPWC01001865.1-human-gut-metagenome-genome-assembly--contig:-NODE-1865-length-12872-cov-5.146212_pt1 | contig 12872 bp, 13 predicted proteins | sample MGYA00241504_ERZ502000 | MGnify/ENA primary metagenome ERZ502000 (study PRJEB25962, sample SAMEA2042005) | human gut metagenome | biome: human gut; feature: human-associated habitat; material: faeces...
TTGTCCAGCACATTGCCCCAGCTGTTGGCGGCGGTGTAGCCGAACAGCTTGTTGAACAGGGCATACAGCACGATGTTGAGCAGGGTGGTCAGCACGCCAAAGATCAGGTAACTGAGCACTTCCCAGTGCTTTTTGAAAAATTTACTCATAGCTTTGTTAACAAAAACAGCCCCGCCGCCGTTTTCCCGGCAACGGGGCTGTAGTTCGCATTGTGTCTGATGAGACTATGCTGCGGGCTGATTACTCAGCGTCGTCGTTCAGCAGAGCCTTCATGGACAGGCTGATGCGCTTCTTGTCGAAGTCAACATCCAGCAGCTTCACATCGACCATATCGCCGACCTTCAGTGCGTCGGAGACCTTCTCAACGCGGTCATTGCTGATCTCGCTGATGTGGACCAGACCGTCAACACCCGGCAGGATGCGGACGAATGCACCGAACTTGGTCAGGGACACGACCGGAGCATGGAAGGTGCTGCCGATGGGGTAGTTGTTCTTCAGCTGCTCCCAGGGGTTGTCCTCAGCCTTCTTGTAGCCCAGAGAGACCTTGTGGTTCTCGGTGTCGATGTCCTTCACATACACTTCGATGGTGTCACCAACGGAGACAACCTCGGAGGGATGCTTGATGCGGTTCCAGCTCAGCTCGCTGATGTGGCACAGGCCGTCAACACCACCGATGTCAACGAATGCACCGTAAGAGGTCAGGCTCTTGACAACGCCGGTGTAGGTCTTGCCCACCTCAACGTTTGCCCAGAACTCCTCACGCTTTGCCTTGTTCTGCTCAGCGGTGACCTTGTTGATGCTGCCGACGATCTTGCGGCCGGAGCACTCGGTGACGACCAGCTGAACGTGCTGGCCGACCAGAGCAGTGTAGTCCTCGTCGCGGCGCATAGTGGCCTGAGAACGGGGGACGAACACCTTGACGCCCTTGACGTTGACGACAACGCCGCCCTTGTTGAACTCGGTGACGTCGCCCTCGACGACCTCGCCGGACTCAGCTGCCTTGGCGATCTCTTCCATGCCCTTGCGAGATGCGAGCTTCTTGCGGGAGAGCTGGATGACGCCATCCTGATCCATAACCTTCTCGACGATGAGGTCCAGCTCATCGCCAACCTTCACCAGGTCTTCGACCTTGGCGGAGGAATCATCGGTCAGCTCGCTCAGCTTGACAAAGCCGGTCTGCTTAGCTCCGATATCCACCTGGATCTCGTTGGCAGAGATGCTGGTCACGATTCCTTTCACAATACTGCCTGCATGAACACGCTTTTCCTCGGATGCGTTCAGCATCTCCTCAAAGCTCATGCTGTCATTGATTTCTGCGCTCATACTGTTAAGTACCTCCTCAATAATAGACGATGGCGTTGAAGCCCCGGCTGTGACGCCCGCCGTCTTTACATCTGCAAACCATTCCGGCCGAAGTTCGCTCGCTGTCTCGACCGTTACGGCTCGCGTATGCTTTGCGGCGACCTGTACCAGCTTTTGGGTATTGGAAGAATGATGACCGCCAATGACAACAATGATGTCGCATTGTTGGCTGAGGTCTTCCGCTTCCTGTTGCCTCGCCCACGTCGCATTACATATTGTATCAAAAATTCGGGCGTTTGTATAGGCTTTTTTGAGAAACTCCGAACTTTCTTGCCATTTTGTTACCTGAAATGTGGTCTGTGCAACTGCAAAAATGGGCTTTTGGGGGTCAGAAGGCCCTTTCCACGCCTTCAGCTGGGCCAAATCGCTGAAAACGAATACCTCTCCCCGGGTATGTCCGACGATGCCCTGCACCTCCGGATGGGACGCATCACCGGCCACCACGAGCACTGCACCGGCGGCTTCGGCCTCGGAAGCGATCTTCTGTATCTTCTTCACGAAGGGGCAGGTGGCATCGTGATAGGTGCAGCCCCGGGCGTCCAGCTCGTCGTAAATGCTGCGGGGGACACCGTGGCTGCGGATGACCACCTCGTAGCCCGTAGGGACATCAGCGGGGGTGTCTGCTACCAGTGCGCCCCGGCGCTCAAGGTCTTCCACGGTCTGGGGGTTGTGGATGAGGGGGCCGAGGGTGGCCACCTTGCGGCCCTCATCCAGCAGGCCGTAGGTCAACTTGACCGCGCGGTCCACGCCGAAGCAGAAACCCGCAGTCTTTGCAAGTCTGATTTCCATTGTACTCTCCTAAATTCAATCTCTCCGTCATCACTGCGCGATGCCATCTTCCCTACCGAGGGGAGGCTTTGGCATTCCGCAAGGCTTCATCTCTTCGCCAGAGGGCTTCCCTATTAGGGGCAACAGCGACGACCGCCGCCAGTGGCGGAAACAGGGAGTCGCTGTTGGGGCAGCGGCCAGCGAGACGCAAGCAATGCGCAGCGGATGCTGGGAGCCGCAACTCGGCCTTGTCGAGCGATAGCGAGACTGAGAGGTTCATCACAATTCACTCCACGCATCCAGAACGGCCTGTTTATTCTCCCGCAGCTTCTTTATGTCGCGGCGGCCTTCCATTGCAAACTGTGCAGCGGGCATGGGCTCGCCGAAGATGACACGCACCTTGCAGAACAGCTTCATCTTACCATCAGGGGTGTCGTAGTAGATACGGCAAGGCACGACGTCCACATTTGCTGCCGCCGCGATGACGAAGAGACCGCTCTTGAGGGGAAGGAACTTTCCCTCCTGCTCCCGCGTACCCTCCGGAAAGAGCAGCAGTGTACCGCCCTCCTGACACTTTTTCACGGTGTCGTCGATGACGCTGACCTCTTCTTTCGTGCCGCGGACACAGACTGCACCGGCGCACCGGAAGAACCACGACAGGAATGCGTTTATCTCGAACAGCTCTTTCTTGGCAAACACGGTCATCCGCTGGCCCCAGAATCGGGCGATGACGACGAACACCGGGTCGATGGCTGAGATATGGTTGGGGGCAATGATGCAGCCCTTCGTGCCGATTTTTTTCAGGTTCTCCCTGCCCTCACACCGGACGCGGAAGCCGATGTGGAACACCAGCCATGCCAGCGGGACCAGAATATAATATAGTATCATCTGACCTTCTCCGTGATAATTTTCTTCATGGCCTCAAAGCTCTGCTCAAAATTCAGCTCCGAAGTGTCCAGCAGCACGGCATCGTCTGCCTGCTTGAGGGGGGCTGCGGCGCGGTGGGTGTCCTGATAGTCGCGCTGCTTGACGTCGGCCAGCACATCTTCGTAGGGGGTATCGATGCCCTTCTGCTGGTACTCCTTCCAGCGGCGGGTGGCGCGGGCCTCCGGGCTGGCGGTGAGGAAGATCTTCACAGTCGCATTGGGCAACACCACGGTGCCGATGTCGCGGCCATCCATCAGGATGTTCTGCGTCTTGGCCATGTCCCGCTGCATCTCCAGCAGGAAGGCGCGCACCGCCGGATTTGCACCCACGGCAGAAGCCGCCATTCCCACCTCTTCGGTGCGGATGGCCGTGCTGACGTCCTCGCCATTCAGATAGATATGCTGTTCGCCCTCGATAAAAGCAAACTCGAGGGTGATATTGGGCAGCAGCGCATCGACTGCCTCGTTGTCCTTCGGTTCTTTGCCCGCGCGGAGGGCATAAAGGCCGATGGTACGGAACATCGCACCGGTGTCCACATAAATGTAGCCGAAGTCCGCAGCCAGACGCCGCGCCAGCGTAGATTTGCCTGCGCCCGCAGGCCCGTCGATTGCAACAGAAATCATTTTTATATCTCCTTCTCTATGAATCTGAAATTTCCAGCCGCTTAAACCTCTCCGTCACGGCTGACGCCGTTCCACCGCTGGCGGCAGTCGTTGTTGTTGCCCTAACGAGGGGCCGTCTGCGAAGCAGACTGAGAGGTCATTCCAGATGATTCGCAAAACTCTGTGCCGTGCAGAATGCGATTTGCAGATTGTAGCCGCCGGTATAGGCGTCCACATCCAGCACCTCGCCTGCAAAGTAGAGGCCGAGGGCCTTTTTGCTCTGCATGGTCTTGGGGTCAACCTCCCGCACCGACACGCCGCCTGACGTGATGACTGCGTGTGCCAAATCGCCCCGGGCGTCGATAGTCACCCGCCAGTGCTTCATCAGCTGTACCAGTTCCCGCTTCTGCTCCCGGGTGATCTGGTTTGCCCTGGTGGCCGGGTCGATGCCCCAGCGGGCCACCATGACCGGCTGCATACTGGACGGCAGCAGCTTCACCAGTGCGCCCTGCGCCGCGTGGTTCGCCAGAAGGGCAAAGTCCCGGGTGATGCGGTCATAAAGCTGTTCCTCACTGAGGGCAGGCTTCAAATCAATAAAAGCTTCGTACTTGTGCTTTTTCATGTCGCCCAGATGGCTCGACGCGCTGAGGGTCAGCGGCCCGCTGATGCCGAAGTGGGTGAACAGCATCTCGCCCTGCTCCTCGAAGATAGGTTTGCCGTCCTCGTGGAGGGTAAGAGTCACGTTCTTGAGGGCGAGGCCCATCATCTTCTTGCAGTCGGCGTCATGGCTCACGAGGCTGACAAGGCTGGGGACAGGCTCCACGAGGGTGTGGCCCGCCTGCTGGGCCAGCTTGTAGCCGTCGCCGGTGGAGCCGGTGGTGGGGTAGCTCAGGCCGCCCGTTGCCACCAGCACGGCGTCCGCCTTGTACTCCCGGCCCGAAGTTCCCCGTACACCCACGCAGCGATAGGCCGGGCCGGGCTTTTTCTTTTTCGGGTGGCGCGGATCTTCCGGCGCGGCAGGCGCTTCTTCCGGCTGGGCCAGCGGCTCCAGCAGCAGCTTTTTTGCCCCGTCGTGGACGATGTCCGCTCCATCTGCGTACCGCAGAAGAGCCTGCCGAATCTCTTCGGCCTTATCTGACACCGGGAACACCCGGCGTCCGCGCTCCACTTTCAGCTCCACACCGAGAGACTCAAACAGCTCCATCGTCTTGGCCGGCGGGAAAGCCCCCAGCGACGAGAACAAAAAGCGGGGGTTCGTCCGCACATGGTGCAGAAATTCCTCTGCGGTGCAGTCGTTGGTCACATTGCAGCGGCCCTTGCCGGTGACGAGAATTTTCTGAGCCGGCTTTTCCATATGTTCCAGCACCGTCACCTCATGCCCCTGCCGCAGGGCCGCGCCCGCCGCCATCAGGCCGGCAGCACCGCCGCCTACCACTAAGACCTTCATGTTTCGTTTCCTCCGCTTTTTCTTCTGTCTTCACACTTATTCTAGTTTATCATACCAGAATCGACCGCCAAAAGCAATGTGAAAAAAACAGGTACAGCGTTCTGCTGCACCTGCCCGGAAAATTTTGCTTATTTCATGGCCTTGATGGGGTCGAGATACTTTTCGCCCTCCATGACTTCCAAGTGGATGTGGCTCTCCTCGGCACACTCACAGCTCACGCTGCCCACCTTGCCGATGGTCTGCCCGACCGAGACGGTGTCGCCCTTCTTCACCTTGGCATCCGTCGTACCGCAGACCCGCCAGATCCTGCCGGAAGCATCTTCGATGGCGACCACAGGCCCCCACTTGTCGTCCGTGCCGGTCTCCACCACCTTGCCTGCCGCCGGGGCGGTCACTTCCGCGCCCCTGCTGGCGGCGTAGTCCACACCGTTGTGGGTGCGCCAGTCGCCCAGCGTCTTGCTGTAGACCAGCTCATCGCCGCTGTAGCTGTTTAAGACGCGCCCCGAGACAGGCTGCGTGGAGGCAGGCGCAGCCGAACTGCTGGCAGGCAAGGACTCGGTTTGCAGCGCGGAGGGTTCGCGCACCGAACCAGACCCAGACCGCGCACCAGAAGAGGACGCAGCCCCACCGGACGAGCTGTCGGCTTTTGGCACATTGGCCACACTGTTTGCTGCGGGTGCGTTCTGCTGCTGCCATTCGGCTTCCTCCTCTCCGGCAACGCCGGGCGATGTGTTGATGCCCTCGTCGATGCCGGGGGCGGTGCTGGACGGGCTTCGCACCGCGTCCAGATCTTGCTTCAGCTCATTGCGCACCGTGCGCACAGCCCACACACCGGCCGCTGCCGCCGCCAGCAGGCAGGCGGTAAGCACCAGCGCAAAGGCTTTGTCCCGCAAAAACTTTCTGAATTGCTCCATCGTTCGTTACTCCAATCCATCTTTGTGTACGGAATCGTTTCTTTGGTGGTAGTTTGGAGCGGCAGAGCGGGGTTTATTCATAAGGACGAAAAAAGGCCCCGGCGGACCGGGGCCTAACGGGTTCATGATTCAGTGGGCGGGCATTGCTGCGGCTGAGGCTCAATCCTTACTAGCACCTTCGCCCATGCCATTGTCACCCGGCTGATACTTCGGATTCGTTACAGCAGTGGTCTGGAAGAGCGCGATCATGTACTTCTTACCGCCAACCTCGCCGGTCGCAACGGCAACATAAGATTTGTCACCCACAGTCCAATTAGGCTCACCATTATCCCACTCCGTGTCAGGAGCATTGATGGGGCCTATGGAAGTCATCAGCTGACCTGCATAGTAAATGTTCTTATTGCTACTTGCAGACAGCGTTGCGCTAATATCGGCAAAGCCACACTCATACAGCGGCGAACCATCACCAACATTTGCTTGAGTAAACTTCGCTGCCCAAGCCCCCAGCTTCAGCCTTGCAGCTTTATCTTTCATAATGGCGTTGTACACATCATCGAAGTCCTTGGCATCTCCAAAATCGATGCCCTTGCCGACCTCATCCACGGTCTTCACCAGTGCGTTTACCTGTTCCTGCAATTCTTTATTGCCCTTTTCGAAGGTAGTATCCACACCATAGACCTTCGCCCAGTCATTCAGCGCATCGAGCATTTTCACGGTAGCCACACTATTGCTGTTGTTACAGCCCGTCAGGACGGACAGTGCCAGCACGCCCGCGAGGGCTGCGGCGAGAACCTTTTTGAACAGTTTCATTCGAAACCCCTCCTCAATAAAAATAAGCTCTGTGTGCTGCTGCCGCAAACATCATCTGCCGCATCACCACACAAATTTTACCCCCCCCCCGGCATTCTGTCAACCTTTCCCTCGATTTTTGGCAAATCGCACAGTTATCATGATTCAAAGCAGGCATTCTGACAAAAAAGAGCCGCCGTGCAAACGCTCTGCACGGCGGCTACGAAAAATTTGATTTAATTGTTGCGGCTGCGGCTGTTCATGCCCAGCAGACGGACAACGTACAGGAAGATGTTGATGAAGTCCAGATACAGGGTTAGTGCGCCATAGATGGAAGCCTTCTCGGCCAGCTCAGCGTCGCCTGCATAGTAGGCGTATATCTGGCGGAGCTTCTGGGTATCATAGGCGGTGAGCAGCATGAACACCACCAGGCCGATGCCGCAGTAGAGCACCGAGGTGCCGAAGCCAAAGCCGAAGAGCGCACCCACGAGGCTGGTGACGATCATGGCCACCAGAGCCATCATGAGGCGGGGACCCCAGCCGGTGAGGTCTTTATGGGTGGTGGTGCCGTACACAGCCATGAGGCCGAAGTAGACCGCCGTGGCGAGGAAGGCCATGACCAGAGTACCTACCGAGAACATCAGGAAGTAGTAGCTCAGGACCATGCCGTTCAGGATGGCGTATCCGAAGAACGCGGCTCTTGCACCGTCGATGGACATCCTCTGCACCCGGGCGCTGAGCATGAACACCAGTGCCAGCTCACCAATGGTGAGCAGGAAGTAAAGCGAATCGACCAGATAGATAAGGGACGTAGTCGCCGTAATATAGGCCATTGCGAAGGTGACGAGCAGGCCGCCGGCCATCCAGCGGTAGGTGCGGGTCATATAGTCCGATGCGCTCATCGAAGGCTCCGCATAGCCGCGGTCATAGTTGTTGTAATCCATAAGGAATCCTCCATTCAAAATCAGGGCATCGGCCTCGGCCTTGCCCCGGTCTACGAAATATAGTATACTGCATAGAAATGAACGATTCATGAAAAAGGCTGTGATATTTGATGTCCCTCGGACTTTATCTGCATATTCCTTACTGTTTTTCCAAATGCCGGTACTGTGATTTCTACTCCGCCCCCGGCCAGCGCGGCGTCCCCCGGGCCTATGTGGACGCCCTTTTGCGGGAACTCTCCCGGTTTGCGCCGGACGCGCCCCTGCGGCCGGACACCCTTTATTTCGGCGGCGGAACGCCCAGTCTGCTGGACCCGGCAGACGCCGCTCGGCTCATCGACGCCGCGCAGCCCCTGCCCGGGGCCGAGATCACGCTGGAAGCCAACCCTGAGACCGTGTCCGAAGACTCTCTCCGGGCATTCCGGGAGGCGGGCGTCAACCGCATTTCCTTCGGCGTCCAGTCGGCCCGGGACAGCCAGCTCAAGACGCTGGGCCGCCCCCACACGGCAAAGCAGGCGCGGGCCGCTTTCTCCGCCGCACGCCGTGCCGGGTTCGAGAACATCAGCGGCGACATCATGCTGGCCCTGCCCCATTATACGCAGGCCGAGTTCGACGAGACGCTGGAGCTTATCGAGGATGGCGGCGCGGCCCACATTTCCGCCTACCTCTTGAAGATCGAGCCCGACTCCGCCTTTGGCCGGACGCCCCCCGAAGGTCTGCCCACCTCCGACGAGGCGGCAGACTTCTACCTCTATGCCGTCGAGCAGCTGGAACATCATGGCTACCGGCAATATGAGATCTCCAACTTCGCCCGCCCGGGCTATGAGGGAAAGCATAACCTCATCTACTGGGACTGCGGCGACTATCTGGGCATCGGCCCTGCGGCCCACTCCTGCATGGGCGGCAAACGGTTCTACTACCCCGCCGACACCGAAGCCTTTCTGCGGGACGAGGCCGCGCCCGTCATGGACGGCGGCTGCGGTGCGGAGGATTATCTCATCTTGCAGCTGCGTCTGCGCAAAGGTCTAAGTCTCGACGAATACAAAAAACGCTATGGCAGGGAGTTTTCCACCGCACAGCTGGCCTTTGTGAAAAACTGCGTGAAGAGCGGCTACGCCAACTTTGACGGCCACACCCTCGCCCTCACGCCTGCCGGGCTCATCGTACAGAACAGCATCCTTGCCGAGCTGCTGTGAGCCTCAGTGAACAGCAAAGCTCATCGCCGCCAGCACAAAAACACCGATGATGCTGGTAATGCGGCTCACCCTCTGCATCTCGTAATACCATTCGGTTGGTTCACCGCCGTACACTTCCAGCCCGTGGCGGAGGTTCCAGAACAGCAGCGGGAACCGGACATCCAGCACAAGGAGCACCACCAGCGCTCCTATCGGCAGCAGGAACGCCACGCTGCCCCGGCTCTCCCGCCGCCCGCCGACGGCCACATTATAGAGCCAGTTACAACTGGGCCAGAGGTCGGATTTCTGGTATTCGCCGTTGACGATGACGTTCACCTCGTCGGCAAGGCCCCCATCGTCTTCCCTCCACAGGATGGCGTCGCCGGGGTCGCCCAGCGCGGTCCCGGTAAAAATGGCCACTCCGTCCTGCTCAATTTTTACGCCCGGGTCGCTCATGCCCTCGGCTTTCGATTCGAGCCGATAGTGCCGCGCCTCTCCGTCCAACGTGAACTCCACTTCCGCACCGTTTTCCGTCTGGGCGATCTGCATGGTGTAGGCGGCATACGCATCCTTGCCCGAAAAGCTGCCGTCGGCCTGACGATACAAAAAGGCATCCCGCAGCCAGACGCCCGGGCGGAGGGCGGCCCAGAGATAGAGCACAGCGAGAAGCAGCGCGGTAAGAACGCAGAGCAGGCAGCTCGTCTTTTTCTCCATGGTCAGGCTCCTTTCGTTTCAGCCCAGTTCGATTACTTTCCACCCCAGCTCCCGGATGGCTTCTTTATCATGGGTCGCCAGCAGGGTGGGCTTTGCGCCGCAGCGTGCCTTGAGCATGGCTGCGGCTTTTTTCATGGCGGCGGGGTCCATGCCGGTGAAGGGCTCATCTAACAGAAGCGTGTCGCTCTCGGCCCAGAGAGCGCGCAGCAAGGCGGTGCGGCGCTTCTGTCCGCCGGAGAGCTTCCGGGCAGGCAGGGCAAGGGCCTCGTCATCCAGTCCTAATTGTATAAGGTCATCTCGTATCTGCTCTTTGTATTGTGTTTTAACCTTGTACTGTTCTGCGGTCAGCACCAGCGCCACATTCTCTTCGGCGGTAAGCTGGGGGCAGAGCCTGTCTTCCTGAAAGACCGCGCCGACCCGGCCCACGCCCTCCACGCTGCCGGAGGTGGGCGCTTCCAGCCCCATCAGGATGCGGAGCAGGGTCGTCTTGCCCCAGCCGCTTGGCGCCCAGAGCACCGCCGGGCCGTCCACAGTAAGAGAGAGGTTTTCGAAGAGGGTCTTCTCTCCGAATCGTTTAGACAAATTCTTTATTTCCAGTTTGTTGTTGGTTTCACTCATTTTTCAGCCCCCTCTTCGCCCAGAACTGCCGCTACCTCTTTATCCAGCAGAGCGAGGAACAGCTTTTCGAATACGGCGCTCAGCAGGATGATGACGAAGGTCCAGGCAAACAGCTCCCCAGTGGAAAGGGTAATTTTGGCCCGGTAAAGCGCGTCGCCGATGCTGCCGTCCGGCAGACCGATGACCTCTGCTGCTACGCCGCTCTTCCAGCAGATGCCCAGCGCCACGCTGCATCCCTGCCGGAACGCGGGCAGCACCGCCGGGAGCCAGACCGCCCGAAGACGCCGCCCCAGAGGCAGACGGAACACCTGCGCCATTTCGAGAAGCTGGCGGTCAGCACTCCCGATGCCGGTGCGCACTGCGCTGTAGAGGACGGGCAGCACCATCAAAAAGCTGATAAGGACGGACAGCGACGAGCCGCTGACCCACACCAGCGCCAGAATGATGAAGCTCGCCACCGGAGTAGCCTTGACCAGCTGCATCACGGGGGCGAGAAGGGCGTCCACCCACTCCCACTTTTCGGCGGCTACCGCCAGCACCGCGCTGGACAGAACGCCCAGCCCGAAGCCCAACAGGATGCGCCCGGCGCTGAAACCGATGCGCTGCCAGAACTCGGCCTGCGGCAGCAGCTCCACCAGCGTACCGATGGCCTGCACCGGCGAGACAAGAAAGACTTCCTGCCCGATGGCCACAGCCGCCGCCTGCCAGACGCCCAGCCAGAACACCGACGCCGCTAAGATTTGAATGCGGCGTTTTTTTGTTTTATCCATGTATTTCTTTGCTCCTGTTCGTTTTCTCGCTTTCAGAATATCACATCATGTATGAGAATACAATCCTTCATCTTTTCTTCTCTTGACATGAAGGTCATAAAACACTACACTGGAATAAAGTAATCCTTATTCTACGTGCCTCCGCGCACAGCTGGGAGAGATGACCATGCACGATTCCGCTCAGGCCCTCCGGGGCAAAAAGCTCCTTCTGGTGGGGTTCACCCTGTTCTCGATGTTCTTCGGGGCAGGCAACCTCATCTTCCCGCCCTTCCTCGGCGCACAGGCCGGGACGGCGCTCTGGTCCGCTTTTGTGGGCTTTGCCGTCAGCGCCATCGGCCTGCCCATCGCGGGCGTGGCAGCGGTGGCCCGGGCGGGCGGTCTGCCTGCGCTGGCCGGGCGGGTCCATCCCCGTTTCGCACAGGTGTTCGCTGTGCTGGTCTATCTGTCCATCGGTCCCTGCCTCGCTATCCCCCGCACGGCCAGCACCTCGTTTGAGATGCTGACGCCGCTGGTGGGGCGGAGCACACCGGGACAGTTCATCTACTCCCTCGTGTTCTTTGCTGCGGCGTACTTTGTGGCCCTCAAGCCCGAAAAGCTGACCCAGCGGCTGGGCCGCATCCTCTGCCCTGCCCTGCTGGTGCTCATCGTGGTGCTGTTCGCGGGCTGCATCCTCCGCCCGGCCGCGCCCGGCTACGGCACGCCTGCCGAGGCTTACGCCGCCCTCCCCGCCGCACAGGGCGTGCTGGACGGCTATCAGACCATGGACGCGCTGGCGGCACTCAATTTCGGCGCGGTCATCGCGCTGAACATTCAGGCGGTGGGCATCACGGAAGAAGCTGCCGTCCGGCGCGGCACCATCCGGGCCGGGCTCATCGCAGGCGGGATGCTGCTGGTGGTCTACGCCATGCTGACCCACATCGGCGGCATCTCGGGGGCCGCGTTCCCCGGCAGCGACACCGGCGCCTCCGTCCTGACGGCACTGGCCGACGGCCTGTTTGGCCGGGTGGGACAGGTGCTTCTGGCCGTTATCTTCGTCATCGCCTGCTTCAACACCTGCGTCGGCCTCATCGCCAGCGTAGGCGAATACTTCCACGAGCTTCTGCCCCAGCTTTCCTACCCCGCCATTGCAGCCTTCTTCGCGCTGATGAGCATGCTGCTGGCGAACATCGGCCTTGCGGACATCCTGAGCCTTTCCGTTCCGGTGCTGAACGCCATCTACCCCATCGCCATCGTCCTCATCGTGGTGGAGTTCCTGCCCGGACGGTTCCAGCGGACATCGGTCTGGCGGCTGAGTATCCTCTTCACGGCCATCCAGAGCATCCCTGCTGCCCTGCCCTTCGGCCCCCTCTCCACTTTGATGAACGCTCTGCCCCTGAGCAGCCTCGGCTTTGGCTGGCTGTTGCCGGCTCTCATCGGCATCGGCGCGGGCCTTCTGATCTAAGAAAGGGGCTGCTGCACTTTCGGCTAAAACGATGTGCAGCAGCCCCTTCTTTGTTTCAAAGCTTACTTTGCGGAATTGCGGATAGCCGCCATGACCTTGCGCAGGACGGACGGCTCGGTGTAGTAGAAGTTATCGTCCGGCAGCTTGCCGCCCACGGCGGCGGGAGAGGCATCGTAGAGCACCTGCAGGTAAGCAGAGATGTCTTTCTTCATCTCCTGACCGTTGCGGTAAACGATGTTGCACTTGGGCAGGGCCTTCTTGGCGATAGCAGCCTTGGCCACCACGCCGACTTCCTCACAGAGGGCGGCGGTGCCGTCGATGTCGGTATTGGCGGCGTTGACGCTCTTCTCATAGTCCTTCAGGAACGCCTGCACCACGTCGGGGTGATCCTCGGCGTAAGCGGT
>ENA-OPWC01001866-OPWC01001866.1-human-gut-metagenome-genome-assembly--contig:-NODE-1866-length-12863-cov-2.353139_pt1 | contig 12863 bp, 9 predicted proteins | sample MGYA00241504_ERZ502000 | MGnify/ENA primary metagenome ERZ502000 (study PRJEB25962, sample SAMEA2042005) | human gut metagenome | biome: human gut; feature: human-associated habitat; material: faeces...
GCAGGTAGAACCAGCCGCGGGTCTGGCCGATGTATTCCACGATGTAGTCGGCCGGGAAGTGCTGTTCGAACTTCTCCTTGTTCTCGAACGGGTAGTGGAACTGCGCGAACGACATGGAACCGGACTCGAACCAGCAGTCGAGCACATCGGAAATACGGTGCATGTGCGACTTGCCGGTCGGGTCGTCCGGGTTGACGCGGACCAGGTTGTCGATCCACGGACGGTGCATGTTGATGTTGCCGTCCTTGTCGCGCGGATAGTCGCCGAAGTCGGCCTTGAGCTCTTCGAGCGAACCGTAGACGTCCACACGCGGGTACTTCGGATCGTCGCTCACCCACACCGGGATCGGGGAACCCCAGAAGCGGTTGCGGGAGATGGACCAGTCGCGCGCGTTGGCGAGCCACTTGCCGAACTGGCCGTCCTTGACGTTGCCAGGGATCCAGTTGATCTGCTGGTTCAATTCCAGCAGACGCGGCTTGATCTTGGTCACGGACACGAACCAGGAGGAGACCGGCTTGTAGATCAGCGGGGTGGCGCAACGCCAGCAGTGCGGGTAGGAGTGCACGTAGCTTTTCTCCTGGAAGAGGATCGCGCGGCGTTCTTCCGGAATCTCGGCGAGCGGGCCGTCGCCGGCGCGCAGGTTGCGCAGGATCGGCAGGTTGGCGTCGAACACGAAATCGCCCTCGTAGTCGGGGCACTGCGCGGTGAAGCGGCAGCCATCGTCGAGCACGTCGGTGCTCTTGATGCCCTTGGCATTCAGCGTGTTCATATCGTCTTCACCGTAGGGGGCCTGGTGAACCAGACCGGTACCTTCGACGGTGTCGACGTAGTCGGCAGTGAAGATCGTGTAGCCGTTCGGGCCGGGCACATGGCCTTCGGATTCGGCCGTCTCGCCCGCGAAGTACGGGAAGACCGGGTAGTAGCGGCGGCCTTCCAGCTCGGAGCCCTTGAGTTCGCGCACGACCTCGTAGTTCTCGCCGAGTTCCTTCTCGTAGTGCGGCAGCAGGTCCTTGCCGAGGTAGAACTTCTTGCCAGCGAACTTGCCTTCGGTCGGGCGTACTTCCACATAGTCGATGTCTGCGCCGACCACGATGGCGAAGTTGGTGGGAACGGTCCACGGCGTGGTGGTCCAGAACACCGCGTAGGCGTCTTCCTCGTCGCGCAGCTTCACGGCCACGGACACGGTGGTGTCCTGACGATCCTGATACACGTCGGCGTCCATGCGCAGCTCGTGCGCGGAAAGCGGCGTCTGATCCTTCGGACAGTACGGCAGCACGCGGTAGCCCTGGTAGGCCAGGCCCTTGTCGTAGAGCTGCTTGAAGGCCCACATCACGGATTCCATGTACGGGATGTTCAGGGTCTTGTAGCCGTGCTCGAAGTCCACCCAACGGGCCTGACGATGCACGTAGTTCTGCCATTCGTTGGTGTACTTCAGCACGGAAGCGCGGCAGGCGTCGTTGAACTTGTCGATGCCCATCTTCTCGATCTGGTCGACCGAGTCGATGCCGAGTTCCTTCTGCGCCTCAAGCTCGGCGGGCAGGCCGTGGGTGTCCCAGCCGAACACGCGGTTGACCTTGCGGCCCTTCATGGTCTGGTAGCGCGGGATCACGTCCTTGGCGTAGCCGGTCAGCAGGTGGCCGTAGTGCGGCAGACCGTTCGCAAAAGGCGGGCCATCGAAGAACACGAATTCGTTCTGGCTATGGTCGCCGGAAGGGTTGCGTTCAACGGACTTCTGGAAGGTGTCGTCCTTGTCCCAGTAGTCGAGAACGGTCTCCTCCATGTCGGGGAAGCTGGGGTTCGGCGCGACGTGCGCGGTCTCGCCGCCCTCGTTCGCCTTGGGATATACGTTTTCGCTCACCGTAAATCTCCTGTTAGTACTGTGCACTGGTCCTACAGGAGCGTCATTGATGGCGATTGCCGGGCGCCGACGTGTGCCGGCTGGGTTCACGAATGTCACGTACCGAACCGTGGGGCCGATCGCGTCAATCGCCTCGCAGCCGGAACTGACTGTGTTCCGCCCGGAACAGCCAGGTTTGCCGTTCCTGCCTACGAGGACGATGACGGGCGCTGGTATGCGCTCCGCACCGCGGTACCACCTCGCTTATCGCACCGGTTGCGCCGCTCCGAACTGTTGCACTCGGAGCCGCGAGCCTGCGCGACCGCTTGTGTTCGGCTGTCTCGGGCCGATCCCGTCGGTTCTACTGGGCGATTGCCGCCGTTCTTCCGAAGACTCCCCGCTGATAACGGATCACTGCCTCACAACGGTGCATATCGTAACACGCCACGCGGTCAAATCGATGGGAATGTTCATCAGGAATGTTCATTCTTTCTCATTTTTGTATTCATCGCGTGCACCATTGTCAGCAAACACGCTAGGCTCCTTTACCGGCGATATTGCACATCTGGCTCAGGGGCGGCTCCCGTATGGGCCGGAGAAAGGATTATTGAGGAATGACGTACGATTTCACGTCGATTATGGACAGGCATGGCAAGGATGCGATTGCGGTCGATGGGTTGGGAACCGACCTAGGTTTCGCTCCCGACCCACCGAGGGACGGATTTGACGTGATTCCGATGTGGGTGGCGGACATGAACTTCCCGACCGTGCCCACGATCCCGCAGGCCATCATCGAACGGGCGAAGCATCCCGCCTACGGGTACTTCTCCCCCACCGACGACTATTACAGCTCCATCATCGACTGGCAGTCCACGCGCAACGGGGTCACCGGATTGACCCGGGAGGCGATCGGCTACGAGAACGGGGTCCTGGGCGGTGTGATCAGTGCGCTGACCGCGTTCGCCGCCCCCGGCGACGGCGTGCTGCTGCACAGCCCGACCTACATCGGGTTCACCCGGAGCATCGAAAACAACGGCTACCGCATCGTCCACAGTCCGCTCACGCTGGACGAGCGCGGCGTATGGCGCATGGATTACGAGGATATGGACAGGAAGCTCAAGGAGCATCACATCCACGTGGCCGTGTTCTGCAGCCCTCACAATCCTTGCGGGCGCGTGTGGGAACGTTGGGAAATCGAGAAGGCCATGGAAGTGTACAAGGCCAACGATTGCGTGGTCATTTCCGACGAGATTTGGTCCGATTTGACTCTGGGGAACCACCAGCACATCCCCACCCAATCGGTCAGCGAGGACGCACGCAACAGGACCGTGGCGTTCTACGCGCCCAGCAAGACCTTCAATCTCGCCGGACTGGTGGGAAGCTACCACATCATCTACAATCCCACACTCCGGGACCGCATCGTGGCCAAAAGCTCGAAATGCCACTACAACGACATGAACGTGCTTTCCATGCACGCGCTGATCGGCGCCTACCGGCCCGAAGGCCATGAGTGGCTCGACGAACTGAAGGCGGTGCTCACTGGCAACGTCGATTACGCCTACGACTACATCACCAAGCATTTCCAAGGAGTGAGTCTGGCCAAACCGGAAGGCACCTACATGCTGCTGCTCGACTGCGAGCAGTGGTGCGAACGCCACGGCCTGAGCCTGCCCGAGTTGGAGAAACGCGGCTGGGATGTGGGCGTCGCATGGCAGGACGGCAGCATGTTCCAGGCCCCCTACAGCATCCGCGTCAATCTCGCATTGCCCTTGAGCCGCGTCAAGGAGGCCATGCGCCGCCTTGACCAATACGTATTCAACGCGTAAACGGCATGCATCCGCGATTGCGGTGTCCTGGAAAGACGAATGCCGTCAACGAGGTTGGTGCCCGTTGACGGCATTCGTCATACGTTGGCCGAACCGGGCGAAACCCAAGTTGCCGTGCGCTATGAGGTGGATGCCGCCAGCGGACGTGTACATCTGACCGCCCGATATGCCGGTGCCACCGATGCGCCGACGTTGCCGGCATTCGGATTGGAATGGACACTTCCCAAGCAGTACGAGAACCTGCGCTTCTACGGCCTTGGCCCCGAGGAGACCTATCGCGACCGTCTGCACGGTGGCAAGCTCGGCATTTTCGAGCGCACCGCGGCCGAAAACAATGCACCGTATCTGGTGCCGCAGGAGACCGGCAACCATGAAGACGTGCGTTGGGCCGAAGTGCTTGACGCCCAAGGACACGGCATGCGTATCAGTCAGGCCGGCAGCGAACATTTCGCGGCGAGCCTGTTGCCGTACAGCTCGCTCATGCTGGAAGAGGCGACCCACCAGAACGAGTTGCCGCCGGTCCGTCACACGTTCCTGCGCCTGTTGGCCGCGCAAATGGGCGTGGGCGGCGACGATTCATGGGGCGCGCCCGTCCATGAGCAGTACCAGCTGCCCGCCGACCGCGCCTACACGCTCGACGTGAATCTGGAACTGTTCTAACAGCGATAAAGAAGCTCCCTCCACAGAGGGAGCTTCTTTATCGCACAGAGGGAGCTTCTTTATCGTGCTGGTACGAAACTGTCACGCACTACTAGGGTGGTGGAGATGAAGGTGTGGTGGTGCAGCGTGCGCCGACTGGAGATGGCCTCGGCAAGCATCGTAATCGCAGTATCGGCCATCTCATTCTGATCGATATCGTAACTGGTCAATGTCGGCGAAGTGTACTGGGCGATGGCCTGGTTATTGATACTGATCACACTGGTATCGCGAGGCACCAGCACTCCCGCAGCGGTAAACGCCTGCAGTACGCCGACTGCAATCGTGTCCGCAGCCACGATGAACGCATCCGGCATGTCATCTCGATGATCGTTAGCCGCTTTCTCCCCTAGAGTGCGCCCGGTGTCCACAGTGAACGCGCCTTGCGCGTAAATCAGGCCTTCCGCATCCAGCCCCAAACGCTCGGTCCAATTGCGGAATGCGGTTAATCGGCTGTCTTCCGGGTATTCGTGCAAACCCATCGTGAAGCCAGTACCGCCGATATAGCCGATGCGTCGTTTGCCCGAGGACACCAACACATCCAATGCGTCCAAAATGGTTTGGCTTAAATCCGGTTGCACCGAATCGAACAGGCCGGGCGCAGGATTGATGTCGATGAATACGCCATAAGGCAATACCAGATGGAGTTTCAACAGTTCATCCGAAGAAGGTACGGACGGTCCGATGGAAATGAAGCCGTCGAAATCACCGGCGTTGGCAATCAGATCGTCGATATGGGAAAACGACGTGAGTTCCATGTGCTGGGCTCTGGCATTGTCGCCGAGCACGGACCGCAGTTCATCGAAATAGGCGTCCGCCAGTTCTTCCTCGCGGGTGGCGTTGTCGAGTACGGCCACACGGCGTGGCAATACGATACGGCGTGATCCGGTAGCGTAGCCAAGCTGCTCGCTGACCTCGATGATGCGACGTCGCGTCTCCTCTTTGACAGACAATGTCGGGTCCCCATTGAGCAGCCGGGATACCGTGGCCTGCGAGAAACCTGATTCCTGCGCGATTTCCTTCATCGTGACCATAGTTGAGCCTTCCACGCCTCAGTACGTAACAATACGCAGTATTTCAGTAAATAACTTTACTACATAGTGTAACTCACGTCATGCGGGTATGACGCCGTATGGTTGCAGCATCGTCGATCCGCAGCGCTGATGAGAACGTGCATGTTTCAGGCCCTCCGATAATTATCGGGCAGGCGGGAATCCCCAGACCGTGGAGTCAATGCGCTGGATTTTCCCGGACTTGTCAAAGACAACGGTGATGTCCGGCGCAGTAAAACTGCCGGTCGAATCCCCGAATCGGTACGGATCACTCCAGTCGATAACGGCATGCATCGTCACGGTCCGAGTTTTCGCGTCATAGGACTCATTCGAGTACTCGATACTGTTATGCGTGGCCGTAGTCCCGCCCAGACCGCCGCCATTGCCTTGATGCATTTGCTGACAACACTTCGTAAAATCCGCGCCGAGAACATTCGACACTGCATAGCGTCTAAATGGACGTGTTAGGTCTGCATCCAATTCACGGCCTGCAAGACTCTGCACTCAGCAATTACTTCGCACCAAACCGCTCACGAATCTGAGCGGCAGTACCATAAGAGGCTTGCGCGCCGAACCCAGTCGCGGCGTACGCGGAAACGTATGAGGCCAACTGCGCACTGTCCGCCAACGCATGACCCGAGGCAAGCCCGGCCAGAACCGTGCCCATAAAGGCATCTCCGCACCCGGTAGTGTCGATGGCCTCAACCGCAACTGGCGCAATACGATAGATATCATCACCATCGATGACTACCGACCCATCCCCGCCAAGCGTAATTATCGCCTGATTAAAACCGAAGTCATGCATCTGCCGCGCCACATCAGACCAGTCCAGTCCATCCCAATCGTCATCGTCAGGCTCGGCGATGTCCAGCAGCTGTGCCATTTCATGTTCATTGACCAGCAGAATGTCCGAAGCCTCGATAAGTTCAGCGGGTAGTTCAGCAACGAATGGCGAATCGTTGAGCAATACCTTGAGCCCGGCATCATGACAGAGGCGAGCGCATGCCGTGACCGTTTCCATCGGACTTTCCAAACACAGTCCCAGTACATCAGCAGCAACCAATGCATCAGATGACTGCTGCACATAGTCGACAGATACCTCACCATTGGAACCAGCCGAATATACGATGGTGTTCTCGCCATTCGCGTCCACGGTAATTACCGTAGTGCCACTGGGACCTGCAACGGCAGCGATATGCGAAGTATCCACACCAGCATCGCGCAAATGCTCCAGCAGAAAATCCGCATTGGTATCTTCCCCGACTGCACCAAACATCCGCACCTGCGCTCCAATTCGCGCAGCCGCCGATGCCTGATTCGCTGACTTGCCTCCCGGCAATAAGGTCAGCGGGCCACCGTTGACGGTCTCTCCCGGTTTCGGCAACCGCTCAGTAACGACCGTGTAATCAACATTCATTGATCCGACCACGGACACACTGCCGTGCAGGTGGTCGAGCAAGTCAAGACATGATGCTGACATGATGCATTTCCTTTCGGCCTTCTTGTTTCGGCCTGTCTTCTATGTTCTGCGCTTGTTCTACGTTTCAGCAAAATCACGATGGAAACACAATCGTGCGGGTATGCGAATGCCCGGAGTCTGAAGTCAAATCCCGGGCATTGCACGTATTCGGGGCCAAATCGTCTGCGCGATTGATATGTTCTGCTGACGACTGACGCCTAGCGGATTGTGATGGTTATATCAGCATCACGCACCCATCGGCAGGAAGATTGCCATGGACAGGATGAACATGACGATTACGCCAGCGATCATCGGCACACTGGTACGGCGCACAATGTCGATTGGGCTCTTCTTGATGGAGCCGGCGACGATCATCACCACAGCGGAGACCGGCGAGACAGCGCGCAGCAGATTGCCAGCGAGACCCATCGGGATGGACACAGCGAGCACATTGATACCAGCAGCAGCGGCCAGCGGAACCATGAGCGGAACCATCGCGAAGAACAGTGCGGTACCGGAACCGGAGAGTAGCACGATGAGCGCAGTGAGGCCGACAAGGATAAGCGGCAGCACGAAGCCCATACCAGAGCCGGACAGGCCGGTCATTGCGTTCTGCAGTTCGGTGATCAGACCAATGGACTTAAGACCAACGACGAACACAGAAGCAGCGACCAACAGTGCCACAATCGGCATTGCGCCACCCATGCCCTTGAAGAAGGACTCGGTGCCAGCGAGGGTTTCCTTGCCCTTGCGAGTGCGGATGAGCTCGCAGATAATGGCGATCACGAAGGAGAGAATGGAAGCGAGTTCAACACTCAGGTCGATCTTTGCGCCGGTGGTGGAAGTGATGGCGAACACGATGAGAAGCATGATGATCGGCAGCAGCGGCAAAATCGCATACACAGTGCGGTAGAGAGCGCTACCTTCGACAGCCTTAACCTCAGCCAGGTCAACATCACCGTCGGTCAAATCCGAGCCAGCGCGCTTGTCCATGAACTTCTGCCAGAAGTAGTGTGCCAGTGCCATGACGAGCAAGGTCGGGATGGAAACGAGCACGTGATAACGGAAGACGTAATCGCTGGCGGTCAGGCCGGAGAACATGTCGGTCTTAGCGAGTTCAGCGGCGATGGCAACATTGTCGGAGCCAAGCGGGGTCGGCATAATCGTTGCAGTAGTGGCAATGACTGCAGCTGCGCTCAGCAGGCTCATACCAGCTTGGCGAAGCACCGGGTACAGCGTTGCCATAAGGATGATAGCCAGGTTGGAAGCACTCGGAATGACCAGAGACAACAGGTTGCCCAACAAGAAGGTAATCGGCACGAGTATATACGGGGACTTGATGTGCGCAATCGGCTTGGCGAGCACACTTACCGTGACTTCATTGGCTCCGATATGGGACATGTAGCCGGTGTAGCCACCAAGGATGAGGATGATGAAGCCAGCAGAAGTGAGCGTGCTCACGAACTGATCGCCTACAACCTTGAACGGATCAAGCCAAGTGACACCACTGGAAACGAAGTCGGTGAATGAGATGTCCTTGCCCATCAGCAATGCGATGTACATCAGCACAATGCCGATGAGGAACAGGGAAATCTTGATGTCCATTTTCTTCACGAGCATAAAGCCCACAATGCCAACCGCGGCAATTGCCACGAGGTACATAATCACCAGTTCCATCGGTCTGGTCCTTTCTTTGTTCTCTTATTCTCTGTTGTTGAATTCACGAATACTGACGCGCTCAGGGGCGCCGGTGTTAGCGGCGTCGAAGAGACAAGGGACTATGCACAATGGGCGATGCCGTCCATGAACCAGTCGCAGAATCGATCTGCGTGAACGCCGGTGGTGACGGTGGCATTCGGTTCGCGCTTAAGGTAGCCCTTAAGATCAACGACCGTACACCCTGCAGTGAGTTCGCCAGCGATTTCTACGTCCACAAATGCCTTAGTCATGTCGAATAGGTCAGGCTCCAGCAAGCATGCGACTGCGCAAGCGTCATACATTTTGAGACCGGTGCCGAAGCTGCGCTTGCGGTAGCGCTGGAACAGGTCATGAGCCATCAGACCGACCTTGCCCATATCCTTAAGCTGAGCGGTTTTCTCCGGCGGAATCACAGTTCCCAAGCCGGCGTCCAGTGTGGCCATAGTAATGTCAAGACCAGAAGTGAGCACAATCTTGGCGGCTTCAGGGTCAACGAAAATATTGAATTCGGCCATAACACCCTTGTTGCCGCGAGTGACCGAACCACCCATGAGCACAATGCGCTCAATACGCGACTTGACTTCCGGAAAAGTTTTTAGCAACAGTGCGATGTTGGTCAGCGGACCGATTGGCATGACGGTGACAGGTTCAGCAGAAGCCATGATCTCGTCGTGCATTGCTTCGACAGCATGCTTATCCAGCAGAAGTTCAGTTTTGGGCTCAGGGAAATCGAATCCCTCCATACCGGTTTTACCGTGGATATCGCTTGCATCATCAAGCTGACGGATCAGCGGTTCAGCAGCGCCACGAGCGACCGGTACATCCTTACCGTAGTAGGCCATCAGCTTGAGCGCGTTCGTCGTTGTCGCTTCAATGCTGACATTGCCAGCAACCGTAGTAATCAGCCGCACGTCGAAGCGCGGGTTGAACACTGCCAGTGCGATGGCGACGGCGTCATCGATGCCGGGGTCAGTGTCGATAATCAGAGGGATCTGCTTCATTGCTTGTTCGGTTCCTTTCGTGGTGTGTTGATATACGTGTTATGCGTAGTGCTCGGCGAGCCGATTACTTGATTCCGCTTGTGGCGGTGGATTCAGCTGCGCTGAGCGGAACGGGATCAACGAATTGGACTAATCCGCTGCCATAACCCGGTGCCGGCCGGCGCAGGAACCCATGCTCTTCGTAGAACGATTCCTTGCCAGGTGTTGCCATCAGGCCAATGTACGCATGGTTGCAGCAGTGTTCTCGAATGCGTGTGATAAGTGCGCGCAGCACCGCCGTACCGACTCCATCCCCTTGGTATTGCGGTAATACCACGAGATCTTTGATGAAGAATGCGATACGTCCATCGCCGACCACACGACCAATTCCGGCCACCTGACCATCAACGTAGGCAACCACGGAATACAGCCCACCATCCAGCGCCATACGCGCGTCTTCGCGGTCGTAATGGTAGAAACCCACAGCGTCGCGAACGCTGACGTACAGTTCGGCTGTCAGCGCGTCTTGCTGAATCGATATGCACATTGCCCGCTCACCTCCTCTGTGAGTTTCCTCCAAACCGATCATCGTTGATCATCGCCATTGATAAAACGTTTAATCAACTAATGAAAATCATGATATAACCTTTTACCAATGTTGTCAACGATGTCGGCACGTCAGCACTGTTCAGCGCATAAACCCAGCCTTCATGCACCTGATAAACGCTGCAATATCAGGGAACACGCCACATAGGAGCCCCAACCGAATCACGCAGTACAAACGATGACGGGACATAGCGCGATTCACCACGACTGCAATCATTATTTATAATCATGTCGAGCAACATATCCACGCCCTGGCGACCCATATCCTCAGCTTGCTGCGAAATAATCGCGACTTGCGGAGTCAGCAGACGGAATACGGCAATGTCATCGAATGAAATCACTGACATTTCACTACCAATATCAATGCCGCGGTCATGCAGCAAACCAATCATCGTGATCATGTCAGGCGAGTAAGCGCAAATAATCGCCGTAACACCTGCTCTTACAAGTTCATTTAGTCCTGCTTCGCGCGAAACATATGTAGAATCACAGTCGACAACCGCCGCAGTTCCCTCCCCCAACTGCGTCACCTGTGCCACAGCAGAACGGAATGCCGCTTCACGCTCATTTATATTGGACGAGCCCAGTGACGAGTGTGACACAAATCCAATGTGACGATGCCCTAAGCGCACAAGTTCGGCAACCGCCTCGCAAACACCTGGGTATGGGTCGGACACTACGAATGGCACCGAATTTACTCCCGATACCAAACGATCCACGAACACCAGTGGTAGCTCGCGCGCGATAAGCGACTGCATACCAGGCGAATTGACACCTTGCGGCACCACGATTGCCCCGTCAATACGTTGCCCAAGCAGATTGTCAATAAACGCATCCTGGCGTTCCACTGTTTCTGCTGAAGTACCAATCAGCGTGGAATAGCCCTGGGCATACAACTCGTCTTCCATTGACGAGACTAAATCAGCGAAATACGGATTGCGCAAATCAGGAACCAGCAGGCCAACAGTCTTAGTATCCGACGAGCGCATGGAACGAGCACGTTGATCGGGCACATACCCCATTTCCTCAACAGTTTTCAGCACCAACTGTCGCGTATCACTAGAAAAGCGGCCTTTATTGTGAAGTATTTGGGAGACGGCAGCAGCCGATACACCGGCACGTTGAGCAACATCCTTCAACGTCACGAACGCCATAGTCCCCTCCTTGCGGCCGATACATCGTCAAAGCAACAATTCAAATGTACCCTTTTCACCGCCAATATTCGCAATCCTGCGCCAACACACGGCTCTCAACATAGAAAACCGCACCCCAACCACCGGATGAGAATTGCTTCAACCCGATAATCGAGGTGCGGTTTTTGCAGGCGTACCGGCTACTCCAGTTCCACCGCGCCGGTGTACAGCTGGTAGTACTCGCCCTTTTGCGCGATCAGCTCGTCATGCGAACCACGCTCGATGATGTTGCCGTGGTCGAGCACCATGATCACATCGGAATTGCGCACGGTGGACAGGCGGTGGGCGATGACGAAGACCGTACGGCCCTTCATCAGGTTATCCATGCCGGCCTGCACGACCTCCTCGGTACGGGTATCGATGGAGGACGTGGCCTCGTCAAGGATCAGCGCGGGCGGATCGGCCACCGCCGCGCGAGCGATGGAGATCAGCTGGCGCTGGCCCTGGGACAGGCCGGAACCGTCGCCTTCCAGCACCGTGTTGTATCCCTCGGGCAGCATACGGATGAAGCTGTCCGCATTGACCAGACGCGCGGCCTCGATGCATTCCTCATCGGTGGCGTTCAGGCGGCCGTAACGGATGTTGTCCATCACGGTGCCGGTGAACAGGTTCACGTCCTGCAGCACGATGCCCAAAGACCTGCGCAGGTCAGGCTTCTTGATGCCGGCCACGGAGATGCCGTCGTACAGGATCTGGCCGTGCTGGATGTCGTAGAACCGGTTGATGAGGTTGGTCACGGTGGTCTTGCCGGCACCGGTGGCGCCGACGAGCGCGATCTTCTGGCCGGGCTTGGCGAACCAGGTGATGTCGTGCAGCACCGGCTTGTCCGGGTTGTAGCCGAAAGTCACGTTGGTGAAACGCACGTCGCCGCGCAGCAGGGTCAGTCGGCCGTCGGGCGAGGTGATCGCCTGCTCCTTGGCCTTCATCGCCACCTCGCGGGCCGAGCCCTTGAGCTTTTCTGCGGCCTTCAGAGACCTCGTACCGTCGTCGCCGACCTCGCGCTTCCATGCCCAGTGGCCGGTCTCGTGGTCGACTTCGGTCATGGTGCGGCCGTCCGGCCCAAGTTCCACGTTCACGAGCGTCACGGTGCCCTTGTCTTCCTCGATGGGTTCGTCCATCAGCTTGAAGATACGGGAGGCACCGGCGAGCGCCATCATCACCATGGTCAGCTGCTGGGAGACCTGGCCGATCGGGTTGATGAACGAGCGGGATAGGGTCAGCAGGGAGACGAGCGTGCCGAGGGTGAGCGGCTTGACGCCGGTCAGACCGATGTCGTTGACGCCGGCCAGCGAGACGGCGGCGCCGACGATGGCAAGCAGGATGTAGAGCAGGTAGCCCATGTTGCCGACGACCGGCATGGTGACGTTGCCCCAGGTGTTCGCTTCGGCGGACGCCTCGAAGAGTTCCTCGTTCTTCTCGTCGAAGGTATTCTGGGTGGCGTCTTCATGGTTGAAGACCTTGATGACCTTCTGGCCGTTGACGGATTCCTCCACGAAGGCGTTCACGTCGCCGATCC
>ENA-OPWC01001869-OPWC01001869.1-human-gut-metagenome-genome-assembly--contig:-NODE-1869-length-12853-cov-5.202688_pt1 | contig 12853 bp, 14 predicted proteins | sample MGYA00241504_ERZ502000 | MGnify/ENA primary metagenome ERZ502000 (study PRJEB25962, sample SAMEA2042005) | human gut metagenome | biome: human gut; feature: human-associated habitat; material: faeces...
CATTTGCCGGAATTGGCGTTTCTTATATTAGGGACTTATTTTACAGCCCCTTTTTATTCATGATGATTTTATTTATGATGAATCGCTTTTTTCACCCATATAAATAAGTTTCTTACAAATACTCCTCCAAAAAAGATCTGCCAGCATAATGCCATTGGGAAGTTTAATGCAAATTTTTGCAGCCACACTGCGATCACCTGATTTCCCGGATGTGCAAACAAAACCGTGGCAATCAGACTCATTACCGGACACATCAGGCATACAATCATAGAACAGATTGCAAGTGTCACAAAGACCGGCTTGTCTTCTTTCGGATTTACCAGACGAAACGCCAGCATCGTTGCCAGTTTCTCCACTACAAAATACTCCAGGATACATGCGATCGGCCACATAATCGGTATTTCATGAAACGCCAGCAGAAAAATTTCGTTTGTCATTCCGCCTTTGTCGATTGCGATGTTATAGCATACCATGGCATACACCATGACAAACGCCATAACAAGTGTAAATAAAATATTTTCGAGTCTACTCTTCTTTGGCATAATTTTGCCCTCCTTTAATATAAATAAATTTGAGCATAGAAAAACACACGCGTGTTGTTCGTTAATCAGTGAGCAATGCACACATGTGTCGTTTCCAATTATACCAATATGTTCTCTATACAATTAAAAGTGCCTAGTTCCGGAATCGAACCAGAGACACGAGGATTTTCAGTCCTCTGCTCTACCAACTGAGCTAACTAGGCATTGCAGTGGATTTCTTAATTGAAAATCTCACGCGGAACATTTAGTATTATATCCGAGTGAGATCTTCTTGTCAAGAAAAAAATCATTATTTTTGATTTTTTTGAATATCCTGTGTGTAGCAGCGCAGAATTTCTCCAACGCTCCATGCCTGGGCATAGCAACCACGGCAGGTATGCGGGGCATCACCGTCAAAAATTTCGGAAATAGAACCAATGCAGCCCTCTTCCAAAAGGTGGGTCTGTACCGGTGCAAGATATACCATTGCCTGTTTTTTTGCTTCCGGAGAGTGGTGGTGGACTTTCATGTAAGCAGTCAGAAAGCCGCCCATCAGAAATCCCCATGCGGTTCCCTGATGGTAAGCGGCATCTCTTTTCGGAAGAGAGCCACAGTAGATCCCGTGATAGTCTTTGTGTTCCGGAGAGAGGGAGCGTATGCCGGGACCGGCAAGCAGCTTTTCCTCTACGGTATTTACCACCTGCAGAGCCTGTTTGGCCGTGAGCATGGTATGTGGAAGGCTGACGGCATAGATCTGGTTGGGGCGGATGCTTGCATCTTTGCCGTTTTCTTCAATAACGTCATAGAGACATCCGTCTTTTTCGTTCCAGAATTCTTTTCGGAAAGAAGCAGATACACGAGTGGCAAGCTGGCGGTAAACGGAGGAATCTTCTTTGAAATGTTCTGCCAGTTCCGCAGTCACGCACAGCGCATTGTACCACAGTGCATTGATTTCTACCGGTTTTCCGTGACGCGGGGTAGCTACCCAGTCACCGACACGGACATCCATCCAGGTTACCTGGTCCAATCCGCTTCCGGCATGGATGAGGGCGTCATCATCCATATAGATGGAAAAATCCGTGCCGTGTGCATAGGCATGAATAATTTCACACAGAACGGGGTAAATACGCCGCTGTATATAGTCATAATCCGATGGTTGTCCGGTAACCTTCAAATATGCGTCCACGGCATAAAAATACCACAGAGAGGCATCTGCAGTGTTATAGAGAGGGTCCTGCCCGTCATCCGGAAACATATTCGGGACCATGCCGTGATGGACATACTGCGCAAAGGTCGAAAGAATTTCCCGGGCATCCGAAAACCGCCGGGTGGCCAGTGTCAGCCCGGAAAAAGCGATCATGGTATCTCTGCCCCAGTCGGTAAACCACGGAAGACCTGCAAGGATTGTCATAAGTCCGGTGGAATCGCGCCGGGCAAGAAACTGGTCTGCTGCCACGACAAGTGTATTGGCAAAAGCATCATCGCCATATCCCGCCTGTTGTTTTAAGGAATCATAATATTCCTGTACGTGTGCGATTTCGATTGCTGCGGTATCTGCCTGCGGGCGGGAAAGCACAGGGGTGTCCTGTACCGGGTGGACGGTGCAAAGCAGGGAAATCTCTGTACTGCTGTGTGCCGGAAGTGTAAAACGCAGATCATATGGGCAAAAATGTGTATCCAGTCCCGCCGTTTCGTTGTCTACTTCCGTCTGGTACTGCATATCCACGTCGTATTGGTTTTCACGTGGAAAAAGTCTGCCGGCACTGCAGGAAAGCTCGATGCAGAGTCCGGGTGCAGCAGCCGGGATCAGAGTGAAACCGCCCACTGTGTTTGGCTCACAGGTAAACTGCAGGTCAGAAACGGCAGACGATGCACTGTGCTCCCGGAAATTCATAAGCGGGGTGATGGAAAGTCCGGCTTCCTCTCCCTGGTTTGTAATCGTATAGGAGATCGCAACTGTGTTTGATTCCCGCAGCAGGGCCAGATGTTTGTCCATACGGATATTGCCGGCGGAATAGGAAAAGCAGACAGTTCCGTCACAGGAGAAATCCGTTAAAAAACGCTGTCCTTGCGTGCGGATGGGAGAATGTCCTTTCCCGGCATGCTGGGAAGTTTCCAGATTGTAAACATGGGTTCCCTGTGTCAGTTTTTCATTGGTTTTGGAAAATACCAGATAGCGCTCGACCGGGGGATGCAGACTGGCAATCAGATATCCCTGATGTGTCCGGTTGCAGGCACCGATGATGGAGCCTCCCGCGTATCCGCCGATTCCATTGGTCATGGTCCATTCACGGCGGATGTTTTTTTCAAAATCTGCAAGTTTTTCTGTTGGAATATGTATCATATGCACCTCCGAAAATAAACGAAAAATAATATCTCTTATTGTAAGGGCTGGGGAACAAAAAATCTACTGTATTTATGAAAAAAATATTCTTTAGTGGAAAAAAAGTGTGGGATGGAGTATAATTAACATTACTACAAATGAAGGAGAGATAGAAGATTGGAAGTATATGTATTAGTACCGGTCCGGAAGACCGTGGTTGCAAAAGTAGTGGGGACATTGATGCTTGTACTTGCAGTAGTGAGTCTGCTTGCAGCATGTCTGACCAGTGGCATTACATTACCGGTTGCACTGGTATGCGGAATTGTCTGGTTTGTTCTGATGGGAAACTCCAAGGAGTTTGAGTATTCTTATTTTGACGGGGAAGTCCGCTTCGCAAAAGTTTTAAACAAGAACCGCAGAAAGTCACTGGGAGGTTATCCGATGGATGATGTAATTCAGATTGCGCCGGCTGGAGATCGCAGTGTATCACAATACGAGAGAGAGGGTGTCAAGGTGATTGATTATACCTCTCATGACAAAGATACTGCATATTATGATATGGTTCTGAAAAAGGAAGGCGAGACACTGCTGATCAAATTTGAACCGGATGATAAATATCTGGAAGCAGTGGAGTTTAAATACAGACAAAAAGTAATTCGCAGAAGTACACAGGCGTAAGAAAAAGGGGTGCCGAAATCCGGCATCCCTTTCCTGTGAGTGGATAGTTCTTATTTCGTTTTGTCAGAAGGGGTATCGAGATAGTGCATGCGTGAATCCGGTGAAATGGCAGGGGCAACGGATCTGCCCTGTGTGTTCATCAGTTTCAGACAATTCGGACACAGGGTACCGAAAGAAACCGGAGCACCACAGCGCTGGCAGTGCATGCCGGAGATAGTGGAAGCTGTGTTGACCTCATGATATTCGATCCGGCCTTCCCGAATCCACTCTTTGATCTGCCGGAGAGGAATATGGAAATGTTCTGCAACTTCATATTCATTTACAGTGTTGGCGCGGATATAATCCCGCACATTCCGGAAAAGCTGTGCTTCCTGACAAGTGGGACATAGCGTTCCTTCATAATGTTTTGGAAGCGTGCGTCCGCAAAATTCACAGTATTTATATTTATCGGAAATATTTTTTTCAGTCAGCATAGTTGTCACTCTCCATTGCTATTTACTAGTTACTATTATAACAACTGAACCATGTTTTTTCAATTAAGAAAGGATAACAGATCTGTGGAATATCAATTACAAAGAGAAAACCCAATTGCGGTATTTGACTCCGGAGTGGGAGGAATCAGTGTCCTGCGGGAACTGATCCGGATTATGCCGGAGGAAGATTTTATTTATTTCGGGGATTCTAAAAATGCGCCATACGGAACAAAAGAAAAAGAAAAAGTACGGGAACTGACGATCGGATGTGCACGAAAGCTGTTTGACCAGGGGGCAAAAGGTCTTGTGGTTGCCTGCAATACAGCCACCAGTGCTGCTGTCCGGAAACTGCGCGAGATGTATCCGTATATTCCGATTGTCGGGATTGAACCGGCACTGAAACCGGCGGCACTTTGCATGGAACATCCCAAAGTCCTTGTGATGGCAACCCCGATGACAATTCATGAAGAAAAGTTTCATGTGCTGATGGAGCGCTACAAAGAGAAAGCACAAATTCTTCCGTTGCCGTGTCCGGGTCTGATGGATTTTATTGAGCGGGGAGATCTCGACGGAGAGGATCTTCATAAATATCTGGAAGATCTGCTTTATTCTTACCGGGAAAACCAGGTGGATGCAGCGGTACTCGGCTGCACACATTATCCGTTTGCCAGAAAACAGATTCAGCAGGTGTTGGGGGAGAATGTGAAAATTTTTGACGGAGGCGAGGGAACCGCACGTGAGATGAAAAGAAGACTGCAGGAGAAAGATCTGCTTTGCGGCCGGCAGAAACGTGGACAGGTGGTATTTGAAAACAGTCTGACCGATGACAGCAAGATCGAATTATGTAAGAAATTGTTAAATATATAAAATGTCTCTAAAATTTTTGGAATATGATTTTAGAATTTGTTTTTGAAGTGGACATAATATGGACACATTTTTTGCATATACTAGACAATGTAAACGGAAATCATTCCTTTACATTATTCCCTTTTTATTTAATAAACATTTTCATAACTAAACTCCTCGAAGAGAAGCCGATCCGGGAACGGAGAGGCTTCTCTTCATTTTGTGACAAAATGCTGCCTGTGAAATAAAATACACCGTGTGGATGCAGGCTTTCTTTATATGGAGAAAATATACAAAAATAAGTGAAATGGAGATTGGAACTTTGTTAATTATTTGACGAATTAGCGGTTACTTTTTTGGGGGCTGAGGTGTAAAATATACAGAGATTATAAGGAGGTACAAGAAAATGGGTAACATACCGCTTTGGCTGTGCATACCGTTTGCCGGCCTTTTATTATGTATCGCAATTTTCCCACTGGTAAAAGGAGAATGGTGGGACAAAAATAAAGGCTGGGCGGTACTCATCTGGTCACTTTTATTTATTATTCCGTTTGCAGTAAAATACGGCGCAGGCGAGACTGCAGAAACAGTTCTGGAATGTATAGTGAATGATTATCTTTCCTTTATTGTATTGCTGTTTGGTCTGTTTTGTGTTTCCGGAAATATTAATCTGGAAGGAGATTTTGTCGGATCACCGCGTATGAATACCGGACTTCTGGCGATCGGAACACTGCTTTCAAGCTGTATCGGTACAACCGGTGCCAGCATGCTTTTGGTGCGGCCGATGATTCAGATGAATTCCTGGAGAAGAAATAAGAGTCATATTATGGTTTTCTTCATTTTCCTGATTTCCAATATGGGTGGATGTCTGACACCAATCGGTGATCCGCCACTTCTGATGGGATTTATGAGAGGTGTACCGTTTACCTGGAGTTTACGTCTGTTCCCGGTACTGGTATTTAATATGGTAATTCTCTTGACCGTATTTTATTTTATCGACCGTCGTGCATATCGCAGAGATATTGCACTTGGCATGCGCCCGGATATTTCCAAGCCAACGACTACTTTTAAAGTCAATGGTCTGCACAACATCATTTTTATGATTATGATTGTGGCAGGTGTTGTATTAAGCGGCGTTCTTCCGGGAATGAAAGCATTCCAGAATGCAGACGGAAGCGTTATCAGTATTCCGATTTTCCGGAGCGTAAGACTGGCAGTGCCGACACTGATCGAGATTGTTATTATTCTGGTTGCAGCGTTTCTGTCATTTAAGACAACGAAATCCGATGTGCGCACAAAGAACCATTTTACCTGGGGCGCCATTGAGGAAGTTGCGGTACTGTTTATCGGAATTTTTATTACCATGCAGCCGGCACTCATGATCTTAAAGAGCAAAGGTGCGGAACTGGGACTGACAAAACCTTTAGAGATGTTCTGGGCGACCGGTGCACTTTCCAGTTTCCTGGACAATACACCAACCTATCTGGTATTCCTTACAACGGCAGGAACACTGGGCGCAACCAGTGGTATTGCCACAACCGTGGGAACCGTTGCGGTCAAGATGCTTATGGCAATCTCCTGTGGTGCGGTATTTATGGGAGCCAACACATACATCGGAAATGCACCGAACTTTATGGTGAAATCCATCTCGGATGAAAACGGTATCAAGATGCCGTCATTCTTTGGTTATATGTTATGTTCCCTGAAGTTTTTGATTCCGGTATTTATCATTGATACACTGGTATTCTTTTTATAGGAGGTAGAAGGCTATGGACAACAAAGAACAATGCAGAAAGCTGGCGAACCGAATCTATGAACTGGATGAAAAAGTGTATAAGACTTCCGGTTCCGGTTTGGGAAAAACATTTACTGGGGAAAAGGCACGCGTGCTGGATAACCTGACGGTGCTTATCGTTTCAAATCCGCAGGGACATCTGCTTCGAAGTGAACTGGCTCTGATCGGAAACATGGCGAGAAGTATCCGGGATAAAGATGCACGTCATGACCTTTTGATTGAATATAATGATATTCTGGAAGAAATAGCAAATCTGCCGATGAGTTTTGGATCGGTTGATATTGTGGACAAAGATCTGGCAGATATGAATTCTTCCATTCTGAACAAGAATTTTTCGGAGAAGGATCATCTGGTCATCTGTATCAGCCGTTCACACGGAAGTGCAGGTACCGATATCGGATTTGCTCTGGCTGAAGCACTGCACATCAATTACTATGATGAGTCTGTGCTGAATCAGATTCTTGATCGCAGGGATGCGAAGGAATTTGGATCAGATGCAACGAAAGTCAGCGATTTTAAACGTTATCACGGTCTGTCAAAGAAAGATGCGTCATTTTTCCGGCAGAGCGCTTTGATCTGCGAACTGGCAAAAGAGGAAGATATGATTATTATGGGACGTGCTGCGGATGTCGTATTGACCGGACAGCATATTCCGCATATCAGTATCTATATTACCGCACCGTTTGCGATTCGTGTGCGCCGTATGATGGAACTGAAGAATCTGGATCTGAAGCAGGCAATCAATCTGGTGCGCAAGATGGATCACAAGCATCAGGATTATTATCATTCTTTTACGGGAAAACGCTGGGGAGATGCGATCAATTACGATCTGTGTATCAACAGTGCATGCTATGGAATTGATGAGTCTGTAGAATTGATCGGACGTCTGATCAACCGACAGGCAAAATTGGTATATCGAAATAAAGATACCAATAAAAATTAACATTTACGGGAAATGTTCTAGATATAAGGTTTCTGGATGCGACGAATTTGCGGTGTACATGCTTTTGCTCCGGTTTTTCTGCAAGTTAGCTCCGGCATTAATTTCAGGAAAATTTTAACAATTCTACTGAATTGTGCCATTATCGTTACATGATGGAACTCCGGAGCAAGTTGCAGAAAAGACCTTCACAAAACAGTACACGCGTCAAATTCTGTGGATTAGTAAAACTATATGTAAAAATGATTCGATGATAACTCTGGTATCTATAAATGAAAAATTAAAGTCTTAGGTGACGTTTTCTTAAAATTTTAACGCTTGAAATCAGGAAATGTCACCTATATAGTAAAAATTGCTTCTCCAGATACCGCTTTTTTGAAAAAGTGGTATCTGGAGAAGCAATTTTTGATTCATAGAGACTTTCCGGTATCTAAATGTTAAATTTTCAGTGTATAGATACCGCGATGGTATCTTTTGCATAAATTTTATTGGCACAGGTACCACGATGGTATTTTCCACTCCCTCTTAAGAAAACAACAGGCTTCCAGCTCCGTTAAACGGCAGTTTAAGGAAGCGTTAAGGTACAACAGGTAAAACATTAAGCGTACAAAGATATAATAAGAAACAGATAAAAGAAAAGGAGTTTCAGTCAAATGGAAAAGAAAAAATTGCTGAAAAACAAAATTGTTGATACGCTTCCGATGCTTTACCTTGAAACGGTAATTCTCATGGTTTTAGGACAATTTCTGGGAAGTTTTATTCTTGGAATTCCGGTAGGGATTGCCATTGTGGCGCATCCACAGCTGCAGAAGTCCGCATTTTTGAATACGGCGTTGATGTATGTGATCTTTTTGGGAATCTGGGCAGTGGCACTGTTCTGGATTCTGATCAAAAAGAGAAACCGTCCGATCCTGCAGGCGGTTGGAACAAAACCACAGGGAAATAACGGAAAATATCTGTTGCTCGGACTGGTTTTGGGATTTGCATTAAATGGCATCTGTATTCTTGTGGCATGGCTGCACCACGATATCGCATTGACTTACGATGCAATTCATCCGCTGTGGTTTGTGGTTGTGTTTTTAACCGTGTTTATTCAGTCTTCTGCGGAGGAACTGCTGTGCAGAGGATTTTTATACCAGAAATTGCGCAGAAGTTATAAAAATCCGGTTGTTGCAATTGTCGGAAATTCGCTGTTGTTTGCATTATTGCATCTGGCAAATCATGGGGTCACGATTCTTTCTGTTCTGAATATTTTTCTTGTGGGAATTTTATTTTCTCTCATGGTATATTATATGGACAGTCTCTGGTGCGCATTTGCCGTACATACTGCGTGGAATTTCACACAGAACATTCTCTTTGGGCTGCCAAACAGCGGAATCAACGTACCGTATTCGGTATTTAAGCTGAATGCAGCGACAGCAAGAGACAGTTTTGCATATAATGTTGGTTTTGGCATTGAGGGAACGGTTTTTGCCGATATTGTACTTCTGGCTGCCTGCGTGCTGTTGTATCTCTGGGGAAGAAAGCATGGAAAAAAATCCATGGATGTGTGGGCAGAAACATAATATAATTAGTATTTTACGAAAACGGCACCAGGTTACATCTGGTGCCGTACAACTTTGTATTCGTCCCCGGAACGGTAAAAAGGACATTCTTTGTAATTACTCTGGACAAAACGAGCCATGTCGTCTTCATCCATATTGACGGAGCAGTAGTATGCTTCGTCCTCTTCATCATATTCATTGTATGCACAAAAATCGCAGCATGTCTCCATTATCTTATCCTTCCATCACTTTTAATATGTATGCTGAAAATCTACTTAAACTGATTGACAGTCTCGTCATATTTGTAATCAATCTGTGCAAGCTTGTCGCAAAGCTCTTTCTCATCAATATCATATGCTGCCGCAAGCTCCTTCAATCCTGAATAATTGTCCCGAAGCTGTGTGTTTACAAAGCTAAGCAGCATAACCGGATCCTTTGGTAATGCCATAATCTGCTCCTTATAATTCTATGTAATCTTATAATTCTATGTTATCTTATTATCATAATCATAGCAATTAATTTTCAAATACCTGCTTTATGCTGTCATAGTGCAGGAACACACCCTGCGCAGCAAGCTCTTTTATTTCATCGAGTGTGGCAATTTTAAACCCAAGTGCCTCCTCTGTCTGAATCTGTACGTCAGACTCCTTGAAATCAAGCTCAAAGCGGTAAACATCCACGAAATAGTTGTCACCCTCGCCCGGATTTTCACGTTTGTAAGTAAACAAATAACCGCCGTCAGCATCCCGTGCATCAAGGCCGGTCTCTTCTTTTACTTCGCGAAGAACAGCCTCGCGTGACTCTTCACCTGCCTGTGCTGCTCCTCCGGAAACCTCCCAGCAGCCCGGTGCCCACGCCTTGGTCATGACACGTTTTGTGATCAAAAATGTTCCATCCGGTCGTGCAACTGCGCCAAGTACTGTCAGATGATATTCCCCGTCTTTCAGACACCAGTCATTGCGTTTCATTGTACGTCCGGTCGGTTTCTTATCTTTATCATAAATATCCCAGAATTCCATTTTCCTATCTCCCTGTTGCGTTTTATCTTGTTTATTTTTATAATAATTAATGACTTTATCATAGCATTCCAAAGAAGTTATTGCAAACAGGAGTTTTGTATTTATATAGATAAAACAGAAAGGAAAACACCATGAACTTTAGAGATATCGCAGAACAGAACGAAAACTGGATCATCGAGCAGAGGCGTTATTTTCACGCGCATCCAGAGCTTTCTTTCGAAGAAAAAAATACAACGCATGAGATTGGAAAGTGCCTCGAAGAAATGGGACTTACGCCACATTATTACCCGGATTACAATGGTCTCTGGGCAATAATCAAAGGGGGAAAATCCACCCCTGGCAGCAAGACAGTCGCCCTCCGTGCAGATATCGATGCACTTCCTGTCGAAGAACACACCGGGCTTACATTTTGCAGCCAGAATCCGGGTGTCATGCATGCCTGCGGACATGACTGCCATATTGCCATGCTTCTGGGCGGAATCCGTATGCTGATGGCAAAAAAAGAAGACCTAAAAGGAAATGTAAAGATTATTTTCCAGGCTGCTGAAGAATCCTGCCACGGTGCACAGTACTATGTCGAGCATGGTTTTCTGGACGATGTAGATGCCATTTACGGCACACATATCTGGGGAGAGCTGGATGCTCCTTATATGAATTTTGAAACTGGTCCACGTATGGCAAGCTGCGATAATTTCCGCATTGAAGTCGAGGGTGTTTCCTCTCATGGTTCCACCCCGCATCAGGGTGTTGATGCGATTCTGACTGCCGCTTATATCATCACAGAAATTCAAGCAATCGTTTCCCGTATGAATAATCCTCTGAATCCACTGGTTGTCACCGTCGGTAAGATAGAAGGCGGACAGCGCTTTAATATTCTTGCTGATAAGGTCGTTCTGGAGGGAACTACGCGTACCCATTCCCCTGAAATGCGCAAAAAAACAGAGCCTCTGCTCCGCAGAATCGCTGAAAATACAGCTGATTCCATGGGAGCAAAGGCTACTCTGACTTTTGAATATTTTCCGGCTCCGATCATCAATGAGCATGAAGATCTGGTACTGATTGCAAGAAATGCCGCTGCCAAAATGTACGGTACTGATTGTCTGAAACCATTCCCGAAAATGATGATCAGTGAGGACTTCGCCTACTATATGGAAAAAGTTCCTGGTGTCTTCGGGCTGATTGGAAGCCAGAATAAATCTCTTGGCATCACCGCCAAAAATCACAACGATCACTATACCGTAGATGAAAGTGTCTTAAAACGCGGAGCCGCCATGTATGCACAGTTCGCCTATGATTTTCTGGAAGGAAGCTCAAAATAATTACTATATGCAAAGATCCAGGGCCGTCTGATAACCCTGGATCTTATTACATATTCAACTTGATGTGCACTGTATACATTCTGCGATTGTGCCTATAATATCCTGTATATTCAGCGGTTTTGCAAGATGTCCGTTCATTCCTGCTTCACGACTTCGCTTCCGGTCTTCATCAAACGCATTTGCTGTCATAGCTATAATCGGTACTGTTTTTGCATCTGAACGTTCTAATTCCCTGATTTTTCTCGTAGCTGTATATCCATCCATAACAGGCATCATCAGATCCATCAGAATTGCATCAAATGTTCCTGCCGGTTTCTCTTTAAATAATTCCACTGCCTGCTGTCCATCCTCCACTCTGGTAACTAACGCTCCTACATCTTCGAGAACTGTCTTCGCTATTTCCGCATTCAGCTCATTATCTTCTGCAATGAGAATTCTTTTCCCTTTTATTGTATGAATTGCAGATGGCTCTATGGTATCCTCACTTCCATATACCTCTTCTTTCAATGCTATGTCAAAAGAAAGATCTACCGTAAATTTTGTTCCAATACCCTGTCTGCTTTCTACCTGAATACTTCCACCCATCAGCTCTATCATAGATTTGATAATAGAAAGTCCCAAACCGGTTCCCGGCACCTTGTTTTCTGTGGTGGTATGTTCTCTGGAAAATTCTTCATAGATATGCGGAAGATATTCTTCACTTATACCAATACCCGTATCTTCACATGAGAAAATACAACGTATCTTTGAAGGATTCTCTGATACTGCCTCATGTACTTCTACATGGATTGAATGTCCCTCCGGAGTATACTTTATAGCATTACTGATAATATTCAACATGATCTCCTGTAACTTTGTCTGATCACAGACAGCATAATGATGTCTTACATCTAAAACGGTATGATACTGCAAGTTCTTCTTTCTGATATCCTCTATCGGACTCTGCCGAATTCTCTATCATTTCCAATGTCTCATCTACACGCCTGAGCACACATTCCGGCACTTCTGTTTCTTCTGAAAAAACATCAAACAATTTATCATCCATGAATATATCCTCCTTCATACTCTGCACGAAGCTGTTTTCTGGCTCTGGAGAGCCTTGTAAGCACTGTATTCTGGCTGATTTCCAGAAGAGCGGCAATTTCCTTTACACTAAGGGATTTGCTGTAATACAAAAGCATCACCACCTGGTACTTCTCTTCCAGGGATGCCAGGATTTCCTTCCACTCACAATCTACATAGCCTGATTCCTCGAAGATTCCCTCTTCCATTTCCATCGTAGGAAAAACACGGCCTTTATGCCGAAGCATTTCATTGCAGTTATTGATTAGAATCCGAATCATCCAGGTTTTGAAGTAAGAATCCTTTTTTAAAGTGGAAAGCTTCTCATAACAC
>ENA-OPWC01001870-OPWC01001870.1-human-gut-metagenome-genome-assembly--contig:-NODE-1870-length-12847-cov-1.606942_pt1 | contig 12847 bp, 11 predicted proteins | sample MGYA00241504_ERZ502000 | MGnify/ENA primary metagenome ERZ502000 (study PRJEB25962, sample SAMEA2042005) | human gut metagenome | biome: human gut; feature: human-associated habitat; material: faeces...
AAATGAATTTTTTCATTATTCGGGTAAAAACGATATCTGTATTCTTTCAGATTGATTCCGGCACCATGAAGGACGACTTCTTTTTCCTCAGACAAAATTCGACGTTTTTTGAACTCCTGTGCATTTGCCTGATTCTCAAAAATTACTTTTTCTACTTTTCGTAAAGCAGTCCAATACATCACCGTAACCATATCCGAAAGCACCGGTTTCTGGAAAGCAGTTCCAAGTCCCTGTACATTTGCCAAAAAAGGAATCTTCATCTTTCCACACAAATACCCTGCATAAATATTGGGTTTGATTGAATAGGTAATTACCAGATCCGGATTTTCTCTTTTCAATATTTTTTTATATGTACGAAGCAATCTCAAATCCGTAACTGGATTGACACTTCTTCTCTCCACATCTGTTTCGATACAACGGACTCCCAGATTACGCAGATCCTCTTCATGTCCGACAAATGGTGTACTGATCACAACTTCATAGTCTTCCATCAGTCTCTGAATCAGTTCTTTTCGGAAACGATACAACATGTATGAATGATTCGTCACAATCAACAGTTTCTTTTTATTACAGTTCTGCATGTGCCTTGCTCCGGTGCCGCCTTCTACGACGCCTTCACTTTTCAACACAGATCTGATTGTTCCGAGAATGCATCGCATATCCATAAACATATTCAGATGTCTCACATAATAGCCATCGAGTCTTGCTTTTTCACTTATTTCCAACTCATCTCTTCCATGAATCTGTGCCCATCCTGTCAATCCAGGGCGGATATCATTTGCTCCATATTTATCGCGTTCTTCCAGAAGATCATATTGATTCCAGAGTGCAGGTCTTGGCCCGACTACCGCCATATCTCCCTGAAAAATATTCAGAAGCTGTGGTAATTCATCCAGACTGGTTTTTCGAAGCCACCTGCCTGTTCCTGTCAGATACTGTTCCGGATCTGACAGCAAATGAGTTGGCGTATCATGTGGTGTATCAGTCTGCATACTTCGAAATTTGTAAAGCATAAAATGACTCTTGTGGATTCCTACCCGCTTTTGCTTAAAAAATACCGGTGCAGTAATTCCATCTTCCAGCTTGATTGCAATTGCAATACCGGCAAATACCGGTGAAAGAACCACCAGTCCTGCACCTGACAGAATTTTATCGGTCGCTTTTTTCAGTTTTAAATAGCTTTCTGAAGGTTTTCGCATTGCTGATTTTCCTCTGTCTTTATGTGATAAGTAGATACAATACTCTGCATCAGCAGGCGCATGTCGTCCGTCTCATTTGCTGCAGCCTCTTTCATAACCCGGAGTGCATAATAAAGTCTGTCCTCATCAACATCGATCGGATGTCCGATGTGAATCAGCTTATTTGGAGTCTCTGTCATTCCTTCTTCATCCATGAGAAGTTCTTCGTAAAGTTTCTCTCCCGGACGAAGACCTGTAAATTCGATAGCAATATCCTTACCTGGAACATACCCGGAAAGACGAATCATGTTTCTGGCAAGATCCAGGATTTTTACAGGCTCTCCCATATCCAGGACAAAAATTTCTCCTCCTTTGGCGTAAACACCTGCCTGAAGGACGAGTGAAACTGCTTCGGATATCGTCATAAAATATCGGATGATTTCCGGATCGGTGACTGTTACCGGACCACCTGCTGCAATCTGTTTCTTAAAAAGTGGAATGACGCTTCCATTGCTTCCAAGCACATTTCCAAACCTGACAGCCACAAAATCTGTCTTCGAGTGTCTGTTGAAGCTCTGAATGATCATCTCGCAGACTCTCTTGGATGCTCCCATGATATTGGTCGGATTGACTGCCTTATCGGTAGAGATCTGTACGAATTTTTTTACTTTCCAGCGGTCTGCCGCCAAGACCAGATTGTAAGTCCCAAGAACATTATTTTTGATTGCTTCATTCGGACTTGCCTCCATCAGTGGCACATGTTTGTGTGCAGCAGCGTGATAAATGATATCCGGTCGATACTTTCCAAGAACTGTATCCACTCGCTCTTCATCGCGAATCGATCCAATCAGCACAGTCAGTTTCAGATTCGGATATTTCATTTTCAGTTCCTGCTGAATGTCATATGCATTGTTTTCATATATATCAAATATGATCAGACGCTCTGGTTTATGCGCAGCAATCTGTCGACAAAGTTCGCTGCCAATCGAGCCGCCGCCACCAGTCACTAGGATTGTTTTGCTACATACATAATCCATGATCTCATCTATGTTGACATTTATTTCTTCTCGTCCAAGAAGATCTTCAATATTTACCGGACGAAGTTTACTGACATTGACTTCTCCATTCACCAGCTGATACACTCCTGGAAGGATTTTCAGTTCACAGCCCGTATCTTTGCAGATTTCCAGGATCGGACGAATTTTTCGGCTTCCCGCTGACGGTATCGCAATAATGATCTGTTCAATACCATAGTGTTCCACACTTCTTTTTATCGCATTCCTGTCACCCACCACACGGATTCCCAGTATATAACGTCCGATCTTACGGCGGTTATCATCAATCACACAGCAGATTTTCTGATCCAGATATCGACTGTTCTGAATCTCCTGAATCAATGTTCTTCCGGCTTCTCCGGCCCCGATCAGCATGATCTTTTTTTTCTTTTTTATTGAATAATGCTGTCTCTTTCGGTATCGAAGTCGGATCAGTCTGTAAAAGAATCTGCTTCCACCTACCAGCGCGATCAGATAAAACGTGCGGATCACATAATAGCTTCTCGGAAGATGTTTTCCCATTCCCACAACGATTGCCATGTCACAGAGTGAAGAAAAGACAACTGCGCCAATGATCTTGAAGGTTTCCTCCAGACCTGCGTATTCCCACAAGCTGCTGTATATACGAAACACTCCAAAAACAATCAGCGTCACAAAAATCATCAGCACGCCGTAATCCAGAAGCACGCTGAAAAACTCTTCCGGTATCTGTCTGACATCAAATTCAAATCTGGTGGCAAGCGCCATCAGTGAAGAAAGAATGATCAAAAAGATATCCAGAACGATCAGACAGACTCTTCTTAATAACAACTGATAATTTATTTTCTTTCTCTTCATCCTTTTTTCCCATAGTAGCCGTAATGGCCATAGCCATATCCGTAGCCATACCCGTAGCCATATCCGTAACCATATCCATAACCGGTAATTCCCATCTCTGTTCCATTCAGTACATACCCGATCAGATTTACACCGGTATCTACAATATTTTCTACTCCGTTCAGAATTCTGTCTATGCGTGCAGAGTCCTGACGTACTACCATGACTGCTCCATCTGTCATACGGGCGATTGCTGATGCGTCCGAAAGCATGCCACATGGCGGCGTATCTACGATCACATAATCATAATTTTTACGAAGTACCATTAACAGCCGTTCCAGATATCCGTTTCCAATCAGTTCGGTTGGATTTTTTACCATCTCTTTTCCCGGCAGAATGTCCAGCTCATACTCGCCGTAGCGAAGCATAACCGATTTGAGATCTGTTTTTTTATTCAAAACATCTGCAATCCCATACTTTTTTGTCCGAATTCCCATAGACAATGCAACAGATGGATGTCTGAGATCTCCATCAAGCAAAGCAACTTTCTTTCCTTTTTTGGCAAGAGAAATTGCAAGGTTTACTGCTACTGTTGTTTTTCCTTCGTCGGATATGGCACTGGTCACGATCAGACTTTTTATTCCATTCTCTTCTGCATTTTTTGTCACTCGCGTGCGAATCGTTCGGAAGCTTTCCCGAAGAACTGTTGTATTTCCTTTCCCGTCAAGAAGTACTGTTTTTTTACTTTTGCGTCTTTTTCCATGTGATTTTGGCACGCTTCCAAGATATGCAATACTCAGATAGTTTTTCAGGTCCTCTTCCCTTCGTACCGTTTTTCTTGTTGATGCATATACAAATAAAAGGAAAATACTAACTACCGCCCCCGCAGCCACACCTTTTGCAACTGCTCCTGTAAAATTCTGCGGATTCTGTGGTTTTTCCGGAATGCCACTTTCATCCATCAACGTCAGCTGTGTATCTCCTATAATATATTCTGCAACCTGCGGATAGTATTTGATAACTGCCTGCAGCACATCGTAAGCAATCTGGGGATCAGAAGCAGTTACATTGATCGTAAAAATTGATGTATCCTGAATTGCTTCTGCTGAAATACTTGCTGGTATCGAATCAACCCCGAGACTTTCTGCCACAATATCCGAAAGTGCACCACTGGTCAGGATATATGGAAATGTTTTACTGAGCTGTCCTGCTGTTGTTTCATCTGAATAGCTCTGATTGTATCCGTATGCCGTCTTAGTCTCCACAACAAAAGAAGAATATGCCTGATATACCGGAGTATAATTTGTCTTTTCTCTCATATACATAACGGCTCCACAGACTGCCATAAGCAGAAAACACAGGAGGAAAAACTTCTTAAATCCTCGCCACATATCATCCAGAATCGTAGTAAAATACAGAATTCCGGAATCCATCTCTGTATTACGCTCGCTTCCCATAATGTCCTCCATATCCGTAATGTCCGCTTCCTGCCATATTTTGTGACGTCACACCATTCAGGATGCAGCCAAGTACTTTTCCTCTGGTATTGTTCAGTATATCGATTGCATCATTAATGTCCTTCGTCAATACCGTATCCTGTCTTACTACCAGCACAGAAGCATCTGTCATCTGTGCCAGCTCCTCTGTATCTGCCACAAGGGCAAGCGGAGAAGTGTCGATAACTACATAGTCCATTTTTTCACGGCAAAATGCGATGATCTGTTTGAGCGTCATGCTTTTCAACAGAGTTTCGATTGCATTTGAAGAAGTTTTATTTAAAATCATATACAGACCGGAATTATTCCAGTTCCGGATAATCTTCTCCGTACTTGCATGGTTGATCAGTACATCTCCTAGATCCGTCTCTTCATTATCACGGACATTAAAAATTTTGTACTGTGCCGGTTTTCGGAAGTCACAGTCTATCAGCATAACTCTGCTTCCTCCCTGCGCAAGTGACAGTGCCAGATTTGCTGCTACTGTGGATTTTCCTTCATTTTCCATCACACTGGTAACAAGAAGTACTTTTGCATCCTCTTTATCCATATAGCTTCTCACTCTGGATGCAGCCATTTTGCTGGATTCCACATAAGCAAAACTTCGAAGCGGATTCTGGATCAGCATAGAAAGATAATCCTTCTTTCTTTTCATGGAAAGGGCCTTTGATTTTTTCTCATAGGCAATCGTTCCAAGCAAACGGGTATCCAGTTTTGTGGATACTTCTCCCGGATTTTTAATGGTATCTCGTATGTAGGAAATTCCTGCCAATAAAGCGATCAGGCATCCGGCTGCCACAACAAATACCTTCATGACAGTTCTTTTTTCATCCAGTGGATTGATCGGAGCCATGGCAACAGATGGTTGCTGGATTGTCTCAATGATGACATTTTTTATCGCATAATCAGAAACTGTATTATAATTTTCCATAACAGACTGAAGTACTCGGTAGGACTCTGCTGCAGTTCCTGCCTTAACAGAAAATGTGATCAGATTCGTCTCCGGTACAAGATCTACAGAAGTTTTCACATTCAGGTTGTTCATCCCAAGATCCTGGGCAACTTTTTTCTTAAGTACATTACTTCCAAGAATTTCTGTAAACTGTGATGCAAGCTCTTTCGTAGAATTCAGATTCTGATAGATATTGTTATTCATCCCTTTTGCCGTAACAACAAATGTTGTCGAAGTTCGGTATTCCGACTGATAAGTCGCACAGATCCAGATATCTGCAAACAATGCAGCAGCTATTGCCAGCAAAAGAATGGTCAGCCACTCTCTTCCAATGTCTTTCAGCATGCTGATCAGGTCTATCTGCTGAACGGTTTCGTTGTCTATTCTCTCTTCCATAAATTCCTCTTTCTCACTATCTCACCACAACGATCAGACGTACCTGACCGGTTACACTTTCTTTCCCACTGTCGTCCGTAATCTGATACAGGATTTCATATGTACCAGGAGTATTAAAATCTGCCTGATTCGTGATCTGCACCTCATCTGCAGTAATAGCAGTACGTTCCTGCTTTTCCGCCGGATTCGGATCACGGAGAACACCATCTTCTCCCCGTACAAATTTAATCCCTCCCATAGTGATCTGCTGAACATAGGACCACGGATCAACCGCATTTCCAACTGACGTATATACCAGATACTCTGATAATTCAAACTGCGGTTTCTGGGCCTCCTTTGACGGATCATAAATCTCAACAGTAACCGGTAATTTCTGTACATCTCCGGCACTGTTTGCAACCTGATATACCATTGGATATTCCCCTGCCACATCAGCCTGGACATAATATTCACTGGACATTTTAATCTTTCCAGTGATATCTCCATCCAGCACATCCGAACAGGTAAGCGTTCCCATGATATCCTGTGTATTCATCGCAAAACGCAGAGGTTCTGTCAAAGAAAATGTTGGTGAAACATAATCTGTATATGTAATTTTTCTTGCCGCCTTTGTCGCATGATTATCTGAATCAAATGCAACCACCGTCATATTACGCGTATGGTTTTCCATAAAATTACTGACAGATTCCACGATCAGACTTCCCGTCACATCACCGTCTTTGGAATCCGTTGCCTTAATTCCTTTCAAAAGTTCTCCATCTTCTGCCTGGCAGGATACCTGAATAGAGTCTGTATCCATTGTGATCACCGGTGCCTGATTGTCTTTAGAATTGATCTGTTCATATTTGAAATACCCAAAAGACGCAGCTGCGATCACAAACACCACCATGCTAAATATCCTTAACTTTTTCATCAAACACTCCTCTTGATCTTTGCCTGTCAGACAGGCATAAAATATTTTTTCCTCCGTTCTGGTCTGCGACCATGCAAAGGAATCTGTATATTTTTTATAATCCGTTCCGGATTTTCATCTGTCAGGTGCCATGCATATCCATAGCCTCCTATATGAACAAGAGCTTTTTTTGCCTCACCCATATGTGGCGTGCGGATATAAGAACGATGCGCATCGCTGGCAATGCAGGATATCAGATCATTTCTCAGAAGAATACGCGCTGTTTCCATTACATTTCTTCCAAACCGTCCCAGAATACTGCCTTTATTCATCTGCGTAATGCATCCGTTCTGTATCCACTCATACACAAGCTCCGGATAATCCTGTATACAAAAATAACGCTCCGGGTGTGCAATCAATGGTACGTTACCTGTGTCAAAGATATCTTCCAGACATTCCTGAATCCACCAGGGTTCTGCGTCAAACGGAAACTCGACCAGATAATAATCCGTCCCATTGATTCCACTCAGCTGCTTATTTTTTATCTTCTGTGCAATATCCTCCGAGGCAAAAATCTCCATTCCATTTAATATTTTCAATGGAATCTTTTCTTCTTTCAGTGCGGTACGCAGTTGTTCAAATGCATTTCTCAGCTGCTCTGACTGAAAATTTTCAAATCGCCTCATCTGATTGCTGTGCGGTGTTGCTGCCATGATCTCCACACCGCTCTCCACTGCCAGCTCTGCCATTTCCAGTGATTCTTCCATATCTTCTGAACCATCATCCAGATCCGGCAAAATATGTGCATGTATATCGATCATTTTTGTCCCCTTTTTACAACACAACTTTATGCAGAATATAATTCTACCCTTTTCTCCTTCCCACTCCTACATACTAAAGTATGTGTTTTTTCCTTCTTTTTCCTAAAAATACAAATCTCTCTTCACAAAAAAAGACCCACAGATAAATCTTTTCAGATTTACCCGCAGGTCTTCTGTTCGTTAATGTAGAAATAAAAGACTTCCATAAATGAGCAGCCCCGCTGCTGTCAGTACTCCTACCGCAATGCCAAGCGACAGTAACAGAAAGTATCGGTCTCTGGAACTCCTATGTTTCTTTTTTCTTGTCTTTAAAGTGTTCTCTGCCGGAGCAGTATCTTTCCACGGACTGGCATGTTTTGTATTCGTTTTATGATATGTTGTATCCCTGTGTACCTCTCTTTTTTCATATGTTGCACTGATCTGTTCAGATGAAGCCTTTTCTCCCAGTGTGCCAAGAAGTTCCTGATTTAACTGATCTGTATAACCTTCCTTTTTTGTTTTCTCATTCATAACTTTCTGTCCCGCCTTCCTATTTCAGTTTCTTTAAATGACTCTCTCTGATTTCATAAATATGATCACTGACAGAAAGAACACTTGGGCGATGTGTCGTAACAACACAGGTCCTGCCTTTCTCCTTCTTCATAATGTTTTTTAATACCCGTTCTTCCGTATCTATATCCAGTGCCGAAGTCGCTTCATCCAAAATCAGAACCGGCGCATTTTTCAGGAGTGCCCTCGCTATGGCCAGTCTCTGTGCCTGCCCTTCCGAAAGTCCACTTCCCTTCTCACCTACCACTGTTTCCATGCCCTTCGGAAGTTTTTTTACAAAATCATAGGCGCAGGCCATTTCCAGAACTTCTCTGATTTCTTCATCTGTGGCATCTTCTTTTACCATCCTCATATTCTCAGCAATGCTTCCTGCAAAGATGGTATTGCCCTGCGGCACATAGCTGAAAAATTCTCGTGTTCCGGCAGAAAGTCTGCATTTTATTCCCTCTGCATTCTTAAGTTCAGCCCTTCCTTCCATTGGATGCAGAAGTCCAAGTAATACGCGAATCAATGTTGTCTTTCCTTCGCCTGACGGACCAACGACTGCAGTGATCTCACCTGCATTCGCAATAAAATCCCCCCTGTGAATCACATTCTCTCCGTCTTTATAATGAATATTGACTTCTTTTAACTCAATCGTGATCCCTTTATACTCTTTTTCCAGAATTCGATCTACCTTCTCCATATCCAGAGCATTTTCTTTTTCCAGTTCCGAAACCGACATCAGGCGTCCCGCACAAGTAGCAGCGTTGATGGCAGCCGGTATGATCTGAATCAGTGAGGAAAACGAGGAAGACAGTGAATTTGCCATCTGGAAAAACATCAGCAGGGTTCCGGTGGTGATGTACCCACTCCAGAGTCTGTACACGCTCCATCCAAAACAGATATACGAAACACCGGTTCCTATTGCTGACATAAAGGAAGACGTATACACGGTAAATTTATTATAATCCAACATTTTTTCTTTGTATCTGTTCTGAAGGCTCTGTAGCTTCTTTTCAAATACTCCTGTCAGATCAAGGGCTTTTACTGTCTGGATATTCTGAAAAGTATCATCCTGAAAGGACATCAGACTGCTAGTCATCTCGCGCATTTCATTATTATAGGTCCGCATCTTCCCCATGAATTTTCTGGAAAAGATCACCGTAACCGGAGCACTGAGAAGTGCAATTCCTGCCATGACCGGATCATAATAAAAAATAATCGCAAATGCACCAATAAATTGCACCAGCTTTGTAATACTGTTCGGAATCCAGCTGATCACGCCGGATGCTACCTGTACTGCATCATTTGACAGACGATTTAACAAATCTCCGCTTCTAAACTGCTGTAGTTCTTTCCATTCAGTATACAGAAGCTTTTGAAAAATATCTGCCTGAATTTCATTCTGTATCACAACGTTGATTCTTGCTGATATTCTGCTGATGACTGCATTCGAGATAATTCCAGCTGCTGTCATGCATATGATCAGCACAGCGAACAGAAGGATTTTATCTTTCCTGACTCCGGTGACTGCATCGATCAGATACTTGGACACAACACTGCTTCCAAGTCCCATAACGGTACCGAAGACTCCTGCCAAGATATAAAAACATATAGAAAACCAATAACGTTTTACATACTGATACATCCACACCGTTTCTTTGTATATTTCTTTCAGATATCCTTCTCTGATTCTGACAATGATTTTCTTTATCCACCGCTTCAAAATAGTACTCCACTTATCTTTACTGATTTCTCATCGCTCTACAATTCACTACCCGCAACTTGGTCAAATTATAGCACTGCACTTTATGATTCTCAAGCAATTCAACGCTTAAAAAGTGAATATATTTTTATTATCAGGGGACGAAATGGTATCACATAACGCCAGATATTCTTAAAAAATCTCCATGTAAATGTGTGTTCATCCAAATATTTTCCTTTCCGCAAAACCCCAGTAATTACGCCAAAAATCTGAGTTTCTTTAATAGGTCCTTCTATGTTTTTCTGTCCATCTCCAATAAAATAGAACTGGTTTTCACCAGTTCTGCCATCTTTTCGCATAAAGTGAATTCTGTGCATAATATACTGTCCGTTTTCTCTCTGAAAAAAAGCAATATCTCCTTTTTTCAGAGGACGTTCAATCCTTTTTATCAGCACCTGATCCCTCCTGTCAATAAGAAACGGCATCATACTGTTTCCTGTGACAACAAGGGGAACTTCTTTTCCCTCCTCAAGAATTGAGCGGACAACCTTCATGTATTCCTGGTTGTCTACAATACGGACAGGAATTTCGTGGTCCATAGAACTCTCCTTTATCTTTTCCTATATTCTGTTTTCATCATTTATATTGCAAATAACTTACAAAATACCCTGTGCTTTCATCTCACCGGAAACCTTAACGTATTCTCTGCTGTTTTCGAGATTACCAAGTTTCTCTTCCCAGGTAAGATTTCTCTTTATTTTCGCCGGACTTCCCAACACAAGTGAACCATCCGGAATCACAGTATTCTTTGTTACCAGACTTCCGGCTCCAATGATACAGTCGTTTCCGATCTGTGCACCATCCAGAATTACCGCAGCCATTCCAATCAGCGTCCGGTCTCCGATCGTACAGCTGTGAATCACGGCATTATGCCCTATTGTAACATTGTTTCCAATAGAAACCGGCTTATTATGACTTACATGAACCGTGCAGTTCTCCTGAATATTGGTCTCCTCACCAATCACAATTGGGGCTTCATCACCACGGATCACTGCATAATATAATACACAGCTGTCTCGTCCGATCGTCACATCACCAATAATTACGGACTGTTTCGCTATTCGTGCGTCTTCTGATATTTTTACATTTTTGTAGCTCACCATATTTTTATACTCATTTCTAATTGTACTGCATATATTATGAATGAAAAACCTCAGAATTACAAGATATTTTCCTTTTCCATACAAAAAATCCCCCAAAACCCTCGCACCTCGATGAGGTGCCCTGGATTTCAGGGGATTGAAATGTTCTGACTTAAATCAGATCAGAAATTATTTACCAGCTACCTGAGCTGCAACTTCTGCTGCGAAGTCATCCTGACGTTTTTCGATACCTTCGCCAGTTTCGAAACGAACGAAACCTTTGATTGTGATCTTAGCGCCGTTTGCTTTAGCAACTTCTTCTACGTATTTAGCAACAGTCTGTTTTCCATCTTCTGCTTTTACATATACCTGATCCAGCAGACAGATTTCTTTCAGCTCTTTGTTGATACGGCCTGCGATCATGCCCTGGATAACCTTTTCCGGTTTCTGGGATTCTTTCGGATCGTTCTGGATCTGAGCAAGAAGGATTTCTTTTTCATGCTCGATATATTCAGCACTTACTTCGCTGTCGCTTGTGTACTGCGGTTTCAGAGCTGCAATCTGCATTGCTACGTTTCTAGCCATTTCTTTCACTGCATCGTTAACAACATCTGTTTCAACGTCTACAAGAACGCCGATTTTTCCACCCATATGTGTGTAAGAAGCAACGAATCCGTTTTCTTCTTTCACCTGAGCAAATCTTCTGATGTGCATGTTCTCACCGATAACTGCGATCTGAGCTGCAAGAGCTTCGTTTACAGTCTTGGTTGTATCAAGTGCCCATGGCTCTGCAAGGAAAGCGTCGATGTCAGCTGCAGAAGTTGTAAGTGCCTGTGCTGCAACATCTGCAACATAGCTCTGGAATTTTTCATTCTTAGCAACGAAGTCTGTCTCAGAGTTAACTTCTACGATAGAAGCTACTTTATCATCTTTTACTACAGCTTTAACAATACCTTCTGCTGCAATTCTTCCTGCTTTTTTCTGAGCGGTTGCCAGTCCTTTTTCTCTCAGGAACTCAACAGCCTTGTCCATATCACCGTCTGTAGCAGTCAGGGCTTTTTTACAGTCCATCATACCTGCTCCGGTCATCTCTCTTAACTCTTTTACCAGTTTTGCTGTAACTGCCATTTTATTTTCCTCCGGATAATAAGTGGTATATTTGCTTTGTATCTATTGATTATTCAGCTGCTTCTTCTGTTTCTGCAGCTTCTTCAGCTACTGCTTCTTCTGCACCCTGATTTGCTTCGATAACAGCGTCTGCCATTTTGGAAACGATTAATTTTACTGCACGGATTGCATCATCGTTACCCGGAATTACATAATCCAGTTCTTCCGGATCGCAGTTTGTATCGCAGATACCGATAAGCGGGATTCCTAATGTATGAGCTTCCTGTACGCAGATTCTTTCTTTCTTAGGATCTACGATGAAGATAGCGTCTGGCAGTTTCTTCATGTCTTTGATTCCGCCAAGGTTCTTCTCAAGCTTTGTCCACTCTTTTTTGATTTCGATAACTTTCCGTACCTGTTCAGTTTCCCCTCTGAACAGTTTTGCGCAAACCGCAGTTTCAACCTCCATATTGCTGCCGTTCACTTTTGCATTTTATACAGATGTCATTATCACTATTATACTTTATTTTATCATTTTGCACAATAAATATTTTATTTTAGTGCTATTTGTCGTTATTTTAACGAACTTTTCTCATATAACAATATTTTTTATCAACATATCGTGTTTCATCTTTCTATGTCACTACATCTGGTATACCTGATGTGACTACTTAATAACAAAGAAAAGGCCTTTTTCCTGCCAATTCAAAAAGCGCCATTGCTCTCTGTGATGTTCTTCACATAAAAGCAATGGCA
>ENA-OPWC01001879-OPWC01001879.1-human-gut-metagenome-genome-assembly--contig:-NODE-1879-length-12795-cov-2.020644_pt1 | contig 12795 bp, 9 predicted proteins | sample MGYA00241504_ERZ502000 | MGnify/ENA primary metagenome ERZ502000 (study PRJEB25962, sample SAMEA2042005) | human gut metagenome | biome: human gut; feature: human-associated habitat; material: faeces...
GGCTGCTAAAAATTATTTTTTATCTGCAAATCTAAATTTTTGGGGAAATAAAGCGGAAAAAATTAAGAATAATAACAGCGACAGGAAAAGTAATATAAGAACCGACAAAAAAAGCAGCATTGAAAGTAATAATAACAATGTTGAAAAGAGTAATTTAAAAAATGAGAAAGATGATGCTGAAAAAAGCAGTTTAAAAAATGAGAAAGATGATGCAGAAAAAAGTAGTTTAAAAAGTGAACAAAATAATAATAAAAAAAGTAATCTGAAAAGTAATGAGGTTAGTAATAGTAACAAAAGTTATGATATTTCTGCTATGACTGACATTAGTAATAAACAGACTATGGCAGTATGGAAGAATTTTATTACACGGGATTTTATGCTTTCAGCAGTTTCATATATCTGGCTTTTTGGCTGTATTTTTTTGATTGCATGGAATATGTTTTGGTTTTGGAGAATAAAGAAAAACATTTCTATGGCGATTCGTTGGAAGGATAATATTTACGAATGTGATAATATCAGTACACCTTTTGTATTAGGCATTGTTAAAGCTAAAATTTATATTCCGTTTCATTTAGGAAAGAAAGAACGGGAGTATATTCTTTTGCATGAATATTACCATATTCAAAGAAAGGACCAGTTTATTAAGCTTTGCGCGTATTTGTTGTGCATAATTTATTGGTTTCATCCGCTTGTTTGGATTTCTTATTTTGCTATGATTCGTGATATGGAAATGAGTTGTGATGAATATGTTTTGAAACACAGTGCAAACGATATTCGTGCTGATTACAGTACATTGTTATTGGATTTTGCGACAAAAACACAGGCTTTTAGTGCAGGATTGCTGGCTTTTGGTGAGTCGGATACGAGAAGGAGAGTGAAAAATATCATGAGGTTTACTACAAGAAAAAAATGGGTTGGAATTGTTGCGGCAGTTGTGATAATAATTACCGGGATTTCATGTCTGACAAATGCTGTTAATAATACAGAGACACGGAGCAATAAAATTGCAGGCACGTCGGCAGTAAAAAAAAGTAAATCAGTGTCAGATGATAAACATGTGATAAAGGTTGGCACAAAAAACAGCATTCCGATAGAAGCAATTCCTGAAAATGTTGAATCATCGGCAATACCTATATTGAAAAAAATAGAACAGACTTTTCCTAAAGAAGTGTATCAGGAAATATTGCACAAGGGACAAATACATTTAAAAAAATATAAGAGTGGAGAAATAGTATGTAGTATAACTAACAAAAACATAGATGATACAATTTATCTTGATTTGTATTTTGATGGAAACGGTGTTTTGACGAATATGCTTAATTACTGCAAGGTGAAAAAGGTACAAAATATAAGTAAACGTGCTGAAGTGAATAAGGTTGTTAATTTTGCAAAAACTTTTTTAAACACTGAGGTCACATATAGCAAAAAGAAAAAGAATAATAGTACAGATGGTGTAACGATAACTGAGGGTAAATTACCGGAGTTATACCAAAATTCAAACTGTTTAAGTGGATATAAAGATAGTTTGGGCAATATTTATTTCTATAACAGAGACAGGGGAATGATAATAAGTTTTTACATGGATGAGTGATTTTGACTTAATACATGCCTGAGAAGTATAACTATAAAATATAGTGAATTTCATGGATAGATTTTTTGTAACAAAATCTAATATATAAGACATTTACAGAGATTATTCAAAAATAAACGTAATAAAATATCAACAAAGCCTTATTTTATATAACTGAGAACGATTTCATAACATTCTTTATTCATAATCATTTTAAGCGTACTGTTGTGACGAAAACAGTCGATTCTAAAAATCTGTTCTCAGTTTTTTATCTTAATTCTGCAAACGATTTCAAATATTCTAATTGTTTTTCATCTGATTTATGAATATTATTTCATCATCAACAAAAAACAAACCGCTTCAACGATTATATTGGATTAAATTTCTGATATAAATTCCGGTATAAAACATTTTAAGTTTATATCATGATTAAAAACAGGCGGGGAAAGAGAGGCAGATATTATGAGAGTGAAAAAGATTATTACATTATTTACAGTGACAGCGTTGACATTGGGGAGTCTTACAGGCTGCGGTTCAAAAGCCGGAACAGACAGTAAAAAGAGTGATGCTTCTTCTAATAAAAAGGTTGAGATAACAAATGTTTCTTATGATCCGACACGAGAACTTTATGAAGAATATAATAAAATTTTTCAGAAGCATTGGAAACAAAAATCAGGTCAGGATGTTTCAATAATTCAGTCACACGGAGGTTCAGGCAAGCAGGCACTTGAGGTTGCAAACGGGCTTCAGGCAGATGTGGTAACGCTTGCACTTGAAGGTGATGTTGATGCAGTGAAAGATGCGGGACTTATTGATGATGGTTATGTGAATGAGTTTGAGCGTGACAGTTCGCCGTATACATCTTCTATTGTATTTCTTGTCAGAAAAGGAAATCCTAAAAAAATTCTCGACTGGAGTGATTTGCTTAGAAATGATGTTGGTGTTATAACACCTAATCCAAAGACATCAGGCGGTGCAAGATGGAACTATCTTGCGGCATGGTATTATTTTGAGAAGCAGGGACAGAGCGAGGATGAGATAAAGGAGAGCATGAAAAAGTTATATAAGAATGTCCTTGTTCTTGATTCGGGAGCGAGAGGTGCCACTACTTCATTTGTTGAGAATAAACAGGGAGATGTTCTTCTGGCATGGGAAAATGAAGCATTTCTTTCATTAGATGAACATCCGGGAGAATATGAGATTGTGGTTCCTTCGGTTTCGATTTTATGCCAGCCTACAGTTGCTGTTGTGGATAAGGTTGTTGACCAGAGAGGAACAAGGAAAGTATCGGAGGAATATTTAAAATATCTGTATTCTGATGAGGCTCAGAAGTTAGAGGCACAGTGGTATTACCGTCCTTCAAATGAAAAGATTTTGAAAGAGTACAGCTATAAAGGAAGTGGAAATACTATTGACAAACTTCCTAAGGATAAAAAGTGGATAATTACCGATGTTGACCTTACTAATATTCAGCATTTTGGCGGCTGGAGTGAAGCAACAAAGAAACATTTTTCTGACGGTGGAGAGTTTGATTCCATTTATGAGGAAAAATAAAAAGCTGTTTTAAGTGGCACTTTGGTGTTTGTTGTACCGGTGCGCTGAGAAATGGAGTTTGATATGAAGCATAAAAAAAGTGTGATTCCCGGATTTGGTTTATCTTTCGGAATTGTCATGGCAATTCTTGGACTTATTGTTATTATTCCATTGTGCTCACTTGTATTCTTTTCGTTTAAACTGTCACCACATGATTTTTTGGTGACAGTGACAAGACAGAGAGTTCTGGCAAGCTATAAGGTGAGTATCATAACGGCACTTATCGCATCGCTTATAAATGCGGTTATGGGAATGATTATTGCGTGGGTACTTGTGAGATATGATTTTCCGGGAAAAAAGATTATGGATGGGATTATAGAGATGCCGTTTGCATTGCCTACTGCCGTTGCAGGTATTGCACTTACGCATCTTACAATACCGGAAGGATGGGTCGGCAGAATTTTTGCAAATGTCGGGATAAAAATTGCATATACCCGGATTGGAATTACCGTGGCACTTGTTTTTATCGGAATACCGTTTGTTGTCAGAAGTGTACAGCCGGTTCTTGAAAAGGTTGAAAAAGAGTATGAGGAGGCAGCAGCAATGTTTGGTGCTTCCCGTACCCGTATATTTTTCAGTGTAATATTTCCTGAAATCCGTCCGGCACTTATAGCCGGTTTTACCATGGCTTTTGCGAGGTGTATAGGTGAATACGGGAGTGTTGTATTTATTGCAGGAAATACTCCGTATAAAACAGAAATTGCACCGCTTATGATAATGGCTAAATTGCAGGAATTTGATTATGCAAGTGCTACATCCATTGCGCTTGTTATGCTTCTTATATCATTTGTAATTCTTTTTATAAATGCATTGATTCAAAGTCATACGTCAAAAATTGTAAGTGGAATTGATTAGGGGGTGCAGGATATGGAAATTAGAAATAATAAAGGTTTTGTAAAATGGCTTCTTATTGGTGTAAGTGTAATATTTCTGCTTATAATGCTTGTACTTCCGCTGGTGTACGTTATCTACACGGCATTGAGGGAGGGATGGAGAGTTTTTGTTTCATCGGTTACGGATGAATATGCCGTTAAATCAATTCTTTTGACTGTAAAGGTTACTGTTATTACAGTAATTATAAATTCGGTGTTTGGAATTTTTGCCGCATGGCTTATTACAAGATTTAAGTTTCGGGGAAAAAAGATTATATCAACTTTGATAGATTTACCGCTTACTATTTCACCTATTATTGCAGGTTTGATATTTGTATTGACTTTCGGCCGTCAGAGTGCAATTTATCCTTTCCTTGAAAAGTGGGGAATTCAGATAATATTTGCTGTTCCGGGAATAGTTCTTGCGACAATATTTGTGACATTTCCGTTTATATCAAGAGAGATAATACCTGTTCTTACGGTTAAGGGAAGTGATGAGGAAGAAGCCGCTGCACTTATGGGAGCAAATGGCTTTCAGATTTTTACACAGATTACATTTCCTCATATTAAATGGGCATTTCTTTACGGAGTAGTTTTGTGTTCGGCAAGGGCAATGGGAGAATTTGGTGCAGTTTCTGTATTATCAGGACATTTGAGGGGTATTACAAATACAATGCCGTTGTACATAGAACTTTTGTATCAGGCATTTGACTTTACGGGAGCATTTGCAATGTCGGCTATTTTGGTTGTAATGGCACTTGTTATATTAGTCTTAAAAAATATTTTTGAGCGTGGTATCAGAGTGAAATAAATCATGATATAGGAATAGATTTATAATTTAAAGTGAGGAAATGAGTATGGAACAGAATAAAACAGCTTATGTGGAACTTAAACATATAAATAAGGTTTTTAATGATTTCAAAGCATCTGATGATGTCAGTTTTTCTGTTGAAAAGGGAAAACTTATCGGTCTTTTGGGACCAAGCGGAAGCGGAAAGACAACAATACTTAGGATTTTAGCGGGTCTTGAAAATGCGGATTCAGGTGAAATTTATATTGACGGAAAACAGGTAAATAATATTCCGGCAAGTAAGAGAGAGATAGGTTTTGTATTTCAAAATTATGCGCTGTTCAGATATAAGACTGTATATGATAATATAGCATTCGGACTGAAAATTCAGAAAAAAAGCAAGGCGGAAATAAAAAATCGTGTTGAGGAACTTATTGAACTTGTGGGGCTAAAGGGGCTTGAGAAAAGATACCCAAAACAGCTTTCAGGAGGACAGCGGCAGAGGGTTGCATTTGCGAGAGCTTTGGCAACACAGCCGCATCTTCTTCTGCTTGATGAACCATTTGCCGCAATTGATGCAAAAGTCCGAAAAGAATTGAGGTCATGGCTTAGGGAACTTATAAACAGAGTAGGGATAACGAGTATTTTTGTCACGCATGACCAGGATGAAGCAATAGAGGTCGCAGACCAGATTATTGTGACAAATAAGGGGAGAATTGAACAGATTGGAACACCGGTAGAGGTTTACAGCAATCCGCAGACACCGTTTATGGCACAGTTTTTGGGAGAACCCGTTATAATCAATGACTATTCTTCATTTAATGGTTTTCATGATGTTTCAGATGGAAAGACAGCGGTCATAAGACCAGAGTTTATTACAGTTAGAAAGAAAAATGAATTTAATCCTTATCCTGTTACAAAAGAGGAAGGAGTAGTAGAAAGAGTTTCATTCAGAGGGAACGGACTTGAACTTAGAATAAGAGTTCATGATGAAATTTTAATAGCAAACAGACAGATAGGTCAGGAAATGGTTTCAGAGGGTGAACATGTAAATGTGTTTTTACATAAGATATATCTTGTTGATGACAATGCGGGAAAAGTTGAGGTGATTGTAAATCATGCGGTTAGAAATAATGAGAGTGTTGTGATATGATTTTCGATGTTTTAGGAAATAAAAAGCCATAAAATATAACGATAAAGTCGTGTGTTTTGTGGCTTTTTTGTTTTGTACGAATTTTATATTAATTTCTGCGTTAAAACATGTGAAGCAAAATTTATTCCTCCCACTCCCATTATTGATTATTTCGTACAAAATAATGTATAATAAGGAAAAAATAATGATGTTATTTAGAAAAAATGAGAAAATTTTAAAGATGGGAGGAGTGGATATGAAATTTTTACCTGTTATTTTAAATATCCGCACGAACAATGTGCTGGAAATAGGTCTGCTTTTTGCCGGAACTGTTGCTTTGGGTTTGTGTTTGGGATTTTTAATTGGAACAGTATTATTGAAGGGAAAATATCTATAGTGTAATGTATCAATGACATTTCGCTTTTTACAAAGGAGGAAAGTTATCGTATGATTGACAATACACATAATCTTAACAGGCAGATTGCGGTTACAATGGCAATTTGTACGACATTTTTAATATGTCTTTTATTACTTGACTTTTTTGCTGTGTTTAATTTTAGTGAAGAGTTGATATTTGCAATTTCAGTAATTGGAATTCCGACATTGATATCACCGTTAATTTTATGCTTTTTTAAAGTTCCTGATAAATTTTTGAAGTATTATATGTCTGTTGCAATGTCGGTTTTGATAGGAATGTTTGGCTGTTTCAATGATATTGGAATATACATTACATTTGTACTTGTACCTGTTGCAAGCTGTCTTTATTTTGATGTGTATTATACGATGTTCTGCTCTGTTTTTTCGTATATTGTGATGGTTATTTCTGTTTATTTGAATTCGGCAGGGAGACTTGAAATTACATATCTTGGCTGGTCACATTTGGAGACTTTTAGTGCATATCTTATCGGTTTTACTTTGGAATATCTGGTAATTACGCTTTTTTTAGCTCTGCTTATGAAGAGGGCAAACAAAATACTTGATGAGCAGCATCAGGCATATCTTAAAGAAAAAGCGCAGGATGCACGCTATCAACTGCTGGTTAAAGAGACGACAGATGTGGTTTTTGAGTATTATCCAAAGAATGATAAATATATAGCGAATCGTTCGGTATACCAGAAAGAAAGTGAACATAATGAGCATGTCGAGTATGAAAAATTTTCAGAAAACATGGAGTCTTATCCTGAAATGCATGAATTGTATGAATGCATCAAAAAAGGATTTAGGGAAGAAAATGTTGAAAAATCAGAGATTGATATGTCTTATGATAAAAATGGCAGCAGGGTTGAATTGTGGTATCGTGTTGAATGTTTCGTTGTAAAAGACGGTAATATGCCTGTGAGTGTTATTGGAAAGCTGCACGATATTACAAGGATAAAGCAGGCTCAGATGAGCATGAGACGTCAGCGTATTGAAAATATGTATCATGACCACGATATAAAGCGGAAAAATTCACTTTTTGAGCAGGTTATGGCTGAGAGTGATAAATTTAATGAGTCTGATTATAACAGGATGGCTGAGGGGCATAACTTTTTAGCCGAAATTATGGAAGATGTAAAGTATTCAAAAGATTTGTTTGACGGAATAAATCAAATGTTCTCAAGGGTCGGAAAATTTTTTGGAATTGACAGAATATGTGTTGTAGAAACAGATATGTCAAGTGGAACCTGTTATGTAAATTATCAATGGAACAGCAGGAAAGAAAATTATCTAAAAGATTATTTTACATCAATGAGTATCGAGCAGATACAAAAAACAACAGAAACATATGATAAAAACGGTTATATAGAGATTAACCCGGATAAGCAAATACATACAGCTACATTTACGAGTAAAGAATTTCTTGATAATATTATATTCAGTATTATTCTTGGTAATCAGCTATGGATTCCGATGCTTGACAACGGAAAATATATTGGGGCAATAAGTTTTGACAGATATGATACTACTCCGTATACGGCAGTGGAGAAATTTTTGATTTCAGAGGCAGTTAATACATTGACTGCACATATACTTAAAATTAATGCTGATAATGCGAACAGAGCTAAAAGTGATTTCCTTTCAACAATGTCGCATGAGATTCGGACACCGATGAATGCGATAATCGGTATGACAGAAGTTGCACTTCGTGAAGATATGTCCGAGAGTGTTAAAAAGAGCCTTAGCATGGTAAAGTCATCTGCTTTTAGTCTGCTTACGCTTATCAACGATATTCTCGATTATTCAAAAATAGAGTCGGGAAAATTCGATATTGTCCCTGAGAGTTTCTATGTGTTGTCGGTTTTAAATGATGTCAAAGAAATCACAATGGCAAGAAATAAGGGGAAACTTGATATTGAATTTGAAGTTCCTGAAAATATACCTGCGAAGATGTATGGTGATTTTGTGCGTATCAAACAGGTAATGATAAATTACTGTACAAATGCCATCAAATATTCAGATAAGGGAAAAGTCAGAGTCCGTGTTGCTGTGCAAAAACGTGATGAGAAAAATGCCATGTTACATTTTTCAGTGAAAGATAACGGTATTGGAATAAAGAAAGAAGACCTTGCAAAGCTGTTTAAGGCATATACGAGACTGGATTCAAAGATTAACCATCACAAAGAGGGTACGGGTCTTGGACTTGCGATAAGCAAACAGCTTATTGAACTTATGAATGGTGTTGTAAGTGTAAGAAGTGAGTACGGAAAGGGAAGTACATTTTCGTTTGCGTTACCTATTATAATTGAGGACTGGACACCTGCCGGTCGTTTGGAAGATTACCGATATGAAGAAAATGATGAAAAAGCAAATGAAATTTCAGTGGTGACAGCGCCTGACGCACATATACTTGTCGTTGATGATACTAAGCTGAATCTTGTAGTTGCGGCAGCTTTAATGGAACCGACACAGATGCATATTGATATGGCAGAGAGTGGTGAACAGGCACTTAAAATGATAGATGAAAATGATTATGACCTTATTTTTATGGATCATTTTATGCCGGGAATGGATGGCGTTGAAACAACAGCAAGAATTCGTGACCTGTCGGATGAAAATAAGAGAGAATTGCCTGTTATTGCATTGACAGCCGATGCGATGAAAGGAGTAAGAGAGGAACTTATAAGTAAGGGAATGAGTGACTTCCTTACAAAACCGATAGTTATCGGTGACCTTTATAAGATGCTTCGCAAGTGGCTGCCGGAAGAAAAAATTTGTTGATTATAAAAGTTTTTTTATAAGGAAATATTTTAATTTTCCATACGGTGCATACCTTACAGGAACATCAAATTTACTGCTGCTTTTAACGATACCTTTTTTGTGGCTGAATGTCTCAAAACTGTATTTTCCGTGATAACTGCCCATACCGCTGTTTCCGACACCTCCAAATGGGAGGTTGTGGTTAGAGATATGGACAACTACATCATTTATACAGCCTCCGCCATAAGATACCTCGTGTATTATCTTATGTGCGGTGGCTTTTTTTGATGTGAAAACATAACAAGCAAGCGGTTTTTCTTTGTTTTTTAAGGTCTGTATAATCTTGTTTATATTTTTATAACTGATTATCGGCAGCAAAGGTCCGAATATTTCTTCCTGCATGACAGGTCTGTTAAAATCGGTTTCAGGTAAAAGAGCAGGTGCGATTTTTCGTTCGATATCATTATATTCTCCGCCTATAATTTTTGTTTCTGTAGAAATCAGTTTCTTTAAACGGTTATAATGGCGGCGGTTTACAATTTTGGGGTATGAATCGTTAAAAGCAGCATTGGCATAACGTTTGTTGATTTCTTTTTTAAGTTCTGTTATAAATGCTTTTTTTACACTTTCATGTATAAATACATAATCTATTGAAATACAGGTCTGTCCGGCATTTAGGAATTTGCCCCATGCAATTTTTCTTGCTGCCATTTTGAGATTGGCTGTTTCGTCTATTATGCAAGGACTTTTTCCACCGAGTTCAAGTGAAACAGGAGTAAGCGTTTCGCTGGCTTTTTTCATGACTTTTCTGCCTGCGTCAGGGCTTCCGGTAAAAAAGATATAGTCGTATTTTTGATTTAGCAGTATGTCATGATTTATGTCGGCATCTGTGCAGTAAATATAGTTATTGCTGAATGTATCGTTGATAATGTCCTGAATAAGTTCAGATGATGCCTGACTGTTTTTAGAACATTTTATTACAGCACAATTTCCGGCTGCGATAGCTCCGACCAAAGGGCAGAGTGAGAGATTGACCGGATAATTCCACGGTGCGACAATCAGCACTACTCCGTAAGGTTCATTGTAAATGTAATTTTTTGATGGAAACGTGCTTAAAGTGACTGATACGTGTTTTGGCTTGCTCCATTTTTGGATATTGGCTATTGCAGTATCTATCTCCTGATAGACCATAGCGATTTCTGACATATATGCTTCTGCTTTTGATTTTCCGAGGTCGTGGTGGAGTGCTTTAAAAATATTTTTTTCGTTTTTTCTGATGGCTTTTTTGAGTCTGCAAAGCATGTTTTTTCTAAAAGCAATATCTTTTGTCTGATTGTGATTAAAAAATGTATGCTGTTTATTTATTATTTGTTTTAAGTAGAAAAAGGTTGCGTTACTTTGTTGCATTTTATACCTCCATTTGTTTTATATTCTCTTGGACTTAAACCGGTATATTGTTTAAATACTTTTGAATAGTAAAATTCATTATGAAAACCAACTTTTTCTGCAATTTCTTTATTGGTTAATAAACCACTGTATAAAAGTTTTTTACTTTCTGTAATCCGATATTCATTTAAATAACAAAAAATAGTTTTTCCTGTTTGCTTTTTGAATATACGATTTAAATAATCATAGTTATTGTAAAAATAGTTTGCAATTTTACTGCTGGTAATATCTTCAGCATAGTGTTCATTTAGGTAATTTATCAATTCAAGTACACGAATATCTTTGGGCGGTGTATCGGATATTAGGCTATATTGAAATGCTTTTTCTAATAAAATAAATAATTTGAGTAATGAGCAGCCGGCAAGTATGTTTTTGTGTTCGGTAATGTTGTTCATTATATGAATGAGTTCGTTGCTATTGTTTAAAAACTGTTTATAATAAGGCGGTTTTAAAGTAGAATATTTCGGTATCAAAATAGTATTATTGGTTGTCTCATTTAAATATATTTTATTTTTTATAGATAATCTTGTAAAGTCGTTTTGCAAAAAAATATTTTCAATAAAATCTGTTTGAAAGTGAATATATAGGTATTTTACAGAGGAGTTTGAGCGAATACCACTATGTGTTCTTGAGGAATCTAACAAAAGGCAATCCCCTTTTTTTAAATTATAAATATTTGTATCCTCTTTAAGAATCATTTTTCCGTCTAAAATAAAGTAAATTATATATTCGTTTGGAGTTCTGGTAAAATGACAATTTGGAGCATTTATATATACGCTGTTTGCAAGTATAATTTTTGGAAAAATATTTGGTGTTGTACTAAAAAATATTTTTTGCACCATTTAATCCCTCATTTCTATGAATGTACAATATGTGTTAAAGTCGATATTTTATATGTTTTTGCGATTTGTTCTATAGCAATAATGACGTTGAAATAGTACCATATATATAGTTCTAAGTCAATAAATCAAGTGAAAATTTAATGTATGGAGGAAGATTAGAAATGAAAAAAATAAGTAGAAAAACAGCATGTTTAATTATTACAGCTCTTTTGGTTGTAATTGTTATTGGAACATATTTCTGTAAAAGTACATATGCAAAAAATACTACAATGATTCCTAAAAGTTTAGAAATTAAAAAAGGAAAATCAATGAAAATTTCGGTAAAAAAAGAAAAGATAAGAAATAAAATCAAGTGGAGTTCTGATAGGAAAAATGTTGTTACAGTCAGCAAAAAGGGAATTATTACTGCCAAAAATGTTGGCAATGCGAAAATAACCGCTAAATATAAAAAAGATAAGTGGATATGTAATGTAAAAGTGGTTAAGGCAGGTGAGGTGCCTGTAGAAACAAGAAAACCTGCAGAGACAATAAATGATTCAAATTGGCAGACTGCAAAATCAAGTGGCAGCTTAGAAGATTTTAAGAAATATTTTGATGTTGATATGTCTTTATATGAAGACAAAAGTGTAGAACATGGGACTGTTTCTAAAATCACATATCATTCTAAAATTTATAATAAAGATAGAGAGGCATATGTTTATTTGCCGCCGAAATATAATAAAGAGAAAAAATATCCTGTAGTATATATGTTACATGGTATTGGCTGCGATGGAAATCAGTGGGTATCTATGAATGCAGGAGGTATTTTGGATAGTCTTTATTCAAGAAAAGAAGCAGCACCTGTTATTGCTGTTTTTCCAAGTATTATACCGCCTGATGGTTTGGATAAAAAAACATTGAGCCCAAAAAATATTAAAGCATTCACTGATTTTGAGACAGAATTTAGTACGGATCTGAAACCATATATTTATAAAAATTATGCTGTTTCTAAGGACAAAAAATATACTGCAATATGTGGTTTGTCTATGGGGGGCATGGAAGCACTTTGCACAGGCTTCACATTAAAAGGTCAGTTCAATTATATAGGTTCATTTTCAGCAGCACCAACATTAAACCAGTCACTGTTAAAGATTGAAAATAAAGAGGATACACCTGCATTGGTTATGCTTTGCAGTGGGGATGCAGATGGAACTGTAGGAGATAATCCTAAGAATTATCATCTGGAGCTTGAAAAAAATGGAGTAGATCATATATGGTATCAGTATCCGAGTGGGGGGCATAGTCCTGAAGTTTGGAAAAATGGACTTGTTAATTTCATGAAGCGTATATTCTAACAAAGGAGTAGCAATAGTTTTGTACAATTTGGCTGCTGT
>ENA-OPWC01001901-OPWC01001901.1-human-gut-metagenome-genome-assembly--contig:-NODE-1901-length-12664-cov-5.410263_pt1 | contig 12664 bp, 10 predicted proteins | sample MGYA00241504_ERZ502000 | MGnify/ENA primary metagenome ERZ502000 (study PRJEB25962, sample SAMEA2042005) | human gut metagenome | biome: human gut; feature: human-associated habitat; material: faeces...
ACGACAGTGCCTTTAAAATCTTCTTCATAGAATGATTGATCGCCATATAGAAAAAGAAGAACCCCGGTCCCGGGATTCTTCTTCACTCCTCATCTTCCTATTCAGCAGATGCTTTCTCAACCTGTGCGATTGCTGCTTTCTGCATCGGGATTCTACAGTTCTTATTATTACCAAACTCTACGATAAGATCATCATCTGTAATGTCGATGATTACTCCGTAGAAACCGCTTGTTGTAAGTACGGTATCACCGACTTCCATCTCTGCGATCATCTCCTGGACTCTCTTCTGCTCTTTTTTCTGAGGGCGAAGCATTAAGAAGTACATAATTCCGAACAGTACTACCATCCAGACAATAGCGCCAACCATACCCATTCCGCTTGATGCGTTCATTTTGATTCCTCCTGTAACTATTCCTGTTATTCTGCATATTTGCAGTCCATCATGTATTCACAGACCGTCCTGACGGCTGCTCATACTGAAGAGCTGCTTTGCGATCCACTTATAATCTCCGTTACCTTCTGTATGAAATCTTGTTTTCATGCAGAACAATCTGATTAAAGCGTCACTACATATCATACACAAAAAACCGCTTTACTTCAAGAGTTTTTGGCATATTTAATAATTATTTTATATACAGATTATCTTTTCGAGTTAATTTTTCCCTCTTCAAAGCCTTCCAGCCGCATTTTCTTATATTCTGCGAAGTTTCCTGCATCAAGAGCATCTCGGATTTCTTCCATCATATGATTATAGAAATACAGATTGTGAAGTACACAGAGACGCATTCCCAGCATTTCCTTTGCTTTCAGAAGATGACGGATATAGGCTCTGCTGTAATGCTGGCATGCAGGACACTGACAGCCTTCTTCGATAGGACGTGTGTCCAGTTCATATTTTGCATTAAACAGATTCATCTTTCCGCGATTGGTGTAAACATGTCCATGACGTCCGTTACGGCTTGGATATACGCAGTCAAAGAAGTCAATACCACGTTCAACACCTTCCAGGATATTTGCCGGTGTTCCCACACCCATCAGGTAAGTAGGTTTATTCTGAGGAAGATAGGGGACTACCGCATCCAGGATCCTGTACATCTCTTCATGGGTTTCTCCAACTGCCAGACCGCCGACAGCATAGCCATCCAGATCCATTTCAGAGATCGCTTTGGCATGCTCAATACGGATATCTTCATAAACAGCACCCTGGTTGATTCCAAACAGAAGCTGTTCTTTGTTAATGGTATCCGGCAGACTGTTCAGTCTCGCCATTTCCGCTTTACAGCGGGCAAGCCATCTTGTGGTCCTGTCTACAGATTTCTGCACATAATCCCTGTCAGCCACACTGCTGGGACATTCATCAAATGCCATGGCAATGGTGGAGGCAAGATTGGACTGGATCTGCATACTCTCTTCCGGTCCCATAAAGATCTTATGCCCGTCAATATGGGAATTAAAATAAACACCCTCTTCTTTGATCTTTCTCAGCTTTGCAAGGGAAAACACCTGGAATCCGCCTGAGTCTGTAAGGATTGGTTTGTCCCATACCATAAATTTATGAAGGCCGCCTAACTGCTTTACTATTTTATCACCCGGGCGCACATGAAGATGATAAGTATTTGATAATTCTACCTGTGTTCCGATCTGCTGTAAATCCATGGTAGATACGGCACCCTTGATTGCGCCGATCGTTCCCACATTCATAAAAACAGGAGTCTGGATCGTGCCATGCACTGTATGAAATTCTGCACGCTTGGCACGGCCTTCTGTTTTAAGAAGTTTATATTCTGCCATTTTTTCTCTCCTCTTGATAAAAATCACTTTTTCTATTATATCCCGAAATAGCTGAATTTTCAACTGCAAATAAGGTAATCATTGGTAAAGTTTCATATTGTCTTTTCCAGACCGTTAGCGTATAATATTACGGAATATTCATATCTGGAAATAGATATTTTAATAGGAAAGAATTACTTCAATATTTTTTCTTTTATACAGAAAGAGGAGGCTTGAATTTACTTTATGAATTACAAAACACTTGGAATTGACATTGGTTCCACTACTGTAAAAATCGCGATTCTGGACGAGAATGAAAATCTTATTTTCGCAGATTACAAGCGCCATTTCGCCAACATTCAGGAAACCCTTGCAGACCTTCTTCAGGAAGCCTTTGACCAGTATGGCGAGATGACTCTCCATCCTGTGATCACAGGTTCCGGCGGTCTGACCCTTGCCAACCATCTGGGCGTTCCTTTTACCCAGGAGGTTATTGCAGTTTCTACTTCTCTGCAGAAGCTGGCACCAAAGACAGATGTTGCCATCGAGCTTGGCGGTGAGGATGCGAAGATCATTTATTTCGAGGGCGGTAATGTGGAACAGCGTATGAACGGTATCTGTGCCGGTGGTACAGGTTCTTTTATCGACCAGATGGCATCCCTCATCCAGACAGATGCGACCGGACTGAACGAATACGCAAAGAATTATAAGGCAATTTATCCGATCGCCGCCAGATGCGGTGTATTTGCCAAGACAGATATCCAGCCTCTGATCAACGAAGGTGCAACCAGGGAAGACTTATCCGCTTCCATTTTCCAGGCAGTTGTCAACCAGACGATCAGCGGTCTTGCCTGCGGCAAACCGATCCGTGGACACGTTGCTTTCTTAGGAGGTCCCCTGCACTTTTTATCCGAGTTAAAGGCTGCATTCATCCGTACCTTAAACTTAGACGAGGAGCATGCGATCACTCCTTTGAATTCCCATCTTTTTGCAGCGATCGGTTCTGCGCTGAACTATAAAGAGGACAAAGTAACTACTTTAGCAGGATTACATACAAAACTTCAGTCGGATATCCATATGGAATTCGAAGTTGCAAGACTTGATCCTTTATTCAAAGATCAGGCAGAATACGATGCTTTCCGCACACGCCACGACGGACATCATGTAAAGTCCGCAGATCTGGCTTCTTACGAAGGTAACTGCTACCTCGGTATCGATGCAGGTTCCACCACAACGAAAGTTGCCCTGATCGGTGAGGATGGTTCTCTGCTGTACTCCTTCTACAGCAATAACAACGGAAGCCCGCTCTCTACTGCAATCCGTGCGATCAAGGATATTTATTCCAAACTGCCGGAAAAGGCACACATTGTACACTCCTGCTCCACCGGATATGGTGAGGCGTTACAGAAGGCTGCTCTGAAATTAGATGACGGTGAAGTTGAAACTGTCGCACATTTTTATGCCGCAGCATTCTTTGATCCGGAAGTTGACTGTATCCTCGACATTGGTGGTCAGGATATGAAATGCATCAAGATCAAAAACCAGACTGTTGACAGTGTCCAGTTAAATGAAGCCTGTTCTTCCGGTTGTGGTTCTTTCATTGAGACATTTGCAAAATCCTTGAATTTCTCTGTGCAGGACTTTGCCAGAGAAGCTCTTTTTGCCAAAAATCCGATCGATCTTGGAACCCGCTGTACGGTATTCATGAACTCGAAAGTAAAACAGGCACAGAAAGAGGGCGCATCCGTCGCTGATATTTCTGCCGGTCTTGCCTACTCAGTCATCAAGAATGCTCTATATAAGGTAATCAAGCTTTCCGATGCAAAAGATCTTGGCCAGAACATTGTGGTACAGGGTGGAACGTTCTACAACGATGCCGTTTTACGAAGTTTTGAAAAAATTGCCGGTGTCCAGTGTATCCGTCCGGATATTGCCGGTATTATGGGAGCTTTCGGTGCTGCCCTGATCGCAAGGGAACGCCATGAGGAAGGTTATCAGACCTCCATGCTCTCCATCGACGAAATCAATGCACTGACTTTTGACACGAAGCTTGCAAGATGTCAGGGATGTACGAACCACTGTCTCTTAACCATCAACCGTTTCTCCGGCAACCGTCAGTATATTACCGGAAACCGCTGTGAGCGCGGACTTGGAAAAGAAAAAAACAAAGAGAATATTCCAAACCTCTTCGAATATAAGAACAAACGTATTTTTGCTTATGAACCTCTGTCAGAAGCCGAAGCAACCCGCGGGACCGTCGGACTTCCGCGTGTACTGAACATGTATGAAAACTATCCGTTCTGGGCAACGTTCTTTAAGAAGCTCGGTTTCCGTGTGGTTCTCTCTCCGCAGTCCACACGAAAAATCTACGAACTCGGCATTGATTCTATTCCAAGCGAATCCGAATGCTACCCGGCGAAACTGGCGCACGGTCATATTTCCTGGCTGATCCACCAGAATGTAGATTTTATTTTCTATCCGGCGATTCCTTACGAGCGCAACGAGTTTCCGGATGCAAACAACCACTACAACTGCCCGATCGTAACTTCTTATTCCGAAAACATTAAAAACAATGTTGAGGAAATTACGAGTGGACAGATGCGGTTCTTAAACCCGTTCATGGCGTTTACAAACGAAGAAGTTCTTTCCAAACAGCTCGTAGACTGTTTTAAGAAAGAATTCCATATTCCGGAAGCCGAAGTACGTGATGCCGTATCCGAAGGCTGGAAAGAACTTGCCATGACCCGTCTGGAGATGCAGAAGAAGGGCGAAGAAGTATTGAAATATATGGAAGAACACCATCGCCGCGGTATCGTGCTGGCCGGTCGTCCATACCATGTTGATCCGGAAATCAATCACGGTATTCCGGAAATGATTACTTCCTACGGTATGTGTGTACTGACAGAAGATTCCATTTCCCATCTGGGGAATCTGGAACGCCCGCTTATTGTCATGGATCAGTGGATGTACCACAGCCGGCTGTACTCCGCCGCAAACTACGTTAAGACCAGGGATGATCTGGACCTCATCCAGCTGAACTCCTTCGGCTGCGGACTGGATGCCGTAACAACCGACTGTGTCAGCGATATTCTGACCAATTCCGGAAAAATTTATACATGCTTAAAGATTGATGAAGTCAACAACCTCGGTGCTGCCCGTATCCGTATCCGTTCGCTTCTGGCTGCAATTCGTGTCAAAGAGAAAAAACATGAAAAACGCGAAATCAAGCCGGCAAATTACGAGCGCGTTATCTTTACCGAGGAAATGCGTAAAGATTACACCATCATCTGTCCACAGATGTCACCGATCCATTTTGAACTTCTCGTTCCGGCATTCCGTGCCGCAGGCTACAATCTGGTCATCCCGGATGTTCCGGCCAGAGAATGTGTCGATGTCGGTTTAAAGTATGTAAATAACGATGCATGTTATCCGTCCCTGATTGTCATCGGACAGATTATGAGTGCAGTAATGTCCGGCAAATATGACCTGAGCAAAACAGCAATCCTGATCTCACAGACCGGTGGTGGCTGTCGTGCGACCAACTACATTGGATTTATCCGCCGTGCATTGACCAAAGCCGGCCACCCGGATATTCCGGTCATCTCCATCAACATGGTCGGTCTGGAGAAAAATCCGGGATTTAAACTCACACCAAGCCTGATCCAGCATGGTCTGTACGCTCTGGAATTCGGAGACATCTTCATGCGCTGTCTCTACCGTGTGCGCCCATACGAAAAGGTACCGGGATCTGCCAACGCATTACACGAAAAATGGAAAAAACGTGTCATTGACTTTGTTGGCAACACCAAGATTCTGTCCCACCGTAAATATCGCAAAATGTGCCGTCAGATCATCCGCGACTTTGACAATCTGCCAATGACGGATGAGAAAAAGCCGCGTGTCGGTGTGGTTGGAGAGATCCTTGTCAAGTTCCTTCCGGCTGCCAACAACTATATTGTGGATCTGCTCGAATCCGAAGGTGCGGAGGCAGTCGTACCGGATCTGACCGATTTCTTACTGTACTGCTGCTACAATCAGAATTTCAAGGCGGATTATCTTGGAGCTACCGCAAAATCCAAGCGCATAAACAATATGCTCATCCGCTTCTTTGAGTGGCTGCGCAAGGATGCAAGGGATGAACTTGCAAAGAGTAAACATTTTGAGCCAACTGCATATATTCAGGATCTGGCAAAACAGGCAGAGCATATCGTCTCCTGCGGTAACCAGACCGGCGAAGGCTGGTTCTTAACTGGAGAAATGCTTGAACTGATTGCACAGGGAGCAACCAACATCGTCTGTGCGCAGCCATTTGCCTGCCTGCCAAACCATATCGTCGGTAAAGGTGTCATTAAGGAAATTCGTCACGAATATCCGGGCGCAAATATCGTTGCAATCGATTATGATCCGGGTGCATCGGAAGTTAACCAGCTCAACCGTATCAAGCTGATGCTTTCTACAGCACAGAAAAACCTGAAAAAAACAAATTCATAATTCTGCGATGTTTCATCATAAGTCGCAAAAATACCCCGGCAACGGAAATTCCGTTTGCCGGGGTATTCCTTTTTTATTTTTCCAGTCAGTCTAACACTTTTTCCAGTTCAGCAATCACGATCCTTAATGCTTTGATCCGTGCATATTTTTTATCTACGGATTCTAAGATATGCCACGGTGCATAGGTAGTGCTCGTCTTTTGAATCATCTCATTGACTGCCCCCTCATACGCATCCCACTTATCACGGTTGCGCCAGTCTTCCTCTGTAATCTTCCATTGCTTTTCGGGCGTATTCTGCCGATCGGTAAAACGGGCAAGCTGCGTATCTTTGTCGATCTGCACCCAGAATTTGATGATCACGGCTCCCCAGTCGTGCAGTTCCTTCTCAAACTCATTAATTTCATTGTACGCACGCATCCAGTCATTCTCGCTGCAAAACCCTTCCAGACGTTCGACCATCACACGCCCATACCACGTTCGGTCAAAGATTGCAATATGCCCGGTACGCGGAAGCCTTGTCCAGAAACGCCACAGATAATGTCTTGCTTTCTCATGCGGCTCGGGACTTGCAATCGGATGAACCTCATATCCACGCGGATCAAGTGCTCCCGTAATCCGCTTGATATTTCCGCCTTTTCCGGCTGCATCCCACCCTTCATAGGCAATGATGACCGGCACTTTCTTACGATACAGACGATTGTGCAGTTCTCCAAGTCTCTGCTGAAGCTGCTTTAATTCCTTTTTATAGACATCCTCCTCCATACACTTGTCTAACGGAATGTCACAAAGAAGCGGCATTTTTTTCAACGGAAATACATTCTGCAGAAGCGGAACCGCCATCTGGTGATTGCTCAGAGCAATCTCAATCCCCTGGGTAAGCGTCTCAAGAATCTGTACTTCTGTCCATTTTCTGGACTTTGCATCAATGATATACCAGGGTGCGGATGGCATATTTGTATTTTTCAGATATCCGGAAAATACATCCATACATTTCTCATAATGTTCATTCTGCCACAGATCTTTTTTGCTGACACGCCATGTTGTGTCCTTCTGATGCTCCAGCTGTGCAATACGCCGTGACTGTTCCTTTTTTGAAATATGCAGAAAGAATTTCATGACCAGATAGCCATTGTCTGTAAGCTGCCGTTCAAACCGGCGGACACTTTCAATCCGGTTGGCGTATACATCCTCGGAAATGGTTCCGTGCAGACGCTCCTCCGTAATCTCATCCATCCATGCCGTATCCAGAAATACAAACTGTCCGGCTTCCGGAATTTTGGCAAAATGCCGGTACAAAAACGGTTTTCTCTTGTCATCCTCCGTCTTTTTCTGCATCGATACCACCTTAAAGAAACGCGGATCAATATTCTGGATGATCTGGCCGATTGCATAACCTTTTCCGGCCGTTCCCCAGCCTTCAAGCACAACAAGAACCGGTACTTTCTTCTCTTTGATCAAAAGCTGCTGCCGTGCCAGTTTCTCTTTTACCGCTTCCAGCCGTGCCTTAATTTCCTCCTCCGATGGTTTTTCGGATTTTTCCCACTCTTTTAGCATAAAAACCCCTCCTTATGCTTTTTTCTTATCATACCACAGCTGCTGATTTTCATCCACGTCTTTGCCATTTTTTTTGTTTTCACTTTTCACTAGCAAAAAATGCAATTCCGATGTATAGTATCCTATATATAAACTTTCGAAATCTGTGTTTTCGTAAATATAAAGGAGTATAAAAAATCATCATGCTGCAATTAGAACGTCAGAAACTTATATTGGAATATTTGAAACAAAACCGAAAAGCAACCACAAATGAACTCAGTGAAATGCTTGGAGTTTCCACCACAACCATCCGTACCGATTTAAACCAGATGGATAAAGAAAAACTTCTGACCAAAACACATGGAGGCGCACTCTACCACGATAACTCCGCAGACAATAAAGAACTTACCGGAAAAGCCTATTTCTTTCATGAACGTGCACTGGAAAATAAAAAAGAAAAAGAGGCAATTGCTGCAAATGCCATCCACATGGTAAAAGATCACATGTGCATCTTTTTAGATGCCAGCTCCACTGCCTATACACTTGGCATGAAACTGACCGGCTTTACAGAACTTACCGTTATTACAAACGGCATTGACCTTGCACTGGCTCTGAAGGATATCCCCGGGATCACCGTTATCCTGACCGGCGGAATCGTTACCTCTGCCTCTTCTTCCATTGAAGGTCTCCTCGGTGTGGATCTGCTGCAGAAAATTCATACGGACATTGCATTTGTCTCTGCACGCGGCTTCTCCGTTGAAAACGGACTTACCGATTTCAGTATCTACGAAGCAGATTTAAAACGCATGTGTATCAAGGCTTCTGCTAAAACAATTGCATTGATTGACCACACCAAATTTGACACCTCATCCATTTCCAGCTATGCCTCTATTGATGATCTGAATCTGGTAATCACCGACTCCGGATTATCCGAAAATACAAAAGAAATTTATGAAAAAGCCGGCGTTGATCTGCTCATCGCCGACTAATTATCAATTTTCCATGTTTAACAATTTTTGCATTGCAGCTGCCTGAACCGGTCTGGAATAATAATACCCCTGAAACCATGTGGCTCCAAAGGAACGCAGATAATTCTGCAGCTTTTCATCCTCTACCCCTTCCAGGCAGCTCTTTAAATCCGCTTTATTTGCAAAATCAACCATGCTGCGCACCAGTGCCTGTTTGGTCTGATTATCCGTAATTCCACGGATAAAACTCATGTCAATCTTTATCTCATCCATCGGGGTCTGCAGCAGGACACTTGAAGAAGCACTTCCCGTACCGTAATCATCCATTGCAAGTCTCACTCCATGTTGTTTGAGGTACAACAGTTTTTCTTCCATAACGCTGACCGGCATGCTTCTACACCGCTCTGTCAGTTCCAGACACAACTGCCCCGCCGGAAAACCGGTTTCTTTCAACAATGCCATGACAACACCACAGAACGTTTTCCTTTCCAGCTGTTTTGCGGACATATTGACATTAATAAAAAAATCCGGATTTGATTTTCGAAACTCCACAGCATCCGTCAATGCCTGTTTCAAAACAAAATTTCCCAGATCATACATACATGGATTGCTTTCCAGCCAGTCAATAAACATTCCCGGTGGCACAATACCATATGGCTCCTTTTTCCAGCGGACCAGTGCTTCCGCTCCGACAATCTCTCCTGTCTGTGCATGTACGACAGGCTGATACTCCACATAAAATCCGTCACATTGGTTCAGCACAGACTGATGAATTACCTTCATCAGATCCAGATCCACGTCCCCATTGATCTGTACCAGATCATTAAAGAACATTAACTTATGATCCCGTCTGGTACGCATTTTTCCTAAAACATATTCCAGCTTACTCTGTACCGTGGAAATTTCCCCCTCATAATGATCAAGAATTATCCCACTGGCATATATCTTCAGGTCAAAATGGTTGTTTTCTAAGACAACACTTTCCTCCAGCCGCGCGCGAATCTTCTCCAGAAATGCCGCAGCCTCTTCACGGCTGGCATCCCTCAAAATAAATGCGTAATTGGAATTTCCCATACGATAAACTGCTTTATCTGCATCCATCATGTAAATAAACCGGTATGCAAGAACCTTTTGAATCCGGTCGCTGTAATTTGTTCCGTACAATATATTGATATCATTCATATGATCAATTTCAATTTCCAAAACAGCTACTTTTCGTCCCTGCTGAATATAATCCACAATATCTTTTTCAAATTTGACCTGACCATAAAGATCCGTCAACGGATCAATTTCCGGAATCACATTCTGATTCCGAAGCAGAACAATAAAATATCTGTTTCTGCCCTGCTCTAAAATCATATCCGTTATAATCTGCGTCATCACATACTTTTTGTCTTTTCCCATACGGATGTACAGATCGTTCTCCAGATTGATCCCCCGCAGACGTTTTTTCATCTCTTCCGTATATTCCGGGCAGTCATATGGGTGTACGCTCTTTTCCAGCACTATTTTATATCCATCTTCACACCATCCCGATGGAATCCCCAGAAATTCTGCAGTACTTTCTGGAACAAATGTTAAATTATGCTGCATATCAGTAACCATTAAATAACTGTCCTGAGATAATTTTGAAATACGACTGATCATCTCCTGAAATATCTGAGATTTTTCCATGCAAAATTCCTGTTTTTCCATCGCTTCCACTCCATATACCTTCTATCAATAGTCTATGTTTATGGTAACATATTTCTGCCATTTATGCAATTTTCAACTTTGACTGGTGCATACAGGGCAACAGCTGTTATACCAGTTAGTCAGTGTTAACTACATACATCGTCTACACCTGCATATCCACATGATCCTCCCGCGCCTTTATCCCATCGGTTACCTTTAAATCTTTTTAGGAAACATGCGCGGCACTCTTAAACGATACATTTGCTTCATCTGATCCGTCGACATATTTGCGGTTTTTACAGGTCTGGCATTCCTTCTGTTTCCCATTTTCATCTACGCTTCCGATGCCGTTTTCTTTTCCTGTGACATGTCTGGTATCGCTGTCCGAAATTCCATAATTATATAAATATGATAGGTTTCCTACTCCTGTTATATCCATGGCGGACTCCTTTCTGTTTTGTGTATGCATAAACGATCACATCTTTTTATTCCCAATATACCATAAAAATCAGAAATTGCATCTTTTTCATTTTAGGTATGTATCTTATATAATGACAGTGTGTTGACATTAGACGCGCATTTGAGTATACTATACTTGAATGGAGGTGTTCTGTATGGCAACAACTAATTTAAATATTCGTACAGACAAGGCAATCAAGGACCAGGCGGAGGAAATCTTCAATGAGCTTGGTCTGAATATGACAACTGCTATAAATATATTCCTGAGAACCGCTATCCGTGAGCATGGTATTCCTTTTGAATTAAAACTGGAAGTACCAAATGATACTACAGCCGCTGCCATTGAGGAAGGCCGAAAAATGATGAAGGATCCTTCTGCTCCGCGTTATTCCAGTATGGATGCGCTTAAGGCAGCTCTCGACGTATGAAATACGACATTCAGTTTACCAATCAGTTTAAAAAGGATTTGAAGCTTGCAAAAAAGCAAAATAAAGATCTTGATAAGCTGTTTGAGGTAATCGATATTCTGGCGAATGGCGGTACGCTGGATGCAAAATACAGGGATCATGACCTTACAGGAAACTACAAAGGTACGCGTGAGTGTCACATCGAACCGGACTGGCTGCTTATTTATGAGATTTGTGGAGATGTTCTTGTTTTGATGCTTTATCGCCTTGGTCCACATTCTGAGCTGTTTAAGAAATAAGTACAAATCGGAAGTTGTGGAGGAGTGCAATGAATAAAATTGGTACAAAAATAATAGATACAGAACGTTGTATATTGAGAAGAATTGTTCCAGACGATTATCAAATGATGTATGAAAACTGGGCAAAATACGAAGAAGTTTGCAGGTACTTTCCGTTCAATCCCGTAACGGATATGGAAATATATAAAGAAAAGGTACATAAATGGGCAGATAATTATGAATCTGATACATATTTTCATTGGGTAATTGAATGGAAAGAAAATCATGATTTGATTGGAACGATTAATTTGGGAAATGTTGAAGAATCATGTTTTATGTCAGATACATGCTATATGCTTTCGCCACAGTATTGGGGACAAGGTATAATGACGGAAGTGCTTCAAGCTGTACTAAAATATGCATTTGATGAGATTGAATTAAATCGTGTTCAGGCAGAAGTGTTTGATGGAAATGTTGCATCTGTACATGTATTAACAAAGTGTGGAATGCGGTTTGAAGGAATTGCTAGACAAAAGTATTACAAAAAGGACACGTTTATTGACACTGCGCAGTATGCAGTTCTTAAGAGTGATTTCAAAGAGTAAACCCCAATTTAACAACACAGGTGAAACTTCCAGTTTGACGGAGTAATGGATATGAAAATCAGAGAAGTGAATGAAAATAAAAAGCAGTTTATATCATTATTGCTATTAGCTGATGAACAGGAGAGCATGGTTGATCGCTATCTTGAAAAAGGTAATATGTATGTACTTGAAGATGGTAATGTAAAAGCTGAATGTGTTGTCACCGATGAAGGTAACGCAATACTTGAAATCAAGAATATCGCAGTCGATCCAGAAAATCAGGGAAAGGGCTATGGGAAAGCACTAATTGATTTTCTTGCCAGTAAATATGCAGATGAATATTCTGTTTTGCAAGTTGGAACAGGTGACAGCCCGTTGACCGTACCATTTTATGAAGAATGCGGATTTGTCCGTTCTCATAATATTCCGAATTTCTTTACGGACAATTATGACCACCCAATTTATGAGTGTGGTGTACAGTTAATAGATATGGTATATT
>ENA-OPWC01001911-OPWC01001911.1-human-gut-metagenome-genome-assembly--contig:-NODE-1911-length-12611-cov-2.883004_pt1 | contig 12611 bp, 9 predicted proteins | sample MGYA00241504_ERZ502000 | MGnify/ENA primary metagenome ERZ502000 (study PRJEB25962, sample SAMEA2042005) | human gut metagenome | biome: human gut; feature: human-associated habitat; material: faeces...
CGAAAGATATCCGTGTCATTATGATCAAACTGGCGGATCGTCTGCACAATATGCGCACGTTGAAGTACAAGACGCCGGAGAGCCAGCAGAGGATTGCCAAGGAGACACTGGAGATTTATTGCCCCATCGCCCAGAGACTTGGTATCAGCAAACTGAAGATCGAACTGGATGACTTGTCGCTGAAGTATCTGGAGCCGGATATCTATTATGATCTGGTGGATAAGATCGCTGTCCGTAAGAGCGTCCGTGAAAAATATATCCAGGGCATTGTGGATGAAGTCAGTGAACATATTAAGAATGCCGGCATCGAAGCCAAAGTCGATGGCCGTGTAAAGCATTTTTTCAGTATTTATAAGAAGATGAAGAACCAGCACAAGACGCTGGATCAGATCTATGATCTCTTCGCGGTGCGTATCATCGTGGAGACGGTGAAGGACTGTTATGCGGCACTGGGTGTGATCCATGAAATGTATAAACCCATTCCGGGGCGCTTCAAGGATTATATTGCCATGCCCAAAGCAAATATGTACCAGTCCCTGCATACGACGCTGATCGGCAGCAACGGACAGCCTTTCGAGATCCAGATCCGTACCTTTGAGATGCACCGCGTGGCGGAATACGGTATTGCCGCCCATTGGAAATACAAGGAGGCTTCCGACGGCAAGAAGCCGGAGGTACAGGAAGAAGAGAAGCTGGTATGGCTGCGACAGATCCTGGAGTGGCAGCGGGACATGTCGGATAACAAGGAATTCATGAACCTGCTGAAGAACGATCTGGATCTGTTCTCCGACAGCGTATACTGCTTTACTCCTACCGGTGAGGTCAAGAACCTTCCGGCAGGATCTACCCCGATTGACTTTGCTTACAGCATTCATTCTGCTGTTGGTAACAAGATGGTGGGAGCGAGAGTCAACGGGAAGCTTGTGACCATTGATTATAAGATCAACAACGGAGACCGGATCGAGATCATCACTTCGCAGAACTCCAAGGGTCCCAGCCGTGACTGGCTGAATGTGGTAAAAAGTACCCAGGCCAAGAACAAGATTAACCAGTGGTTCAAGAATGAGTTAAAGGAAGACAATATTTTAAAGGGCAAGGATCTGCTTTCCGGCTACTGCAAAGCCAGAGGCATCAATCTTGCCAGCCTGCAGAAGCAGGAGTATATGGATGCCATTATGCGCAAGTATGGATTCCGGGACTGGGATTCTGTACTGGCGGCCATAGGACACGGTGCTCTGAAAGAGGGTCAGATCGTCAACAAGATGCAGGAGTTGTACGACCGTGACCATAAGAAAGAGATGACCAACGAGGAAGTTCTGGCAAGCATTGCGGAGAACAATGCGGCAAATGCGCAAAGTGGTGCGAACAAGCCTGTCCTCATGAAGTCCAAGAGCGGTATCGTAGTAAAGGGCATCGCGGATCTGTCGGTGCGTTTTTCCAAGTGCTGTTCTCCTGTGCCGGGGGATGAGATCGTGGGTTATGTGACCCGTGGAAGAGGTATCTCTATTCACCGTACCGACTGTATCAACATCATCAATCTGCCGGAGATGGAGAGGGCGAGACTGATCGATGCGGAATGGCAGCCGGAGGAGGCACATGCGGAGAAATATCTGGCGGAGATCAAGATCTATGCCAACAACCGTAACGGATTGTTAGCGGATATTTCCAAGGCGCTGACGGAGAAAAATATTGATATTATGTCCATGAACACCAGAACCAACAGACAGGGACTGGCAACGCTGCAGACGACCTTCGAGATCAGCGGCAGAGAGGAACTGAACCGTATCATTGACAAGATCCGGGGCATCGAGAGCGTCATTGACATCGAGAGAACCACAGGCTGATAAGGTGATGTCCGGAAAACGGCGGAACCTGTCGGGAAACAGAAAGTGAGATTATTATGAGCAATATCCGTATCGGACATATGACGCTGGGAATCTATCAGACCAACTGTTACTTTGTATACAGAGAGAACAGTGATAAAGTGCTGGTATTCGACCCCGCGGATCATGGAGAGAAAATTGAGGAGGCGCTTGGACAGCACGGACTACATACAGCAGCGATCCTTCTGACCCATGGACATTTCGACCATATCGGTGGCTGTGAGGAATTGAAGGAGGCAGCGGATGCCTATGCCGGGGAGCATGGAGAGAACCCCGTGAAAATATATGCCGGGGAGGCGGAGAAAAAGTTTCTTCTGGATACGAAGAGCAACCTGTCGAAAGATATGGGACGCCCGGTAACGGTCACCGCGGATGTGTATCTGAAGGATGGCGAGGAACTGGATCTGGATGGCATCCGGATCAAAGTTCTGGCAACGCCCGGACATACTGCAGGCGGTGTCAGCTATTATTTCCCAGAGGGAGGGTTCTTAATCTGCGGGGATACCCTGTTCCAGGAATCCGTGGGCAGAACTGATTTCCCCACCGGCAGTATGAGTACGCTGGTGCGTTCGGTGAAGGAGAAGCTGTTCACTCTGCCGGAGGATACGGTAGTCTATCCGGGACACGGCGACAGCACCACCATCGGACATGAGAAGAAATATAATCCGTTTTGTGTATAACTATTCAGAGCCATGTAAATAGCGTCAAATATTCGTCGAATGCTGGCATTCGTAAGAATATTTGATGATATTTATATGGTGAAGTAACCACATGAGCAAAAGGAGAGCTGCGTAGCAACGGTTTTGCCAATGGGGTTCTGATAGTTATTATAGTGTAATGCATTAGGCACAGATAAAGGTTTCTGTGCCTAAATTGTGCCTGTGTTTTTACGGATGCAGGCATAGGAAAGGTACAGGTAGTAACGTGAAAGTAGTGAAATTATCCCATCCCAATTATGAATACGATGTGCATTCTCTGGTGAAGGCCTTTTATGCCGAGGAGCAGGTCACAGTCATCACCCCGGAGACAAAGCCGGAAAAGCTGGCGGAGCTGGAACCGCAGGTCAGTCTGGAGATTGAACTGGAGGACACCGGGGCGAAGATTCGTGTGGGAGAAGAGATTTTCTGTGGGATGCAGAGATGGAAACCATTGCAGATGGGTATAAGAACGGTCTGAAACGTTTCCTGTACCGCACCTTAAGCAAGGTGACCGGGCAGAAACTCCCATGGGGAAACCTTACCGGCATCCGTCCCACGAAGATCGCCTACGGTATGCTGGATGAGGGCAGAAGCGATGCAGAGATTTTAGAATTCATGGAGCAGAGCCATTATGTCAGCGAAGAGAAGGCACTTTTGGGAATCGATATTGCGAAGAGAGAGCGGGATCTGTTAAAAGAGATTCATTATGAGGGCGGCTACAGTCTGTACATCGGGATTCCGTTCTGCCCTACAACCTGTCTCTATTGTTCCTTTACCTCTTATCCGATCGCTGCATTCCGCAGGCAGGTGGACGCCTATGTGGACGCAGTGATCAAAGAGATGGATTATGTGGCGGAGAACTTTCAGGACAAGGTACTGGATACCGTCTATATCGGCGGTGGTACGCCCACCACACTGGAACCGGAGCAGCTGGACCGTCTGATCACGGCATTAAAGTCCAAGTTTGATTTCTCTACCGTGAAGGAATTCACTGTGGAAGCCGGTCGTGCCGACAGCATCACCAGAGAGAAGCTGGAGGTACTGCATCGTCACCAGGTCAGCCGTATCTCCGTGAATCCCCAGACCATGAAGCAGGAGACTCTGGACATCATCGGCCGAAAAGCCAGCGTGGAACAGGTACTTACGGCATACCGGCTGGCAAGAGAGGTCGGCTTCGACAATATCAATATGGATCTGATCCTGGGACTTCCGGGAGAACTGGAGGCGGACGTGCAGCGCACCATCGACAGAGTGGTGGAACTGGCGCCGGACAGCCTGACCGTCCATTCTCTGGCCATCAAGCGGGCTTCCCGCCTGAACCAGTGGATTCAGGAGAACGGTGTCTCCATGCTCCACAATACGGATGAGACCATGAAGATCGCGGCAGCAGGAGCGGAAAAGCTGGGAATGAAGCCTTATTACCTCTACAGACAGAAGAACATGTCCGGCAACTTCGAGAACACCGGCTACGCCCGTCCCGGCAAATACGGACTGTACAACATCCTCATCATGGAGGAGAAACAGACCATCGTGGCATTAGGCGCCGGAAGCATCACCAAGAGAGTCTTCCCCGATGGACGGATCGAACGGTGCGATAATGTCAAGGATGTAGGGCTGTATATTGAGAAGATTGATGAGATGATTGAACGGAAGAAGGAACTGTTCGCAGAGTGATAGTAATTCTCTTTGTGAGCGTTGCATCGGGACAGTCAGTGGAAATCTTGTTTGTATTTAAATCGCCGTTTTGGACGAAAAAAATACAAAAATGTGGAATTTTACCGTTTGAAAAGTCTCCATTTTCGCTATATAAGCAAAATAAGTAAATTCCGTACAAAAATTTCTGATTTGGGGAATTTTTTGTATGGAATTTGTCGTTTTTATGCTATTTACACCAAAACAACCTTGACTTTACAGGTGCAGACCAAGCTCTCCCGCAAGAGAGAGCTTTTGGGATGCTATATACCCGCTGATTTTTTCGTTACACAAAAATCGCATTTCGTTACATAGGATTGAATTTCAAAGGAAAAGTGGCGATATAAAAAAGGAAATGTTTGAATGGAATAAGATCCGGGGGAGTAGAAGACGAATGCTGAAAATAGCAATATGTGACGATGAACAGCCCATAAGAGAATACCTGAAAAGGCTGGTAAAGAAATGTACGGAGGGGGAAATCCGACTGTTTGCCGACGGCGGAGAACTGTTGGCGGATCCGACGGCGTTTGACCTGATCCTGTTAGATATTTCCCTGAACCGGGAGCAGAATGCGGCGGAACCGGACGGTATGGAGACGGCCAGAAAGATCCGGGAAAGGTCGGATGCACTGATTATCTTTGTGACGGCCTTACGTGAATATGTGTTTGAAGGCTATGATGTGGGGGCGTTTCATTATCTTTTGAAGCCTATCGATGAGCAGAAGTTCACAGAAGTCATGGACAGGGCAATCTGCCAGATCCGGAGTAAAAAGAATGTTGAACCGCTGGTTATAAAAGTAGGCGGCAACTATGTCAGGATTCCTGTGGATGATATCCTCTATGCCGAGAACCAGGCCAGAAAAATTATGCTGCACACCAAGTCAAAGAAGGAGCCCTACTGTTTTTATGAAAAAATGGAAGTGCTGGAGCAGAAGCTGGGAGATCGCTTTTTCCGTTCCCATCGGGGATTTCTTGTGAATCTGCAGGAGGTGGCCCGGTATGACAACAGCAACATAGAATTGAAAAACGGTGAGAGCGTATTTTTAGCAAAACAGAAATACAATGACTTTGTCACCGCATACATGAAGTATCTGAGAAAAGTGTAAGCGGTGATGCTTCAGAAAGGAATCAGCGGGTGATGGGCCTGCTGATTTTTTGATGTTTCGTTACATGAAAAGATCGGTTCGTTACAAGACATATTAAGGGTGAAAGAAAAGCGGCGATATAGAAGACAGAGAGAAAAAATTGCAGATCAAAGGAGGTCGCAAAATGAGGATCACAACCCAAATGCTGGCAAATTCCGCAGCAAAAAGCGGGATTCCCATTCAGAGAACGTCGCTCTTGGACATTATCAATAACAAGTCATCCCAGAACCTGCTGGGAACCATCGGGAAGAGCATGAACACTACAAGTACCGGTGCCACGGACATTCTGAGGAAAAATAATTATGCAAAGCTGGAGGATCTGTCGGAGAAGTTGAGCCAATCTGCGTCAAAGCTTGCAGGCAGCGATAAGGATTCCATCTACGACAAGGCAAAAGAGAGCGGAGACACCACGGACATCCTGAGTGATGTGAACAAAATGGTGGAAGCGTACAATGCTACCATGAAGCAGCTTAAGACCACCGGCGGAATCATGAATGAATTTTACCAGCAACAGTTAAAAAACATTCCAGCGGGCAGTAAAGAATCACTGGAAAGTATAGGAATCAGTCAGGCAAAGGACGGAAGCCTGATCGTGGACGAGAAAGTATTCCGGAATGCGGATGCGGATACCTTACAGAAGGTACTGGGAGGAGAGAATGGCATCGCCCCCAAAATAGGATTTCTCGGTGAGCACATCAATAAGAATGCTTCCGAAAATGTGGTCAGCGCATCCAACCGGTATGGTTCCAATGGGGCAACCTATATGGAAGCTTTTGAGGCTAACAAGTATAATTTCTTTGGGTAAGATTGTGTTGTAAAAAAGGCATTGTATTTCAAAAAAATTGAGATACAGTGCCTTTTTGCATATCTGAAATGGAGACCGAATTCTGGCATTAACATTTCTGCATCAATTCTAAAACATTTCTACAAAACTTCCGGGATACATAATATACAGGATAGGAAAATCGAAGTATAATAAATAAAAAAGTATAGGATACCTCGGAAAGGGATAACAAATGAGAATATTAGAAATTATATTGCCGGTACTTGTCATGCTGGTTCTCGGTATGGCATGCAGAAAATTAAAGTTACTTACCAAAAGTGGAATAGATAATATGAAACTGCTGGTAACCAATATCATGCTTCCGGTGGCAATCTTTCATGCACTGGCCACAGCGGATTACAGTGTGGAGACCTGGAAACTGGTGGGGATTATGTTCGTTATGCTGGTGGTATCTTTCGGAGTAGGATTTCTGTTGAAGCCGCTTATGAACGGAGAATACCGCAAGTACCTGCCGTTTATGGTCAGTGTATATGAGGGTGGCCTCATGGCGTATCCTTTGTATACCAGCCTGTGCGGGCAGGAAAATCTCTCACAGATCGCAGTACTGGATATTGCAGGACTTTTGTTTGGATTCAGCATCTATATGGGGATGCTGGGACAGGTGGAAAACGGAGAGAAGATCAATGCAAAGAAACTATGTATGAGTGCATTCCACACACCGGCATTTATTGCAAGTGTGCTTGGAATCCTGGCAGGACTGTCCAAGGTGGTGATTTGCCTGATCGACAGTCCCTTCGGCGGTGCATATCTGGCGGTGGAAGGGATCCTTACCACATCCGTGACAGCAATCATTCTGATCGTTGTGGGATATAGCATGGAACTGACAAAGGAACTGATCCGGCCATGCCTGAAGACAATCCTGATGAGAGTTCTGCTACAGACACTTATGGCAATTGGAGTGCTGTGGGCAGTGCATTTGTGGATAGGAGATAACATGCTGTTGAATCTTGCCATCATTTCCTATATGTCGGCGCCGGCCACTTTCAGCATGCAGACTTTTCTGAAAAAGGAAGAGGGCAGTGCCTATGTATCAACAACCAATTCTATGTACTGTATGGTGTCGATTCTGGTATATATCATTCTGGCAGCAGTGGTTTATTAGAAGTGTGAAAAAGGCAAGCGGTAGCCTGCTGTCCGGTCTGATTGATGACAAGAATGCAGGGGTTATTTTTTAAATCTTCGGTTTCCAGGGAACTTAATTTACTGAGTGGATTTTTGGAGGAAAGTTCAATATAAATTTTACTTTCTGCCAGCACTTCATTATTATACGCATCCGAAAAAGCTCTTCTCTGGTTGTTGATGGCAAGATCAACAGCGTCATTTTTCCATAGCATGATACAATTCTTCATGACTTCCCACCATAATTTTTACTTCTATGGTAGGATATTAATAACTTAATCTCTTGATAAATAAGTGGTCGTTTACTATAGTAAAAAGTAATCGGTCACTTATTTTATTCTGAGGAAGGGAAAAACATTTATGATAAAACCTGACTCCGATTCCTGTCATCTCCTGCTGGACAGCAGGCTTGCGAACGAGGAAGTACAGAAAAATCCATACACTTACAATAACATCAGAGAAGTCCTGTCGGATGGAGCACTAAACGCAGCAACTGTGGAACACCCGGTGACGGTCTACATTGCTCCCGGCATCTATTGGCTGGAGGATCCGCAGTCGGAGGCGGTGATCGTAAGGGAGGATCCGAAGGATCTTTACCCTTACGGATGCAAGGTAAACTGCGCAAATCTGAAATTGGTGGGGCTGTCGGAGAACCCGAAGGATGTGGTGATTGCCGCCAATCGGGGGAACGACCATGGAGCGAAGGGGAATTATACTCTGTTCCATTTTTCCGGGGAACAATTGGAGATGGAAAACCTGACTCTGGGGAATTATTGCTGCGTGGATCTGGATTATGCATTGGATCCTGCGCAGTCTGTGAAAAAGAGGACAGAAGCCATTACGCAGGCACAGCTGGCGGATACGAATGCCGATAAGTTCCATGCGAAGAATTGCCGGTTTGTCAGTCGTCTGAACCTGTATCCCGTATGTGGCGCGGGCAGAAGCCTGTATGAACATTGTCATTTTGAACAGACGGACGATGCTCTGAATGGAAATGCAGTGTACCTGGACTGTGAGTTTGATTTTTACAGCGGAATGCCGATCTATCAGGCTTCCGGTACGGGAGCGGTATTCTTAAACTGTACATTTCATTGTAAATATCCACAGGATGGGGAGACTCACGCACAGTATTTTACAAAAGTCGGAGGACAGATCACACTGATCGACAGCAGCTTCGCAGGTCTGCCGGACACCAAAGTTGCGGTCTTGTGGACGAAATATCCTTCCGTAGCATTGAAGTGCTATCAGGCGAATGTGACATATCCGGAAGGCCGGTTTACGCCTCCGGAGGTTGCGGATTCCCATACGGTGGACATTGACGAAAAGATGCTGGCAGAGGCCTACTATATCCGTAAGGATGGAGAAACGATCTACAATGTCTATAATCTTCTGGGCGGGAAAGACGACTGGGACCCGTTGGGGAACGGAGAAGTGATCCGCTTTGCCGGAAAAACAGATATTCCTACACAGCTTCTGCTGGAGTCAGAGGCTTTTGAACTGCAAGCAGGCGGATCTTCCATAAATATAAAGGGAAAATGCCTGACCTTTGATGGGCGTGAGAGGAAGTGTGAGATACATTTTAAAATAGAAGGAGACAGTGCAGACTCCATAGAAATACAGCGTGTGTCGGAGGGGAGCTGTCTGCTGCAACTGAAAGACAGTAATATAGACCATGAGACGGAAGTAGTACTCACGGCGCAGACCAAAGAGGGATTGCAGACCGGTGCGTATGTCAGAATTCATCCCCGGAAAGTGGCGGCACCAAGGCTTACGGGCAATCCGGTGATCTGTCTTGAAGGCAAAATGCTGCGGCTGTCTTATGATTTTACGGAAGCGGAGAATGACTGCTCGGATATTATCTGGTATCGAAGCAGAAACATTCGGGTAGAGGACAAAATCGTGACGGCAATCTCCCAACCGGATCAGCCGGAGAAAGTTTATGCCCTCACCGGAGATGATGTGGGATATTATATTTTCGCACAGATAAGACCCAGAACGAATCGCAGCGAATACGGGGAAGCAGTGCAGTGCTTTTATGAAAAAGCTATTTCGCCGGAAGATGTGGAAACAGACAGGATCTGGACAGATTTTCATAACCTTCCTCTTTACAGCCATGCCGGAAACGAAAAAGGTGTATGGAATTTTGATGCGAAGCGCCCGGCGGATACCTGTGATTTTGAAAAGTGGGACCGGGAAAAGACGCAGGTCTCCTGGCACTACGGTGCAACAGGGGACGGCAGTAAGGGCGAAGGGCTCTATCAGGGAATGCAGGGGGCCAGGATCCGCTATACGCCGACCACGGCACCGGAGATGGGAACGGAAACCAAACGGAATATGGAAGTCTTGTTGGAAGTCGATCCGGCAAAGTCTGCCGGACAGGGTTTTGGCAGCGCCGGACAGTATCTGGATGTCTGCATCAAGACGGACACGGACACTCTGGACGGTTATGGACTTCGGATCATCCGTACGGCGGCCCATTCCGATGCGGTATCCATGTATCTGATACAGTATGTGCGTGGACAGGCGCAGTGCATTTCCCGCGAGGTCGTGACAAACTGCTTTGTAACGGGATGCAGAATTTGGGTGCGGTATGAGAACGGAATATTATCGGCAAAAGCATGGACGGTTACGGAACCTACGGTGGTACAGCAGGAAAGGGGCTATGCCCGGGGAGTGGAGCTTACGGCAGAAGTAGGCAGAAGAGAAAATGCCGAAAACACCGGACTACTGATCTGGCACACCGGATCGTTGGGAACGGAGAACTGGAGAAATACCACGATGTTACATGGCGTAAGCATTCTTTATTTTTAAAAATTTCAGACAAAATGTGGTGAGAAAACACAGGAGGAAGGGCGGTAGGATTACCGGAGCTGCTTTTCAGGCGCATTCGGATGTGAATACTGTAGTGAAATATAAGGAGACTGCAATTAAAGCTGGAAAGATGTCTGGAAATTTTTCTGGAAAAAGTTAAAATTTCCCGTTTCAAAGTGTAAGTATTTGATGTAAAATTAACCCCAGGGAGTCCTCTTTCTTTTTGTTTAGTATGGTTTTGTTGTGGTGACTTAATTTTACATCAAAAAGGAATAGGATTCCTTATATTTTGGGCACTTTTTGAAAGTTGTTTATAATAGTATCTGAAAAAACAGGCAGTTGTGGATAAAACTGCGGAAACTCAAGAATGTCGAAGTGTTGTGGATCCTGATAAAATATGCTATGATATTTTTCAATTAGATCAACTTGCGGATGTTTCATCATGCCCGTACGGGGATGGGTAACAGCAGGAAAAAGTTTATATCAGAAAACGAGGAGGGTGCTGAAATGAAGAAGAAAATGGGGTATTTGCAGGTGATTTTAATGATCGGCTGCATTCCGATGCTTGCAACGATGGTTGCTCTGACTGTATATGCATCGGGCAAAATGAAAGATGAACTGGTCGACAGTACCTATCTGCGGCTGAAAGCATGTGCTACATCAGTGGAGCAATATTTCACATGGGATATCCGTGAGGATATTCTGGAAAAGGATGATATCAGTTATCAGTTTATAGATTCTTTGCAGGATGAGCATATTGAACAGACGCTTTTCATGGAGGATGAGAGATTTATTACTTCCATTGTGGACAAGGATGGGAACAGGGCAGAAGGAACCAAGGCTGATCCACAGATATGGGAGACGGTCAGAGCCGGTAACGATTATGAAACTGATGGTGTAGAGATTCAGGGAGAAGAATATTATGTCTATTATATGCCGGTATGTTCCGATGACGGAGAGATTCTGGGAATGGCTTTTGCCGGAGAACGGGAGAGCATAGTTCAGGATGCAATATCCGACATGTTAAGAAGCCTGGTTCTGCGCTCAGTATGTCTGAATGTTCTTTTTATTGCTGTCATGGTTTATCTGTCATTCAAAATACGAAAACCATTACTGACGACCGCAGAATATATTGACCAAATTGCCAATGGTAATCTGTCAGGCAATCTTGAAGTGAAATCTGTGATCCGTGAAGTGACCACTCTGATCCGGGCATCTGTCAGTCTGAGGGATAAATTGAACAGTATTGTCACCGAGGTGGATGGACATGCTGCACAATTGGATAGCAGCATGGAATTATTAAATACATTGGCATCTGCAAGCAGTAAGGGAACCAACCAGATCAGACAGGCCGTGGACGAGCTGGCTGCAACCGCTACATCACTGGCAGAGAATGTACAGACTGTTAATTCCAGAATGTTGGAGATGGGGGACAATGTTAATGCGATCCATTCGGAGACAGTAACATTGAATGAGAATTCCAATAAAATGGATCGTGCCAATCGTAATGCTTCAGAATCCATGAATCTGGTGCTGGAAAGCTCGCATACCTCTTCAGACATTATTACTGAGATGATCGTACAGGTAAAGGCAACCAATGAGGCCATTGCATCCATTAGTAAAGCAGTGGAACTGATTTCTGATATTACCGCACAGACGAATCTATTGTCATTGAATGCTTCCATTGAAGCAGCGAGGGCAGGACAGGCAGGCAAAGGCTTCGCTGTGGTCGCTACAGAGATCAAACAGCTCGCCGAACAGAGCAGCCAGAGTGCGGATACGATCAAGAAAATTGCTGATGATATTCTCGAAAAATCTAATAAATCTGTAGAGTTAACTGAACGGATGCGTGCACTGGCAGAAAAAGAGCAGGCAGACATCGGAGGTGCCAAGAATGGTTTTGATGCTCTGAGCCAGATTATTGAGGCTAATGTTACGACAGCGGGAATTATTGCGGAAAAAACGAAGAATCTGGAGGAATTGAAACAGACTATTATAAATAGTATAACAGAACTGAGTGCGATCAGTGAAGAGAATGCAGCCAGCAACGAGGAAGTAACGGCAAACGTATCTGATATCGCAGAAGCAGTTAACAAAATTTCGGACGATACAGGAACAATTAAAAAGGCATCCACGGATCTGGAAGAGTTGATGCAGTATTTTAAGTAGTTTGAGATATTTGGAGACATTCGTGGACGGGTGCTGCTTTATGTGCTATTATGCAGAATGTCATCAGAAAACAGTAATTGTAGGAAGTAACAGGGATTATAATGAAAAAAAGAATGTTCATGGCACTGGCGGTAGCTCTCACCGGAGTCAGTATGGTGGTGGCAGCAGGAAACGGAGAACTGAAAATACAGAGTGAAGCCTCGGTACAGAAAGTACATGCGGCAGAAATACATCAGATCGGTGTCGAGCCG
>ENA-OPWC01001913-OPWC01001913.1-human-gut-metagenome-genome-assembly--contig:-NODE-1913-length-12593-cov-5.969453_pt1 | contig 12593 bp, 10 predicted proteins | sample MGYA00241504_ERZ502000 | MGnify/ENA primary metagenome ERZ502000 (study PRJEB25962, sample SAMEA2042005) | human gut metagenome | biome: human gut; feature: human-associated habitat; material: faeces...
CGTGATGGATATTCTGGAACTGGAGAATCCGCATGGTGTAATTGTATCTACCGGTGGTCAGATTCCAAATAATCTTGCTTTGCGTCTGGATGCACAGAATATCAATATCCTTGGCACAAGTGCCAAGAGCATTGACAACGCTGAAGATCGTGAGAAATTCTCTGCCATGCTCGACCGTATCGGTGTGGATCAGCCCCGTTGGCGTGAATTAACATCTATGGATGACATTCAGGAGTTTGTTGAAGAAGTGGGTTTTCCTGTACTTGTCCGTCCGTCATACGTGCTTTCGGGAGCTGCAATGAATGTTTGTTCCAATCAGGAAGAACTGGAACGTTTCCTGAAACTGGCAGCCAATGTATCGAAAAAACATCCGGTAGTAGTAAGTCAGTTTATCGAACATGCCAAGGAAGTAGAAATGGATGCCGTGGCGCAGAATGGCGAAATTGTGGCATACGCTATTAGTGAGCATATCGAATTTGCAGGAGTACACTCCGGTGACGCGACTATTCAGTTCCCGCCACAGAAGCTATATGTAGAAACTGTTCGTCGTATTAAGCGTATCAGCCGTGAGATTGCCAAGGCTTTGAATATCTCCGGTCCGTTTAATATTCAGTATTTGGCAAAAGACAATGATATCAAGGTGATCGAATGTAACTTGCGTGCCAGTCGTTCTTTCCCATTTGTCAGCAAGGTACTGAAGATCAACTTTATTGAACTGGCAACCAAAGTTATGCTTGGCCTGCCTGTCGAAAAACCGGAAAAGAATCTTTTCGAACTGGACTATGTGGGAATCAAAGCTTCACAATTCTCCTTCAATCGTTTGCAGAAAGCCGACCCGGTGTTGGGAGTAGATATGGCTTCCACCGGTGAAGTAGGTTGTATTGGTATGGATACTTCTTGTGCCGTATTGAAAGCAATGCTTTCTGTAGGTTATCGTATTCCGAAGAAGAATATCTTGCTTTCCACGGGTACGATGAAGCAAAAAGCGGATATGATGGATGCAGCCCGTATGTTGGTGAATAAGGGATATAAACTCTTTGCGACGGGCGGTACACATAAAGCGCTTGCCGAGAGCGGTATTGAGAGTACTCATGTTTATTGGCCGAGTGAAGAGGGACATCCGCAGGCGTTGGAGATGCTTCATAGTAAGGAAATAGATATGGTAGTCAATATACCAAAGAACTTGACTGCCGGAGAATTAAGTAATGGGTATAAAATCCGTCGTGCTGCCATTGATTTAAATATTCCGTTGATTACGAACGCTCGTCTGGCTAGTGCATTTATCAATGCCTTCTGTACGATGAGTGTGGATGATATAGCTATCAAGAGCTGGGCAGAATATAAATAAGATGATTATATTCTATTGAAATGAAAAGACAAAGGTCGTTCTTATTATTCGAGAGCGGCCTTTGTCTATTATTGTAGAAATACAATTATTCGATTATTCAGTTGGAAAATTAAATACTCTTGGTCTTTATTTGCTGTTTTGGACATTTTAATGTAACTTGCGCGCTTATTTAAATAATATTTTTTTTTACAGGAGGATGATAGGTATGGATAATCATGTTGTAATAATGGCTGGTGGCATAGGGAGCCGTTTCTGGCCGATGAGCACTCCGGAATGTCCTAAACAATTTATTGATGTAATGGGATGTGGCCGGTCACTGATTCAATTGACGGCAGACCGGTTTGATGGTGTTTGCCCCAGAGAAAATATGTGGGTGGTAACTTCTGAAAAATACATTGATATTGTTCGGGAGCAGTTGCCGGAAATTCCGGAAAGTAATATTTTAGCGGAACCTTGTGCACGAAATACTGCACCTTGTATCGCATTTGCTTGTTGGAAAATCAAAAAGAAGCATCCCCGTGCTAATATTGTAGTAACTCCTTCGGATGCATTAGTCATCGATACGGGCGAGTTCCGTAGAGTGATGGAGAAAGCACTTCGTTTTACGGATGATAGCAGTGCTATTGTCACAATAGGTATTCGGCCGACTCGTCCGGAGACAGGCTACGGATATATTGCTGCTGCCAACCAGCTTCAAACAGATAAAGAAATTTATACAGTAGACGCATTCAAGGAAAAACCCGATAAAGAGACAGCTGAAAAGTATTTGGCGGAAGGTAATTACTTCTGGAATGCGGGAATCTTTGTGTGGAACGTGCGTACTATCACTTCCGTGATGCGTGTATATGCTCCGGGTATCGCACAGATTTTTGACCGTATTTTCCCGGATTTCTATACGGAAAAAGAAAATGAAACAATCAAAAAGTTATTCCCGACTTGCGAAAGTATTTCTATCGACTATGCGGTGATGGAAAAAGCGGAGGCAATTTACGTGTTACCGGCTTCTTTCGGCTGGTCGGACTTAGGTACATGGGGAGCACTTCGCGGTCTTTTACCACAGGATAAATCGGGAAATGCTACGGTAGGAACCGATATACGTTTGTATGACAGTAAGAATTGTATTGTGCATGCCAGCGAAGAAAAACGAGTTGTTGTTCAAGGACTGGATGGATATATCATCGCAGAGAAAGATAATACATTACTGATTTGTAAACTGGAAGAGGAACAACGGATTAAAGAGTTCTCGAAATAAAGATTATTTCGTTTGTTGATATTCGTGTGGTGTCATTCCTGTCATTCGTTTAAAGAACTTCGAGAAAAAAGAAGGGTTAGGGAAATTTAATTCATCAGAAACTTGATAAACGAGCAGATTGCTATGTTTTAGCAATACTTTTGCTTCTAGTATAATGGACTGGTTTATCCAGTCCATTACTGTTTGTTGACTGGCCTGTCGGATAACAGTATTCAGATAACGTGGAGTGAGGCATAGCTTATCTGCATAGAAATTTACGTTACGTTCTTTCTTGCTGTATACATTGACAAGAGAGATGAAACGTTGGAAAATCTCTTCCTGTCTTGTCAACTGGGCAGAATTCAGTTCAATACTGTTTTGAGCGATATATTCTAAATAATAGATGAGGCTGGCCAAAAGATGTTGTATAGCTTCTTTGCGGAATGGCGGTTCCTGCAATACTCCCCATATCAAGGTGAAATAATGTTCCACTTGTTGCTGTTCTTTTGGAGATAGTAACAATATGATGTTTTTCTGATGATGGAGAAGGTAAGAAAAAAAATCGTCTTTCCCGGATATAGGAAGGAAATTGTGGTCGGCTGCTATCATTTGCATATCAAAATCAGGAGACACCTCTGTGATTTGAATAATGGAGTTAGGAGCGATCACTGCGATGTATCCCGGTTGGATGGTATATTCGATCAGATTAATGAGAACTCGGGCAGAACCTTGTTTGACGAATGCGATACGTCCTTCTTTAATACGATACGGTTGACCGAGTGAGAAAAGAGTCGTTTCCATCTTTACAAAGCTATTGACGAATCCGAAATCAGAAGATATATAACGATGCTCGTTATGCCGGACAATTTTTAGATTGTCTAATAATTTAAGTGCTAACTCTATCGGTTCTTTTTGTCCCATTTTCTTTTCTCTTTTCCGGCAAAGGTAATAAAATGCGGCATACTAATTTTCTTTTTTCTGTTTTATCGAACTAATGGGACATATTTACCAACTCTTGGAAATGACCAGTTTCTTTGAAATCCCTATCTTTGTCTTTCGAAGAAACCAAAGAAATAATGGATATGAAAAGAATGATTTTCAGTTTCTCCTTTTTACTGTATGTAGCAGGAGCGTATGCGCAGATTACATTGGAAGAATGTCAGCGGAAGACGCAGGACAATTATCCGCTGGTACATCAGTATGGTTTAGTGGAGAAGACAAAGGAATATAATCTGGAAAATGCAGCCAAGGGATATTTACCTCAATTTGTTCTTTCGGCTAAGGCCTCTTATCAAAGTGATGTCACAGAAATTCCGGTAAAACTTCCCGGAGTGGATTTAAAAGGATTGCCCAAAGACCAATATCAGGTCATGTTAGAGTTGCAACAGAAGATATGGGACGGAGGAGGAATCCGTATGCAGAAGAAGCAGACGATTGCAGAGGCTGAAGTGGAAAAAGAAAAACTGAATGTAGATATGTATGCGCTGAATAACCGCGTGAATGATCTTTATTTTGGAATTCTCCTGCTGGACGAGCAAATCAAACAAAATACATTGTTGCAAGATGAGCTAGAGAGAAATTATCGTCAGATTACTGCTTATGTGGAAAATGGAATAGCCAATCAAGCTGATTTGGATGCGGTGAAAGTGGAGCAGCTGAATACAAAACAGAAAAGAATTGATTTAGTATCATCACGGGCAGCTTATTTGAAAATGCTTTCACTGTTGGTAGGAGAAGCGCTGTTTCCGGAGACGGTGCTGGAGAAGCCTGTACCTCAAAATACGGTTTCGGCTGTCAGTGAGATTCGTCGGCCGGAGTTGGCTTTGTTTGATGCGCAGGGAGCCGGATTGCAAGTGCAGGAGAAGGCTTTGAATGTGCGTCATCTTCCGCAGTTCGGACTGTTTGTGCAGGGGGCATACGGAAATCCTGGATTGGATATGCTGAAGAATGAATTCTCTCCTTATTATATAGCAGGTGTCCGGCTTTCATGGAATTTCGGCAGTCTGTATACGTTGAAGAATGATCGTCGGGTGATTGAGAAGAAAAGGCAGCAACTGGATAATAACCGGGATGTATTCCTTTTCAATACAAGACTGGAAATAACGCAGCAGGATCAGGCTATCCATTCTTTGGAGAAGCAAATGCGGGATGATGATGAAATTATCCGGTTGCGTACAAATATCCGTAAAGCTGCTGAAGCAAAGGTGGCAAATGGAACATTGACCGTGACTGAAATGTTACGTGAACTGACTAATGAGAGTTTGGCGCGTCAGTCGAAAGCTATGCATGAGATTCAACGGTTAATGGGAATTTATCAATTGAAATATACAACGAATGATTAATATAATTTCTCCGGATATGAAAAGAATAACAGAAATAGGAATGTGGGGGATAACGCTGATGATGTTATCTGCCTGTGGAAATGGAACACCTGATTATGACGCAACCGGTACATTTGAAGCTACGGAAGTAATAGTATCCGCCGAGGCTGCCGGAAAATTGCTACGACTGGAAGTAGAAGAGGGTACAAAGCTGGAAGCGGGTGAGGAGATCGGGTTGGTAGATACGGTACAATTGTATTTAAAGAAACTGCAATTGGAAGCCAGTATGAAATCGGTAGAAAACCAGCGTCCTGATCTTGCCAAACAGATTGCCGTTACCAAGCAGCAAATTGTCACGGCAGAGCGTGAGAGGAAACGGGTGGAAAACTTGCTTGCTGCAGGTGCGGCCAATCAAAAACAACTGGATGATTGGGACGCGCAAGTCAAATTACTCGAACGACAGCTCGTTGCACAGGAATCATCGTTGCGTAATAGTACGAATAGCCTTACAGAACAAGGCAATTCGGTTGCTATACAGGTAGCGCAAGTGGAGGATCAGTTAGTTAAATGTCATGTTCAGTCACCTATCGCAGGTACAGTATTGGCTAAATATGCGGAAACCGGTGAATTGGCGGCGATAGGCAAGCCTTTATTTAAGGTGGGCGAAGTGGATCGTATGTATTTGAGGGCTTATATAACTTCCGAACAGTTGTCGCAAGTGAAACTGGGAGATCAAGTGACTGTGTATGCTGACTATGGCAACTCGGAGCAGAAAGCTTATCCGGGGGAAGTGACCTGGATTTCCGATCGTTCGGAATTCACTCCAAAAACAATTCTGACGAAGAATGAACGTGCTAATCTGGTATATGCAGTGAAGATTGCGGTGAAGAATGACGGAGCGTTGAAGATTGGTATGTATGGCGGAGTAAAATTAAAGAATGAAGATTAAAAATTAAAGTCTGGGAGATGGAGAAGGATGTACCCATAGTGGTTGTGAAAGAAGTCGGCAAGAGCTATGGAACGGTGGAAGCGCTGAAAGAGGTTTCTTTTGTGGTAGAACGGGGAGAGATCTTTGGGCTGATAGGTCCTGACGGTGCCGGTAAGAGTACCTTATTCCGTATTCTGACTACTTTGCTGCTGGCAGATAAGGGAACGGCCACGATTGGCGGACTGGATGTGGCAACAGAATATAAACAGATTCGTACGAAGGTGGGATATATGCCCGGTCGTTTTTCACTTTACCAGGATCTTTCAGTAGAGGAGAATCTGGAGTTTTTCGCTACCGTATTCCATACAACTGTTCAGGAGAACTATGATTTAATTAAAGATATCTATCAGCAGATAGAACCGTTCAGGAAAAGAAGGGCAGGGGCTTTGTCGGGTGGTATGAAGCAGAAACTGGCATTGAGTTGCGCTTTGATCCATAAACCGGATATTTTATTTCTGGATGAACCTACTACCGGAGTGGATCCTGTGTCGCGCAAGGAATTTTGGCAAATGCTCCGGAACTTGCGGGAACAGGGTATTACCATTGTTGTTTCTACTCCCATCATGGATGAAGCCCGGCAATGTGACCGGATTGCTTTTATCAATCATGGAAAGATTCATGGCATTGATACCCCCGAGCGTATTCTTCAGCAATTTGCATCCATCCTTTGTCCTCCTTCTTTGGAACGGGAGGAGGTGAGGCATGAAACCGCTCCGGTCATTGAAGTGGAGCAGTTGACAAAGTGTTTTGGTAATTTTACAGCGGTAGATCATATCTCCTTTCAGGTGAACCGGGGAGAGATATTTGGCTTTCTGGGTGCTAATGGAGCCGGAAAGACTACGGCCATGCGTATGCTTTGCGGATTGAGTAAACCGACATCGGGCATAGGAAAGGTGGCAGGATATGATATTTTCCGGGAAGCTGAACAAGTAAAGAAGCATATCGGCTATATGAGCCAAAAGTTTTCGCTATATGAAGACCTGAAAGTGTGGGAGAATATCCGTCTGTTTGCCGGAATTTATGGTATGAAGGAACAAGATATAGAACGGAAGACAGAAGAATTGTTGGATCGTTTGAAGCTTGCTGCCGAACGGGATACTCTGGTGAAAAGCCTTCCGGTGGGGTGGAAGCAGAAATTAGCTTTTTCAGTTTCAATCTTCCATGAGCCGAGAATTGTTTTTCTGGATGAGCCGACGGGTGGAGTAGATCCCGCTACGAGAAGGCAGTTCTGGGAATTGATTTATCAGGCAGCCGACCAGGGAATCACCGTGTTTGTCACTACCCATTATATGGATGAAGCGGAATATTGTAACCGGATATCTATCATGGTGGACGGTCAGATTAAAGCTCTTGATACACCTGCCCGTCTGAAGCAACAATTCGGTGCGGAAACGATGGATGATGTTTTTCAGCAATTAGCCCGCGGTGCGGTGCGCAAAGCAGATTGATTATGAGACAGTTTATAGCTTTTGTAAAGAAAGAATTTTATCATATTTTCCGTGACCGGCGAACCATGCTGATTTTGTTGGGGATGCCGGTTGTACAAATTATACTATTCGGTTTTGCCATCAGTACAGAGGTGAAAAATGTCCGGTTGGCGGTACTCGATCCTTCTAATGATGTGGTGACGCGAAAAATAATTGATCGTTTGGACGCCAGTGAGTACTTTACCGTTACTGCGCGTTTTCATTCGCCCCAGGAAATGGAAGCTGCTTTTCTGAAGAATAAGGTTGATATGGCGATTGTTTTTAGCGAACGTTTTGTTGATGATCTCTATACGGGTGATGCTCGTGTGCAGCTGGTAGTAGATGCGACAGATCCGAATATGTCGACTTCGCAGGTTAATTATGCAACGGGAATTGTTTCTATGGTAGGTCAGGAAATGATGCCGCCCAATATGTCGGCTGCCCGTTTAACGTCGGATATAAAACTGTTGTATAACCCGCAAATGAAGAGTGCTTATAACTTTGTTCCGGGGGTAATGGGGTTGATCCTGATGCTGATTTGTGCTATGATGACCTCGATTTCCATCGTTCGTGAAAAAGAGACGGGGACCATGGAGGTATTACTGGTTTCGCCTGTGAAGCCACTATTTATTATTTTGGCAAAGGCTGTGCCTTATTTTGTATTGTCTTTTGTCAATCTGATCACTATCCTTTTACTTTCGGTCTTTGTGCTGGATGTTCCGGTAGTAGGAAGTTTGTTCTGGTTGATAACCGTCTCTTTGTTGTTTATCTTCGTATCCTTGGCGTTGGGCTTATTAATTTCATTAGTCACGCGTACACAGGTTGCGGCCATGCTGGTTTCCGGTTTGATGTTGATGATGCCCACGATGCTTTTATCGGGGATGATTTTCCCTATTGAGAGTATGCCGTTGATACTTCAGTGGATTTCGGATATACTTCCGGCACGTTGGTATATTCAGGCTGTGCGAAAGTTGATGATTGAAGGAGTACCTGTTGTATTGGTATATAAGGAGATTGGCATCTTATTATTAATGGCGACGGTACTTATTACGATCAGTATCAAAAAATTCAAGTATAGATTGGAGTAGATAAGAATAATATGTAAATGTGCCAATTGGCTGTGTTATACTGCATAGCATTGACATATGAGCATATCAGCAAATTGAAGAATTATTTATGATAAAGTTCCTGATAGAAAAAGAGTTTAAACAATTGCTTCGCAATTCGTTTCTTCCGAAATTGATTCTTGTATTTCCATGCATGATTATGCTATTGATGCCTTGGGCGGTAAATCTGGAAATCAAGAATATACAGCTGAATATTGTGGATAATGACCATTCGGCTATTTCACAACGTTTAGTGAATAAGATTGCTGCCTCCACTTACTTTCGTTTGGTAGAAGTACCGGCCTCGTATGAAGAAGGTCTTCGAAACATTGAAATTGGAACGGCTGATATTGTGATGGAAATTCCAAGGCATTTGGAACGGGATTGGATGAATGGAGAGGATGCTCATGTATTGATAGCGGCCAATGCCGTGAATGGAACGAAAGGTGGTCTGGGCAGTTCTTATTTGTCTTCTATCATTAATGATTATGCAGCCGAACTACGTTCGGAACATCCCGAAGCAGCTACCGTTTCCGGCACTTTCCCTTCCATACAGGTTGATACGCAGGGATTATTTAATCCGAATCTAAACTATAAGCTCTATATGATTCCGGCATTGATGGTCATGTTGTTGACTTTGATTTGTGGTTTCCTGCCTGCGTTGAATGTGGTTAGCGAGAAGGAAGTGGGGACAATAGAACAAATCAATGTGACTCCGGTTCCGAAGTTTGTTTTTATTTTGGCAAAGCTCTTGCCTTATTGGCTGATTGGTTTTCTGGTGCTGACGGTGTGTTTCATATTAGCCTGGTTAATTTATGGCATAGTACCTGTCGGGCATTTTCTGTTGATTTACTTTTTCGCGGTTCTTTTTGTTCTGGTGATGTCCGGTTTCGGACTAGTCATTTCCAACTATTCAGCAACGATGCAGCAATCAATGTTTGTTATGTGGTTCTGTTTGTTGGTGGTGATTTTGATGAGCGGTTTGTTTACCCCCATTAGCAGCATGCCGGAATGGGCACAAATAATAACGATATTTAATCCTTTGAAGTATTTTATGGAGGTGATGCGAATGATATATCTGAAGGGGAGTGGTTTCTTTGATTTGCTGCCGCAGTTCGGAATATTGTTGCTTTTTGCAGTCGTGTTTAATAGTTGGGCGGTAATTAGTTATCGGAAGAACAACTGAAGATAATAAGGGGGCAGTCCGAAAACCCTGTGGGTATGTTATGTTAATAAGGCGGCATTGCCTGCAAAGACAATAAAAAAACAGCTCGTTTCCCTTTAAGGGAGAGAGCTGTTTTTGATCCTTTTCATCACCGTCTCCGGTGAATAGTAAGTGGTTACTGTATTACTTTATTTCAATTTGTCTATTTGGCTTCTTTACTTCTTCTTCAGAGAGTTTCGGAAGTTCGATATTTAGAACGCCATGTTCTACAGATGCAGCAATTTTCTCTTTGTCTACATTATCCGGTAGAATCATTGTTTGCTGGAACTTAGAGTATGAGAATTCGCGACGCAGATAGCGACCGTCTTTCTTTTCCTCCTTGTTTTCTGTCTTCTTCTCCATGCTGATAACGAGGTTATTATCTTCATCAATGCGAACATTGAAATCATCCTTCGTCATACCCGGAGCAGCCAATTCCACTTTGTATTCTTTTTCTGTTTCCAAAACATTAATTGCAGGTGCAGTAGCATTTGCTTTTACCATCCAATCGTTATCAAAGAAATCATTAAAGATACTTGGTAACCAACTTTGAGTTCTTCTAACAGGCATCATAATTTTAGTCTCCTATCTTTAAGTTAAACATTCAGTTAATTATTCTTGAACTTCGGTTTTTTCACTTCTGATGATACCGGTTGTCCCGGTTTCCATCGTCTGCTCTCGAACCGTTGTTCGCTTCTATAAGTGCAAACCTTATGCCAAGTGATTTTTGAGACTAAAATTGTCTATTTGTCATTTTTATAATGTCAATTTTGCAATATAAGTGACAAAATGTATCCTGTTTTTATTTATTTTATATAAGATAGATATTAATTTGATAACCTGTTTACTTCTTCTCGATCAGTTTGAACCTTATTCTTAGTGTTTGCCTTTCTTCGTCATAATCATAACTAATGATTTTGAAGGTACCCACTTCAGAAGTATTGGACACATGCAATCCGATGCAGGCGCAGGCATCATAATCTCCAATGCGGACAATGCGAAGGGTAGGACTTGCGTCAGCAGGTAGCTTGCTTAAATCTACGATGTCTTTGGCCTGTTCATGTGTCATATACTCAACAGTCACAGGTAGGTTCTGACTGATTGCCTCGTTCACTTTATTTTCAATAGACTGGATTTGTTCCGCTGTCGGACATGACGAAAGTATATAGTCACATTTGCTCTTTTTTCTTTCGATGTGGGCATTGCGAGAACGTGGACAGCCAAAGGTTTTTACCATGGTTGCATTGAGTAAATGCTCTGCTGTATGCATAGGAGGATACTCCTGCTTGTTGTGGTCGTTGAGTTGAATTTGTTGTTCCATAAATTATTTCAATAACTTTTTATTTTTGATATCTTCTAGTATGCTCATTTGTTGAATTGCTATTTGATTTAATTTGATAAGTCTGTCTTTGGGTGTCAAACCTTCATTTATGAAAACGGCATTTAAATTTTCCATGTTTGATAAGCAGATAAGTTCATTGATTGAGGCATAATCACGAATATTACCTTTTAAATTAGGGTGTGTATCACGCCATTCTAAGGCTGTCATTCCAAACATGGCTACATTAAGGATATCAGCTTCGCTGGCATAAATCATGGATGCTTGCTGTGGAGTGATTTCTTGAGGGATAAGATGCTGCTTGATTGCATCAGTATGAATATGATAATTAATTTTAGATAGTTCTCGCTTTGCTGACCAACCAATTTGAGCTTGCTCTTGCTCTTTGAGACGTTGGAATTCTTTTACTATATATAACTCAAATTCAACAGAAATCCAACTTGCAAATTTGAATGCAATATCTTTGTGGGCAAAAGTGCCGCCATATCTTCCGGATTTGGATATGAGTCCAATAGCACAGGTCGTTTCTATCCATTTTTGAGGAGAAAGAGTGAATGCATTTAAACCTGCTTCTTTTCTAAACCCCTCGAATTCGAGGGGTTTAAAATGGGGGTTATATAATATTTCCCATAATCCTAGATATTCAATAGTCATTCTATTACGTAGCCAGTTGGCAATAACAGTATTAGCATCTGTTGTCTTGTATTTAGCTATGTCGGTTAAAGAAATATAATCTGTATCGTTGATCTTTAAGATAGTAACGTCTGTGGTCTGAACTGTAATCTTTGCCATATTCTGATTTTTCAGTAAAGGTAAAGTTATATTTGGGAATAAAGAAACGTATATCACATTTTATTCAGAATATGTTAAACTCACTTCCATGCATCGGAGGTATCTCGCTTATTCAATTATTATTTTCTCTCCCAAGAAATGAGGTTGTTTATCTATACCTAAATCTATAAACATTTTGACTCTTGCAAGTAATTCCCGGATGTTAGTTTTCAGTCCGGCATAAGCATTTACATTTGGGGCGTTGTACCCGATGGCGTCTATTCCATTTTTCTCTGCAAGATAGATCGCTCGTTCGTTATGGAAACGTTGGGAGATGATGGTCAGACGATTTTGTCCAAACACTTCTTTGGCACGTACAACAGAGTCGAGAGTCCGGAATCCGGCATAATCTAAATAAATGGATTTTTCAGGAATACCTTTTTGCATGAGTGCTTTCTTCATTTCTTCCGGTTCATTGTAATCCTCTTTACGGTTATCGCCGCTGATGAGGATATATTTAATTTTTCCGGCTTTATATAACTCCACTGTTGCAAGAATCCGATAATCGAAGTATAAATTGTTATTTCCACTTTTCAACTTGGGAGAAGTTCCGAGAAGTAATCCTACATTGTTGGAAGGGATGGTATTTACTTCCGTATATAGTTTGGAGACTGTGTGTTTCTTGATCGTCCTGTTACATACAACTATGCTGATTACACACAGGATAGCAATTATTAGAGTGGTATAAAGCAGTTTGCGTTTCATGTTTCGGATAATAATTGTGACTTCACAAAAATACCATTCTTTTTCAGGAAATCA
>ENA-OPWC01001925-OPWC01001925.1-human-gut-metagenome-genome-assembly--contig:-NODE-1925-length-12534-cov-2.332078_pt1 | contig 12534 bp, 9 predicted proteins | sample MGYA00241504_ERZ502000 | MGnify/ENA primary metagenome ERZ502000 (study PRJEB25962, sample SAMEA2042005) | human gut metagenome | biome: human gut; feature: human-associated habitat; material: faeces...
TCTGGAAGAACTTCCTGTTATCCTGTGCATCTTTAACAATGAATACCTTGGAATGGTACGCCAGTGGCAGAAGCTTTTCTACGGCAAACGCTATGCTATGACCAATCTGCGCGCAGGAGCACTTTCCCGCCGCACTGAAGGCATGGAATATCCACAGTACACACCGGATTTCATCAGACTTGCAGAGAGCTACAGGGCAAAAGGAATCCGTGTCACAAAAAAAGAGGAAATTGCAGCAGCCTTCGAGGAAGCAAAAAAGAACACAAAGGCACCTACAGTAATTGAATTCATCATTGACCCTGAGGAAATGGTTTATCCTATGATCAAACCAGGCGGAACTCTGGAAGATATGATTATGGACTGTTGATCAGGAGGAAAATTATTATGGATAAAGGAATGAAAAAAAGATGGATTTCTCTCTATGTTGAGAACCAGGTAGGTGTTCTGTCCAAAATCTCCGGACTTTTCTCCGGAAAAAGCTACAATCTGGACAGTCTTACTGTAGGAACCACCGAGGACCCCACAGTATCTCGAATGACGATCGCAACTGTCAGTGATGATGAAACTTTTGAGCAGATCAAAAAACAGTTGAACCGTATGATCGAGGTTATTAAGGTTATTGATTTCACAGACGTATTTGTCCGCATGAAAGAGATTCTGTATATTAAGGTTTTTAACTGTTCCAAAGAAGATAAGGTTGAACTGTTTCAGATTGCCGAAACCTTCAAGGCAAAGGTCATTGACTATGGCAAAGACAGCCTGCTCCTGGAATTTGTCCAGACAGCAACCAAGAATGACGCAGTAGTGAAACTGATCAAGGAAGAATTTCACAGAATTGAAGTGGTACGTGGAGGAAGTGTAGGAATCGAATCTATCAGTATGATGGAACGATAAAACTTTTTCTGAAATTTTTATAAAGGGAGGATTGTCGCATTGTTCTTAATGCTCAGTCCTCCCTTTACTTACGGTTCTTCCATCTTTTCGTTTTTCATCTGTGCTTTCGCTTTTCGCCCAATCCGTGCATTGCTGTTCATAATACTGGCACGGGTGATCTTATCATTTCCAAATTTCATCCGGATCTCATCCATAGCTGCATCCAGCTTTCTGTGGCGTTCTTTATTTTCTGTATCTTCAAACAGAGACATCTGTTCATAAGTGCCATCTGTAAGGCCTGTCAGTGCCACACCAATCAGACGTAGCGGCTGTCCTTTCCAGAACTCTTTAAAAAGTCTTGTAGCATTTATATAAATTTCATCTGTAAGATCTGTAGCATTTTCCAGCTTTGTCTGGTGTGAACGGTTTCTGAAATCCAAAGTACGGAAAGTCACGGAAATACAGTTGCATTTCTTATCTTTTCTGCGCATTCTGGTTGCCAGAACATCACACTGCTCCAAAAGTATGGGAAACACCTGCTCTATGGAAGTAATATCATCGTTAAAAGTAGTTTCCACGCTGAAACCTTTTGCCTCATCAGGCACTGCTTTTACAGGGGAATCATCGATACCTCTGGCATATTGCCATAGCTGATGTCCCGTTTTTTCCCCAAGCCAGTACTGCACATTGGATGCTCTTTCTCTTGCCAGATCACCGATGGTACGGATTCCCTGATTCAGAAGCTTCTGCTCGGAAGCTTTTCCCAGAAACAGCAGATTACGGATAGGAAGAGGCCACATTTTCTCCGGGATTTCATCCGGGAACAGAGTGTGTACTCTGTCCGGCTTTTGAAAATCTGATGCCATCTTTGCCAAAAGCTTATTGGTAGAAATTCCTACATTTACTGTGAATCCCAGCTCTCTGTGAATCTTGTCTTTCAGCTCATGAGCAGCAGCTACAGGGTCAGGATAGATCAGAGAAGTACCTGTCATATCCAGAAATACCTCATCAATGGAAAAAGATTCCATCACAGGTGCAAAGGAAGCACAGATTGCTTTAAATGCCCGGGAACATTTATCGTATAATTCAAAATCACTGGGAACGATCACCAAATTGGGACATTTCCGAAGAGCCATAGCTACTGGCTCGCCGGTCTGGATCCCGTATTTTTTTGCAGGGATAGATTTGGCAACCACGATACCTGTCCGTTTCTTTGGATCTCCTCCTACACAGGAAGGAATTTCTCTGAGATCCGGTAGCCCCTGGCTCACCCTTCTGGCTGATTCCCAGGAAAGAAATGCACTGTTGACATCAATATGAAAAATTAATCGTTCCGTACTTTTCACTGTTCTTCCTCCAATATATGAATTGCGCTCTTCATATCTGATGATTTCATTTTATCTCAACTTACTCCCCCAAAATAAGAACCTTGTTTGTCTGAAAAAGTGTCCTTATTTGCTCTTTTGAAATCTATCGTCGAAATAAGTATCTTTACAACTTAATAAAATCATCATTTCCAATCATTGTTTTATTGTTTGAACAACAACGCCGCACTTGCCATACGGCAGTGCGGCGTCTGTATTTCGCTACCGGTCACATTGTTCCCGGTAACTTTTTTTACTTAATTCTGAGGATTCATTTCCTCTCGATATATACTTATCGATTAGTCATAAAGGTTAGGAGCGATTTCTTCGCTGTCCATGTTTGTGGAATCATACCAGTATCCATCTGTAGGAACATCTTCAAGTTCCTGTCCGTTAGCTGCTGCTGTCAGAGCGTAGATTGCATAGTAGCCCATCATCAGAGGAGACTGTGTAACTGCACCAAGGAATGTTCCGTCCTGAACTGCTGCTTTGATGATAGAACCAGCGTCGAAACCAACACCGATAACATCGCCTGCTCCTGCGTCAGAACCAAGAACGTTCAGGTTAGCGTTAGCTGCAAGAACACCTTCTGCTGCTGTCTGGTTGGAACCGAAGATAGCGATGCAGTTTTCTTTGGAAAGGATAGCCTGAGCTTCGTTAGAGCAAAGCTCTACAGTTGTCTGTGCCGGTACAGCAACCTGGATAACAACGTCTGCGTCAGCTTCTGTTGCATCAGCGTTTTTAGCTGCGTTTACATAGAACTCGTTACCTTTAACTGCAACTGTTTTTCCGTCAGCCTGAATAAGTTCGATCATTTTGTCAATGAATCCGCCACCACGCTGCTGGATGTTCTGAGCTGTGGCATCCTGGTTAACTTCACCGATGATAACCTGTCCATCTGCATTAGCTATAACATCTTTGATTGAATTATACATGTTTTCAGCTGCAACAGAACCAGCCTGTGCGTTGTCTGTACAAACTTCACATACTACAGAGCCTTCCGGAGCGTCAGCGATACCTGTATCAAATGTTACTACCGGGATTCCTTTGTCAACGCATTCCTGAAGTGCATCAAGAACGGAAGAAGTATCGCATGCAGCAAGACCTAAACCTGCCGGCTTTGCAGCGATTGCTGTGTTGATCATGTTAACCTGGTCAGCGATATCAGATTCACTGTTTGGTCCCTGTGCTTTGTATGTAACACCAAGTTCATCAGCAGCTTTCTTCATACCTTCCTGAGCTGCATCCCAGTATGTAGACTGGAAAGATTTAACCATCATCGGGAAATCATAAGCTTCATTAGCTTTCAGATCTTTGAACTGTTCCGGCATATCGGCTGCCATAACGCTTGATGCGGACATTCCTGCTACCATTGCTGCACACATAACTAATGCGATCACTTTTTTTGCTTTCATTTAAAATTTCCTCCTTTTAAATATACATTTTTAATATAGTTTTTTTATAAATGATACCCCGGAGGCTTCCTCTCTCGTTCCGCCTTCCCCAAAATACACATATGACAATACTGTCGCCGAACATCCCCTGGAAGCCCTCCGTTGTTTCATATCCTGCTGTTTTGCATCTGTCGTAAGATGCATTTTTCTTTATTCAGTTTTGAAAATTATTTTGCTGCTGCTTTCTTTTCTTTCATGATATCGATCAGTACTGCAATGATAAGAACTGCACCTGTAATGATCTGCTGCCAGTTTGCCTGAAGTCCGATATATGGAAGACCGGTTTTCAGAAGCATGATAACGAAGATACCGGCTAAAGTACCGATTACTGATCCATAACCACCTGTTGCTGCAACACCACCTACGAATACTCCACCGATGGCATCCATTTCAAGTCCTGCACCGGTACCAGGCTGTACAGTTGGTGTAACTGCCGCATATGCGATAGCTGCAAGACCTGTGAAGAGTCCGCATACTACATATACCATAACATGATAGAATTTAACGTTGATTCCCGAAAGAGCTGCTGCTTCTTTATTGGAACCGATCGCGATCGTATAACGACCGAATTTTGTATGATTCAGAACATATTCCATTACAAGGACCAGAATAATCATCCATAAGAAACCGATAGGATAACGGGAAGCACTTCTTCCTGTTCCAACTGTAATCTTAAAGATTGAATGGAACCATCCGCCCTCCTGTGTAAGTCCCGGCCAGGGAGTGGCACTGCACAGGGATCCTGCACCTCGGGTAATCATACAGGTACAAAGTGTTGCAAGGAATGGCGGCAGGTTCATAATACCGATCAGCACACCATTTGCTGCTCCTACAATAATTCCAAGTACAATGCAAAGTAACATTGCAAGTACAACCGGAAGATTATTATTTCTTACCAGAGATCCTGCTATCAATGCGTAACATACCATACCTGTTCCGATTGACAGGTCTACACCTCCTGTAATAAGAGGGAATGTAACACCGATTGCCATCAGAAGATCATAATATGAGAAATCCAGCATACTCAGGATTGTGGTGTACTGTCTAAACTCCTTACTCATAAAGGAGAAAACAGCAGACAGTGCAATGATAACCAGTAATACAATAAATCTCTGATCACTTAAAATACTTTTTTTCTTCTTAGTCATGACTTTCCTCCTTAATTGATGTTCCGTGTTGCATGATTCATAATGTGTTCCTGTGTGGCTTCGGAAATATCAATATTTCCTGTAATCTTACCTTCACACATAACGATAATACGGTCACTCATACGGAGAACTTCTGTCATTTCAGAAGAAATCATGATAATAGATTTACCTTCTGCTGCCAGTCTGTTCATTAACTTGTAAATTTCATTCTTGGCACCAACATCAATACCTCTGGTCGGCTCATCAAAAATAAGAATCTCACTGTCTCGTGTCAGCCATTTTGCGATAACGACCTTCTGCTGGTTACCACCGGAAAGATTGACTACCAGCTGCTCGCAGTTTGGAGTTTTGGTTGCCAGCTCTTTAACGTATTTCTCTGAAACTTCTTTTTCTTTTGATTTATTAATGAAGATACCACTGGTAAATTCTTCCATGGTTGCCAGCGTAGTATTCTCTGTTACAGATTTCTGTACGACACAACCATATCTTCTTCTGTCCTCTGACAGATAACCAATACCATATTTAACTGCATCCTGAGGACTGTTGATAGTTACCTCGCGAAGCTGTCCGTCTTTTCCCCTTATAGAGATCTTTCCACTCTGTTTCGGGTCTGCTCCGAAAAGTGCTCTTGCAGTCTCTGTACGTCCTGCACCCATAAGTCCCGAGAAACCAAGAATTTCACCTTTGCGAAGTTCAAAGCTTACGTCCTGAACCATCTTACCAGCGTTCAGATGTTCTACTTTAAGAACAACCGGTGCATCTGGTGCAACCATGCTGTGTTCCTTCGGATCTTCATAAATAACACGACCAACCATCATGTTAATGATGTCTTCTTTTGTACTGTCTTTTGTGATCAGAGTTCCTACATATCCACCATCTCGCATGACTGTTACACGGTCTGTGATAACTTTGATCTCATCCATACGATGTGAGATATATACGATACCGAGATTCTTCTCACGAAGATCACGAATGATTACAAACAGGTCAGCGATTTCTTTTTCTGTAAGAGCTGCTGACGGCTCATCGAAGATGATAACTTCTGCTTTGTGGGAAATAGCTTTTGCGATCTCACACATCTGCTGTTTACCAACAGTAAGGTTGCTCATCTTTTCTCTTGGGTCGATTTCAATGTTCAGATCCTTGAATAACTTCTTGGAATCTTCAACCATCTTCTTATCATCTACACGGATACCTTTTTTCGGCTCACGTCCGATAAAGATGTTCTGTGCAACTGTAAGGTCACCGACCATGTTTAATTCCTGATGTACGATTACGATACCATTGTCCTGTGCTTCACGAGTATTGTGAAAAGCAACTTCCTGGCCTTTGTATGTAATAGATCCGGAATCTTTCTGATAAATACCGGTAAGAACTTTCATAAGTGTTGATTTACCGGCACCGTTCTCTCCCATAAGTGCATGTACTTCACCGCGTCTCACTTCGAAGTTAACGTGATCCAGGGCATGAACTCCAGGAAAGGACTTATCAATGTCCTTCATAGTCAAAATAACTTCACCCATTGTTACATCCTCCCTTCCGATCAGTTCTTTCTGCGTCTTGCAGAAACGTCGACATAAACTGCTACAATTACGATAAGTCCTGTGATGATCATCTGCTGACCTTTACCAAGACCAAATGCCATGATACCCTGCTGAAGAAGAGAAATGATAAATACACCGATGACTGTACCGCCGATAGAAGCAAGTCCGCCAACCATGGATGTACCACCCATTACACAGCCTGCAATCGCTTCATTGTTGTACTGATCGCCGTATCCAGGCTGAACAGTTGTATAAGCACCAACAAAGAAAATTGCTCCGATTCCTACAAGAACACCGCAGATCACATAAGCAAGCATTCTCCATTTTTTTGTATTAACACCGCTGAGTCTTACTGCTTCGCTGTTAGAACCAAGACAAAGGATATAACGTCCCGGTTTTGTGTTATAAAGAATAATCCCACAGATCACTGCTGCTGCCAGGAAAATCACAAGTCCTACAGGGAATCCCTTATAGGAGATAAGATTTCTGAACCATCCGTTTACAGGATCACTTCCCAGTGGCCAGCTGACGGACTGTGTCTTTGTAAATACAGATGCAATACCTTTTGCAATGTTCATAGATGCCATGGAAATGATAAATGGCGGAACTGACATATAAGATACCATCCAGCCATTAAACACGCCAAATGCAAATCCGATCAGGATACAGATCACCATTGCTGCTGCACAAGGTACATGATAAGATGTCATGCAGTAACCTGAGATCAGGGCACAGCAGAACATTACAGGTCCAATGGAGAAATCGATTCCTCCAGTGGCAATTACAAATGTTACTCCAAGTGACAGAAAGCCCAGAAAGTATACATAGTTCAAAGTAGATTTGATACTGTCACCTACAGGGAACTTACTTCCCAGAACTACTTTGAAGACTACGAACATAAGAACCAGAATACATGCTAACAGGATTCTGTTCAGACCGAGTTTCTTCACAATTGGATTTTGTTTCAACTTTTCCAAGTTTTTCACCCTCCTTACGTTATTTCGTATCTCTTTGTTTTCTATATCTTACCTTACCTGTCGGATAATTGTAATGAAATATCTTCCAAAAAAAGGTTAAATATTTCCTTTTTTTCATCCGGAAATATTTAACCTTTTTGCTTCTTTTATCCTTATATTACGCAGTCGTTTCAACGCGTCAGTCAGCTAAACGGGAAGATCAGCCGTTCAATATCACTGTTATACATATTCTCCGGCGTAACCAGCTCGCATCCTGAATCAATATTCTTCTCTACTGCATCCCCGTTAAGCATATGAATGGTTTCTTCCACTCCGATATACCCCATCCGGAATGCTTTCTGCACAATAATTCCCTTATAAACGCCCATTTCCATAAGATTGATGGCCTCCTGAGAACAGTCCACACCAACTACTGCGATCTTATCTTTCGCTCCTGCATCACTGACTGCTCTTCCCACACCAACTGCAGAATATTCGTTCATTCCTGCAATCAGTTCCAGATCCGGATATTTCCTCATCAGTTCCTGCGCCAGTTCATAGGATTTCTCATAGAGTGAGTTACAGTAGACAATATCTACTATGTTATCAGCATAGTCACCAAGACCTTCCCTGAATCCCTGTTCTCTCTCCACAGCCGTGGAAACACCTTTTACATGGCTGACAATGGCTATCTTTGAATCTTTATCGATTAATTTTCTGGCATACTCTCCTAACATCCTGCCTGCATTCACATTATCTGTGGCAACTGTGAGATCCTGCAATTCTTCTTTTGTATAGGAATCAATATAGGTAATACGGATTCCTTTTTCTTTTGCTTCCTTCAGAAGTTCGTCTGATGCATCCATGCTGGAAGGGGAAAACAGAATCGCATCCGGTTTCTGCTCAATGGCTTTTTTCAGAAGTTTATTCTGTTCTTCTATATTCTCTTCTTTATCCGGAGCCAGAATTTCAAGGTCAGATTCATATTCCTCTGCCGCCATCTTACAGCCGGATATTACCGAAGTCCAGAAATCATTGGTATTATCCCTGATCTTTGGAATATAAATGAGGGAGCATTTTTTCGTCTGTGTTGCCTCCGGTTTCAGGATTCCGGCAAAAATCACCACTGCTGCCGCCATAAGGATTGCAACTGTTATAATCTCTTTTTTATGACTTTTCATAGGATTCCTCCTGTATTCCGGGAATTACAACAGATGCTGTGGTTCCCTTTCCTTTTTCACTGTGATAGATAATGCCATAATCTTTTCCATAATATAAAACCAGACGCTGCTGCACATTGTACACCCCAACTCCATTGGAACGGTAATTCACCTTATGCTTATCATAAATATGTTTCAGGGTTTCCTCATCCATTCCCACACCATCGTCCGTAATATCGATTACTGCATTCTCACCTTTCATATATCCATGTACTGTCAACAGTCCTTTACTGTCTTTATATTTTAAGCCATGATAAATTGCATTCTCCACGAGCGGCTGCAATACCAGACGAATGATAGGTACCTGTGTAATGGATGGATCTGCCTTTATCTCAAATTCCAGCTTATCCTTGTAGCGCATCTTCTGGATCGTGAGGTAACTTCTGACATATTCAATCTCCTGTCCGACTGTTACAAGCTCATCCTCATTGCTGATACTCTGTCTGAGCAGTCGCGCCAGAGAAGCCGTCATTATCACCACTTCCTCATTCTTCTTTCCTTCAGCCATCCAGATAATAGAATCCAGCGTATTATACAGAAAATGTGGATTGATCTGCGACTGCAGGGCTTTCAGTTCTATTTTTCTCTTCTGCTCCTGCTCCTTTACATTCTGCTCCATTAATTCCCATATCCTGTGCGTCATCACATTAAAAGATCTGGTAAGACTTCCTATTTCATTGTCGGAAATCACCTCTATATCTTCAATATCAAAATTTCCTTTCTGCACACTTTTCATGGAATCACGAAGCTTCTGGATCGGCAGCGTAATATTCCTGGCAATCAGGCTGGAAATCAGAAGAGCAACTATGATCAACCCCACTGCTACCAGCACATAAATACTTCTTGTCTGTCTGCTGTTTCGTAAAAGTTCAGACATATTCATGCATCCCACAATAGTCCATCCTGTGATATCAGAATGGGACAGTGCATAAATTTTCTCGTCATCTCCCTTTCCGACAGTAACAATATCTGATTTTGCATTCATAACAAGTGAAATGTTCTCTGTCTGCAGTTCATTATATAACTGCTGCTGTTGTGGATGATAAACGATATTTCCATTCTGATCAAGAATAAAAACATATCCTTTATCTCCCATGCTGCTCTGCGCACAGAGTTCACTGATCGCACTGTAATTCAGATCCAGAAAAACTACTCCATCCTCTGCTTCTGTTCCTGTATAATTGCGGATTCCTCTGCTGAGTGTGATGACCCATGGTCTTTCTCCCTTTATCACATTCTGCACATGAGATGATGTCAGATTATACCGGTCATATTTTCCGACTGCATCTGCATACCATGGCTGTGTATTAAGATCTACATATGTATTTCTCACAGATAATCCATTGTCAAACAGAGATGGAGTATTCTTATCCTCTCTGACAATCCCGATATTTCTGATATCCGCCCTGCCCTTCAGGATCGTTTTAAACTGTTCCACAAGACGCTGTCTGTATTCACTGTAATTTTCATCCTTTGTGGCTCCATGTCCTTTTTCACTGTACAGATATTTATAAGCATCACCGCTTTGCGCGATCACTGACGCAATATTATCCATATAACTGATATACGAATCTATATTCTGATTCAGCTGTTTGATGATCGTCTGTGTATACATGACAGAATTTTCATAAATAGATGAATTCGTATATCTCAGAGATACCACTGTCACAACCAGCACAGCACTTAATACCAGGATCGACACCGCACAGAAAATAGAACTCTGAATACTCTTAAATTTTGAAGAAATCTTCATCGGCGTTTCTCCCTTGCATATTCGGTAGGTGTTTTTCCTGTCATCTTCTTAAATGAAATTCCGAAATAGTGTGGATCTGAAAATCCTACTTTTTCCGCAATCTCATAATTCTTCAGAGTTGTATTCTCCAGGAGTTCCTTCGCCTTCTCCATTCTGATCCTGGTAAGTGATTCGATAAATGTTTCCCCTGTCATCTCCTTAAAAATAGTACTGAAATAGCTGGTACTGATATTCAGATAAGAACAGATACTGTTCAGACTCAGATCCGGATCCATATAATTTTTCCGGATATAATCCATAGCCATCATTCCCTGCCTCTGGCCGCTGGAACTATTCAGATCCTGAAGTGATTCAAAAACTCCTTCAGCATACTTCTTCACCAATGTCACTGCTTTATCAAAGGTTTTTGCCTGAGAAACTTCTTTCAGAAGCTTCTCTCTCTGAGCAATGATCTTTTCCGGATCATCACTCAGGGACTGGCAGGTATTTCCGATGGCACGTATCACCTGCTGAAGATAAATGCAGGCATAGCTTTTCTCCACCAGTGCCCCTTTGATCTCATGCTCGATCTGCTCCAGGATTTCTGTCACTTTCTGCCTGTTTCCGACCTTTATCTCTTCTGTCAGTGTTTCCAGAGATTTTATAAGATTAATACTGTTGTCCGTTTTCTTTTCTTCCATATCCAAAAGGAGGCTGCCTCCCAGCAGATACCGATAGCCAATGGCTTTCTCAGCAAGCTTATAGGAATAGACCAGTTCCTGAGGTGATCTCACCCAGCTTCCGATTCCTATAGAAGTTTCAATCCCGATCACTTCTTTTACTTTCTGCTGGATTTCCTGACAGATACTATGTATTTTGTCTCCGAATTCTCTGGATCTGCATCCTGTAAATATAATGCATACCCGATTGCTGCCTTCCTGATAAGCAACACCTGCGTTCTCTCTGGTCACAATTTCATTGCTTATATTAAAAAGTACAAAGGACATCAGTGCGCTTTCCTGCTGTTTATGCATATCTACCTGATACATTTCTGAGTAAGTGTCCATATCAAAAACAGCTACTCTGTAGCTCGAACAGTCAAAGCTGATCCCCAGCTTTTTCAGTTCCAGAAGACTTACCTGTACATCTCTGGTACAATTTACAAGAGTCTCCAGTGCTTTCGACCGGATGACATCCACATTCTTGTGGTAATCCTTTGAAGTCTGCGACAGGGATTCCATTTTTTTCTGTTCTTTTTTTCTGGAATCCAGTTTCTCTTTCATATTCCGGAGCACTTTTGTCAGTTCCATTGCTGTGACAGGTTTGAGCATATATTCACTTACATTATAACGGATTGCTTTCTTCGCATATTCAAATTCCCCAAAACCGCTGAATATAACAATAAGAATATCCGGATAATTATCATGAAGAAACTCGCTCAGTTCCATACCATCCATATAAGGCATACAGATATCTGTCAATACAACATCCACCTTGTGGCTCTGCACAAATTCCACTGCCTGTCTGCCATTCTCACAATCCCCCACAAGCTCACAGTCCAGGCTTTTCCAGTCAATGTTCTCCCTGATTGCATCCCTGACCAGGATTTCGTCGTCTACCAATAATATTTTGTACATATTAAATTTTATCCCCCATAAGATCCAGGCATCATCCCCTGCCTGATAACCCAATAAAAATTACTACTTCCTTTTACTTATTTAACCAAATCAGGTAAAACCTCCGCAAAGCAGCTATTCGGTTATAAGCGAACAGTAAAGCAGGTTTCGAATATCTGCGTGATTCACTATAATGATAATAGCATATTTATACTATTTTTTCAATTTTTTCAATATATTTTTGTGCATTTCATACAGCTCCGTGTGTTACTGTTTCCTCCGCTGTAAACTATAAAAATTTACTCTTTTTGCGTAAAATATTGCCTTGAATAATCTGATTTTTTTCATTAAACTGTTTACAATGATTTTCAGAATTTTGAAAGGAGAATACAAATTATGTTAAAGGGAATTCCTGAAATTTTATCACCGGAATTATTAAAAGTTTTATGTGAAATGGGACACAGCGATCGTCTTGTTATCGCAGACGGTAACTTCCCTGTTGAATCTATGGGAAAGAATGCCATCACTATCCGCTGTGACGGACATGGTGTACCGGAAATCCTGGATGCGATCCTCAAACTGTTTCCACTGGATACTTATGTAGAGCATCCTGTAAATCTCATGGAA
>ENA-OPWC01001926-OPWC01001926.1-human-gut-metagenome-genome-assembly--contig:-NODE-1926-length-12532-cov-1.748096_pt1 | contig 12532 bp, 10 predicted proteins | sample MGYA00241504_ERZ502000 | MGnify/ENA primary metagenome ERZ502000 (study PRJEB25962, sample SAMEA2042005) | human gut metagenome | biome: human gut; feature: human-associated habitat; material: faeces...
ACGCCGTGAAAGCAATGTCAACAGTCTATACCGTTTCAGCAGCCGTATTGCCGCAGTCGATGACGCAGTGACGATCATGGAAGAATTTGTCAGTCATGTGGGACGGGAGCTGCAGCGGACAGTGCTGATTTTATTGCCAGAAAATAAAGTGCTGCGGCTGCAGGCCTGTTATGCTGTACAGCAGGAGGATGCGGCCGCAGAGTTTCAGCTGCCGCCGTCAGAATATGCTGTAGCAGCCTGGGTGCAGGAACACGGACAGGCCGCCGGACGTTCTACTGATACTTTACCCGGGGCTGAAAATCTTTTTTTACCGCTGATGAATGGAGAAAAAGTTATTGGTGTTGTTGGCATTGCTATCGATACACGGAAGTTATCGCCGGAGGAAAGGGCTGTACTGGGGGCGTGGGTAAGCCTGCTGGCGATCGCTTTGGTGCGGGCCGGGCTGAGCAGCGAAGCAAAACAGGCCGCCATGCTGCGTGAGGCAGATAAATTACGGACAGCGCTTTTTAATTCCGTTTCTCACGAACTGCGAACGCCTTTAGCGGCTATCATGGCTTCGGTATATACCTTAAATGACAAAGCTGTTGCTTATAGTGAGAAACAGCGGCAGCAGCTTCTGGAAACCATTGCTGATGCTTCTAAAAGAATGGAACGGATCATCGGCAACCTGTTAGATACCGCCCGTCTGGAAAGCGGGATGCTGCAGCTGAAGCTGGACTGGTGTGATCTGGAGGATGTTGTCAGCGGTGCGCTGCGGCGCAGTAAGGAACATACGCAGAGCTATAAGATCAAAGTAGAGATGGCTGACGATCTGCCGCTGATTTATGCCGATGCGGCCTTACTTGAGCATGTAGTGTTGAATTTACTGGATAATGCGGTAAAATATTCAGTAGAAGGCAGTGAGATCGAAATACAGACCTGTCTTGACGATAACGAAGTGATCGTTACGGTCAAAGATCGGGGGCTGGGTCTGACGGCCAAAGATTTACCGCATTTGTTCGATAAATTTTACAGGGCCAGACAAACGGAGAAAATCAGCGGCACCGGTTTGGGGCTGGCTATCTGCAAAGGCATTGTCGATGCCCACCGCGGCAGGATTTGGGCTAAACAGCGCACTGGTGGCGGCAGTATTTTTGCTTTTGCCCTGCCTGTAACATTGCCGGAAGAAAAGGCTGGTGAAAAAAATGACTGAAAATACATTGCGCGTTTTAATTATTGATGATGAACCCGCAATCAGAAAGCTTTTAAAAATATCAATGCAGGCCTACGGCTATGAGCTGGGTGAAGCTGCTACGGGACAGGACGGGCTGTTAATGGCGGCCTCCTTCAGGCCGGATATTATTTTGGTTGACCTGGGGCTGCCTGATATGGACGGTAAAGCAGTTGTGAAAGCTCTGAGGGAATGGTCGGAAACGCCGATCATTGTCTTGACGGCGCGTGAGCAGGAACAGGAAAAAATTGCCGCCTTAGATGTCGGAGCTGACGACTATGTGACCAAACCATTTGGTATGGGTGAGCTGATGGCCAGAATGAGAGTCTGTCTGCGCCGGGCCGGCAATAAAGAAGGAGAACCGATACTGACCTGCGGCGGCTTGCAGCTCAATCTCCTGGAGCACCGGGTAGTAGTGGAAGGGCGCGAAGTAAAGCTGACGCCGACAGAGTATGAGCTGCTTAAGGTGATGCTTAAATATGCCGGACGCGTGCTGACGCATAAACAGCTGCTGAAAGCTGTCTGGGGTAATGAATATGATTCGGATACCCATTATATCAGGATCTATATGCGGCAGCTGCGGCGCAAAATAGAACCGGATCCGGCGCAGCCTAAATATCTGATCACCGAAGCGGGGATTGGTTACAGGTTGCTGGGCGGCGAATAAATTTCAGATAGAAAAAAGGACTATTTCTTAACGAAATAGTCCTTTTGCTTTAATTATTCTACTGTTGTTCAAAATAATTGTTCAATAAAACCCGGCGGCAGTACTCCAAAAAGATCTGCCAGCATGTACATGGAGAAAAACAGTGTAACTGTAAATGCTACGGTATAGGCAATTTCTTTTTTTACAGCGTTGGCATAAATACCGCGGATGGAACAGAAAAAGATCAAAGTCCAAATGATTTTAGCCGTCATAATTTAGCTCCTTTAGTTTTCGAAAGTTCCTTTGACAACAGCCTGCCCCGCATCTACCATCAGGCGTCCCCGGGCAAAAACTTTGTTTAAGGTCAGGTCGTCGTTCCAAACGATCAGGTCCGCGTCTTTACCTACGGCAATACGGCCTTTGTCTTCAAGCTTCAGGGCATCGGCAACATTGCAGGTTATCAGCTGTAATGCTTTCTCAAAGGGCAATACGCCGGCTTTGACGATACTCAGCATTTCTTCGTATAGATAACGTGGCGCAGCGGCAGTCAGCCCGATCAGTTCATTATTTTCGTTAAATTTAGGCATGCTGCCGTTACCATCGCTGCTCAAGGTCAGGCGTTCCAAAGGTACGCCTGCGTCTAAAGCCTGTTTAACAGCCTGAGGTACAGGGATTGCACTGCCTGTCATGCCGCAGGTCAGATCAATAATACCGCCCTGCAGTGCGAATTGGATAGTCTGTTTGTAAAGCATGGGGTTTCGGTTGACATGAGTAGGACGGAACACACTGATCGGCAGCTCTGTAGTTTCAAGGATCTCAAGAACCGGTTCCAGACCGTGTTTACCGTCGCCTATATGGATGTGCAGCACGCCGGCTTTGCCGCTCAGCATACCGCCGATACGGGCTTCTGCTGCCAGGCTGGCATAAGCCTGTGTGCTGGGCATAGATGAACGGTGATCGCTCATTGCGACCTTTCCGCCCAGTATTTTGTCGATCAAAACGATGTCACTGCGCAGAGTGCCGGTGATATGCTTGCTGTCAGCAGGATAGGCTCCGGAATAGATCCAGGTGGAAATACCCTCTTCTTCCAGGCCGCGGGCTTTCGCCAGCAGATTTTCCATACTGCGGGTCACGCCGTCGGTGCCAAGCAGCCCGATTACTGTCGTAGTACCTGCCGTAGTCAGCTGTGACAGCTGGATCTCAGGTACGCGGGTAGCAAAGCTGCCTTCACCGCCGCCGCCTGTAATATGGATATGCTGGTCAATAAAACCGGTAGTGACTTTAGCCCCGCTGACGTCAATAACGGTGCAGTCAAAAGGCAGTTCGCCGATTGACGGAGCCATATGAACGATTTTACGTCCGGCCAGCAGAAGATCCTGACAGCCTGTATCGGCAGGAGCGTAAATATGAGCGTTTTTTATGAGTGTAAACATAGCTACCTCCATCAATATATAAATTAACTACTATAAATTCGCTTTAGCTGCTTATAATTCCTGCTGCCAACCAAGATTTTCTGCAGTGAAAGTAAAAAAACTGTCGTTTTGGTATCAGGGGGAAGCAGATTTCGGCTGGTATGATGTAAATAGTGTGCTGCACTCACCCATTGCGAATACATATTTCTTAATTTGAATCATATTATGAATATATAGTTTATAATCAATGCTGGATTAACAAAAAATATTATTTTAAAAAATAATATTTACTTTTTGATGAATATATGGTTAAATTCAGATAAGAATAGAGTTTAGGAGCGTCTGAACGTGAAAAGACAAACAGGTTTTACTTTAGTTGAATTAGTTATTGTTATCGCAGTGCTGGGAATTTTAGCAGGGCTGGCGATTCCGTATTTTATGGAAGCCCGTGAGGAAGCGGCGAAAAAGGAATGTCTGGCTAACCGGACGCAGATTCTGCGGATATTCCACGCTCAGCAGGCGGCCGGTTACAGCAGTGACCTTACAACTTTTTTGACAGAAGCGATTGAAGAGACAGATAATAAATATTTTACATTTGCACCTAAATGTGCCGATGGGGGAGAATATGGTGTCAGCGGAGATTTTGTAACTTGTGATTTTCCCGGTCATAATGAAGATAAGAATGTTGCTGGTTCTGCTGCAGAAGATTTGTATAATATTATTAAAGATGCTATTTTGAATAATAAGGATTTACCTAAAGATTGGGATAATATTGGCTGGAGAAAATATATTTTAGGCTTATTAAAACCAGATATAAATGAAGCTGATAGGAAGTGGGATGTTGTTTTTGTTGATGGAGTTTCTTATAATCTAACATTTCATATTACTGATATTGAAGGTGCTTCTGGAATTTTTCCACTGATTTATTTAAATAATGGGACTCAGTGGGAAGCGCAGTATATTTACAATGGTAAAACAGGAAAATGGTATTCGGGTCCTACATATAATTTAGCTGGATCGAAAGATGAGACTATTGAAAAAATCATAGAAAAAGTAACTACAAAGAATGGCTGGAAAGAAGTTCCTGATCCGCTTCTATAAATTGATGAAAATAAACGCGCTGCTTCATCAGAAACAGCGCGTTTAAATATTTTAAGACAGACAAATAAAAAACGCCCTGTTTCTGCGAAAACAGGGCGTTGCTCTTTGATGGTGCCTCAGCACAGAATCGAACTGTGGACACAAGGATTTTCAGTCCTTTGCTCTACCAACTGAGCTACCGAGGCAAAATGGCGACCCGGATGGGACTCGAACCCACGACCTCCGCCGTGACAGGGCGGCATTCTAACCAACTGAACCACCGGGCCATTCAAACCATGTAGGCATATTATATGGCATTTACATCAAGATGTCAAGAGTTTCAGACAATAAATTTATTACATTCGTTACGCTTTGCCAAGTTTTTGCAATGCCTGTTCCAGATTATTATCCAGCAGATTTTCCAGATCTTTTAAATTTCGGCAATCAAATTCATGTGTTATTCCTGTCATAAACCGTTTTTTCGTTTCAGCAAAAAACTCATCTCGAAAACTATTATAGAAAAACACCAGCTGATTACCATGTTCAAAGTCACTGTAATCAATAAAAAGCGTTGAACCATTGATATAATCGATGGGATTGTCAGGAGTTATATACAATTCAAAATTACCTATTTTCTGTGGCAGCTTGCCGCTGTACGCCCAGTTCAGAAGTCCGGCTTCCTCTATCAAGGTTCCCATCTGATGCTGCTTTTCCCTGTTCACGTCCTCTAAAAGCTCCGGCAGCTTCTCATGCATCATTTTAGCAAATTTATCCCTGTCGCGGCAAAAATAACGAATATCTCTGAACGTATGCATGCCAATCGTTTTTACAGGCACATAATCAAAGGTTTCCGAAGTATAAATCAAATCCAGCCTGCTGTGCATTGCTTCATTACTATATGAAGCAATCGTTAAAATCTGCCCTTCGATTCCCTGTCCCATTGTTAACTTAAAGCCATCTATTTCCTGCGGCAGTTCTTTTAAAAACTCCCACTCGCCAAGCTGCGCCTCTATCTCTGTAATTTTAGGCTGTCCCATGCTAACACCTCTCTATCCTGTTGTGCTCAATTACTAATCTATAATTTATTATTGTAGCACAAATACACTGCTGATAGCAAAGAAAGCTGCTGCCCAAAGGCAGCAGCTTTGCCAAATCCTGCATAAAATTTTTAGAAGGTCATTTCCGCACCAACACGCCACAACCGTCCGGAATAACGCATACTGGTAATCTTTTTATCAAAAAGATTATCGATTCCGGCATAAGCACGATATTTATCGCCCCAGCGTTTATTAATGACAAAATTAAACGTATTGATGCTGTGGTCTTCACTGTCTGCCCTATAATCAGAATACCACTTATTCCAGGCAGTAATATTCCATTCCTGTTTTACAGGCTCTGTCCACATCAATTTTGCTGTGTAAGTATTACGGGCGCTGTAATTCAAACGTGTATTAGTCTTATCATTCATAGCATCCAGATAATCATAATTACCGATTACTGTAAAACCATTTCCCAAGTCATGCTTAATTTCAAATTCAACACCCTCTGAAGAAGACTTTTCTATATTCATATATTGATAATTAGGCGCTAAACTGTAATCCATAGCAATGGCATCAGTTTTTTTGTTTTTAAAATATGTTAATTTAACTGCAGTATCATCGCCAAATTCCTGTTCATATGATAACTCATAGCCCTTTGATTTTTCAGGACGCAGATTCGGATTGGAATAAGTACCATATAATTCTGAAATAGACGGCGCTCTGTAACCTCCTCCATAATTAGCCTTAAGCCTTGAAGCCTCTGTAAAGGAATATGTCGCGCCAATATTCGGAGAAGTCTCGCTGCCAAAGCTGTCATGGTGATCATAGCGAACAGCCGGAATCAGCAAGAGTTTCTCACCCAGTTTCAATTCGTCATGTATAAATAAAGAATATTGATCAGAACTTTCGTCAATACTGCTGTCTTTGCGACTGTCAGTTCTGAACTCGCCGCCGAAAGTCAAACGGTTATTACTGTCTAACTTGATCGTATCACGAGCTTCAATATTCCAAAAATTAAATTTGGAGCTTCCCACGCTGTTTGCGCTCATAGCACTGGTAACATCTTTTTTTAATTCACCGTAAGTTGCGCTTAGCATATAATTGCTGTTATCATTCTGTCCGTTATAAGTAAGGCTGGCACTTTTTCTATCTACATTATATATACCTAAATAAGAAAAAGGACCGCTGGCACTGGTAAATTTTTTAAACTGCTGATTGGTATTCTCATAGTCCAGATATAAATTCAAACTGTTGTTTTGATCCATTTCATAATCTACATCTAAACTATAATTTTGGGTCGGTCCAAAATATTTACTCATATTGGCATCATCCCATTTAAAATAGCGGACTTTAGTAAAGTTAGCATCAAAAGCAGCACTTAACTTACCGTCTTTGCCGCTGTCAAAATGGTAATAATTACTCATTTCACGGCTATTTGTAGCTACACCTACAGTCATTGATTTTTTTTCAGGTTTTTTCGTAATAATATTAATAACACCGGCTGAAGCCTCTGATCCATATAATGCACCTGATGGCCCACGAAGCACTTCGATTCGTTCTATATTATTCACATTCAGCCGTGACAGCACATAGGTATTAGTAGAAACCTGCCCATACCCTTCGCCGGGAATCCGACGCCCGTTAAGCAAAACCAAAACATCATTTTTCCCGCTGCCTCTGATTCCCAAAGTGTGTCCTACACCTGCAGCTTCCGGTATTTCTACGTTAGTCGCCGTACGCAAGGCATCTATAACATTGGTTGCACCTATATTCTGGATATCCTCTTTTGTTATAACTTCCACACTCAGAGGAACTTCTTTTCTGCTCAATTCTGTACGGGTGGCAGTTACCACATATTCATCTAAAGTAAATTTCTGTGGTTCTTCAGCTTCTACTGCTGTGCCCCCCCCAAATGACATTTGTGCCAACAACTAATGTCATCAGTATTTTCCTGTTTAAAAATTGCTTGTTCTTTATTTTCATCATAATACCCTTCCTATGATCATTATTCTTTTTCTACTCTTGGAAAATAAATAATATATTCGCCGTCTTTTTTATCATCAGCATAGGTTTCCATATAGTTTTTAGATTCCGGCATATCTTTAGGAGTAATTACACCTACTTTTAACGGCGGATTCAATGCTTCCAATTTTTCAACAGTTCCCAAATGTCCATCGGAATGAAAGCAGCCGTTGACATGAAAAATTACCTTATCCTGATTATCCTGCCAATAATAAAAAATACTTTCTGCCATCTTGTCATCTTTGATGCACTGTGCGGCAAATACCTGATCTATCCGTTCCTGCGGAATTCGCATCGGTGTTTGTCCCTTGGTCATATAAGCAGCAAACTTCTCTTTATACTTTCCTTCAGGCGCGTAGGTCCTGACAGGTAAATATTGCTTATCCTGCTCTGCTACTGCAGCTAAAGTTCCCTCTTTCGCCAATTTTGCTGCTAAAAAACGTGGTATATTACTGGCTAAGACTGGCAGCTTATGCACTTTTGCAAATTCTACCAGCTGTCGGTAATCTGTTTTATATCTCGGCCAGGGACGCGATTTTACCAGAAATTCCTCCTCCGTAATTTTACCGTCTAAATACTCATTTAAAACGGACTGGTTATCTGCCTCAAACATTTCCAGTGACAAAACAAGCTTGTCACCATGAATGGCATACAGTTGCTGCAGCATTTCATATTCCAGCTCATGCAGTACGTCCTGATCATGAAATTCACCGAAAAAAACTACATCATAATCAACAAAGCTTTTAGCCATTTCAGCAAGAGTAACCGCTTTTCTGTCTGCCGCAGAAATAATCACCGTATCTTTTACTGTTGGTAATGCGGCATGTGCTGATTCTGCCATGCTCATAATGAGGCACATGCATAAAAATTTTAAAAACCGTTTCATTTGAACTCCCCCTAAAATTTCCTTATAACGAATACTAAAATAACAACAGCGTCTGTCTCCTTTCTATTCTAAAAATATAGTATAGAATCTTTCAGGCCCATAACTTACCGGCATTTTGCCAGTCCAGAAAGATTTTTCTCACGCGCCAAGTTAGCTATAGCTAACCTTTTGTCTTTAAGTATCCCCTCGCGTATTACATCTTGAGGGGATACTTAAAGTTTTTATTATTAAGCTAAAGTCTGATAATATGCTTCGATAGTTTCCAGTAAGAAATCTGTCCCCTTTTCACCAAGCAACGGCAAATGCGTCGCTATTTGAGCTCCGTCAATAAAAGGAGCGCTTACTCTCAATACGACATTACTGCTATCACAAAGCCTGTACGAAACATCGTCTGCCAAAACAAGTGTCTTCTGCAAATTTTTTAATATATCAATTTTTTCTTTTTCCACAGATATATACTGAATATCCAACTCAGGCTCAACGATACTTTTTAAAGAATGACTGCAAAGCTTATACTTAACATCGATCCCTACAGATCGAAGAAAAGTACCCAACCCTTTAACCAGATCATATTCGCCGATCACAGCTGCCTGAGGTGTTTTTTTTCTGCCCATCATCATAGCATACATCTTTAAAGAGGTTGTATTCTGTGCTTTAAGACGCAATCTGGCACACATTTTAACGTCAGGTTCCTGTCCAAGAATTTTACCGACTTCTTCCAACCATGCCAAAATTGCGGCATAACCGTAAGGAGCACTAAAAACAAATGGCATATCAAATTTATTTTTCAGAGATTCTGCTGCCGGTAAACCTTCCTGACGCATTACCAAATTTATTTCAGCTGTGCCGATATCAGCGATTGCATCAACAGATGTTTCGTGGCACAGGCAGGTATGCATTTCATAACCAAAGGCTTCACGCATCAAATGCTGCAGTTCCCAGACATCCGACGCGGCACGATAACTTCCCATTGACGCTCCAATGATATTAAACACTTTTTTTCTCTTTTTCTGTTCTTTACAGGGAAGATTATTGACCAGCAATTTATAAACTTCAGTCAGACCTATGCTGTAATCGCCCCTAAATCCTCCCTGCTCAAATGCAACCAACTTCGCCTGAACTTCTCTCTGCATATAATTGCAAACGCCTTTTATATCAGTACCAATAACTGCGGAAATAGAAGATGCCACGACAAAAATAACTTTTGGTTCATAGCTTTTATCCAATTCGACAATAGCTTCTTCCAAACGGGTAACATCGCCCATGACCACATCGTCTTCGTTCATATGTGTTGTAAACAGCCTCTGCTGCCAGTCTACTCCTAAAGTTCCATAAAAGCCCATACTAAAATGAGTTGTCCCGGCCGGGCCATATTCAAGAATAATGCTGTCTTTTACGCTGAGCAAACTCCAAATGATACCCATTCTGTCTGATGGAACAGGCAAATATCTGCATAAACTCATAAGCCCAGCTCCTTTCTATATTCTTTGGCTTCCCTAACAGACTTGACCAGCTGCTGCAGTAAATATCCTGTAACTTCAAAACCCAGCATGCCACTCGCCCTGTCGCTGTTAACAATGGCAATACCTTTTTGACGCAGCCTGTTGCCAAATTCATGTCCCAAATATAAATAAGGAGACAATACATCATAAACATATTGCAGCGGCGCGATATTAGCAGCTTTGCAGACATAAGGATCTGTATACTGCAATATTTCTCTTGCATAAGGCGCATCTGTTTCTGCATATCTGTTCGTTTGGATCACCTGAGGCACCATTCCCAGGGAGCTGAGGAAACAGTTCATTTCAAAAACTGCATACGGCGTATTCCCGTAAATATAAGTAATACCCTCCAGTTCACCCTTGTTTTTTTCGATTTCTTCTCTTGCGTTTTGATAAAGTCCTTCCAATTCTCCCGGCAGTTTCAGCTCTAAGTACCTAAAAAGATTTTTATAGGCTTCATAGATTTTTTCAGGAACAACAAATTTATTGAAGTAAACGTAAGGGGTCCCAAATTTTTCCTGCATCTTTTGGGCCAGCGGCAGCGCAATATCATTAACGACAATATTTACTTTCGCTGCAGCAGCATTTTTTATATCGCCTACCGAACATCCGCAGGGCAGCTGCAAACCGATTTTTACGCCGGCTTTCTGCAGCATGGCATAAAGCTCTGTCGCGGCAAAATCACCCATTCTCTGCCCCAGCAAATTGACCCTGTTGTCACAATCACACGGTTTCATCATTTCAGCACAAACAGTAATCGTTCGTTCCAGACCAGGCAAATGGTCCTCACATTTAAAATGCTCAGTATGAACCGGCAGCACCGGAATACCATAACGCTCACTGAGGCCTTCCGAAATAGCGTCAAAATCATCACCAATGATTTCAATGACACAGGTAGTTACCAAAAATACACATTGGGGTCGATATTCTTCAATTATTTCTTTAAAAGCTTCCTGCACCTTTTCCGCACTGCCAAAGGTTACATCATGGTCATCTAAAACAACTGAAACACAGCGACCACCAATGCCCCCAAATTTTTCAGAATGTATGGTCATGCTTTTAGTGTAATAAGTGCATTCATCAGTACCAACTACAACGATCAGGCTGTCCTTGATGCCACCAACAGCCATAGCCGCACCCATCAGAGGACAGTGCGTCCCCGGAAACAAAGCGTGCGTAAGCTGTGGTATATCTTTAATGCTTCGTACCTGACTCAATTTAGCAAGTTTTTCAACCAGCTCTTTTCCATCCATAGCCATAACAAAACTCCTTTTATCAACTTATTTCTTTAAACATAATTAAAGGCTTCTTGCGCCCAGGTATCTGCACTACATCACAATCTACGTCGTAAACCTCACGCATCATTTTAGGTGTGATAATATCCTGCGGACGACCTTCACCATACTTACAGCCATTTTTCAAAACTATGATCCGGTCACTGATCTCCAGCGCATGACTTAAATCGTGCAGGACCATAACTACGCCTATCCCCGCCTCATGGTTCAGCCTTTTTACAAGTTTCATCGTTTCCTGCTGATGCGCAATATCCAAATATGTAGTCGGCTCGTCCAAAAACAAAATTTCCGGCTGCTGCGCCAATACGGTAGCTATCCATACCCGCTGCGATTCGCCGCCCGAGCATTCCTGAATAGATTTGTCACGCAGAGACCAGGTACCTGTTGCTTTCAAAGCCCATTCTATTATCTTTTCATCTTCTTCCGTATTTTGTTCGTACCATTTCTGATATGGTACGCGCCCATAACCCACTAAATCCCTGACTTTAAAATCAGGAGGTGCGCAATGGCGCTGCGGCAAAACACCAATACATTTGGCAAGTTTTTTACTGTCGATGTTGTACAGATCCTCCTGATTCAGATAGACGCAGCCCATACTGCAGCGCAGCAATCGTGTCAGCGCTTTCAGCAGAGTAGATTTACCGGAGCCGTTGGGACCGATGATAGTCGTAATCTCACCTTTTTTTACAGTAATATCCATTTTCCTGACTACAATACGCCCATCGTAGCCGATCTCTAATTTTTCACCCTTAACTTCCACTTACTTTGCCCTTCTTAACATATACAAGAAAAACGGTCCGCCGGTAACTGCCATAACGATACCTACAGGTATCTCCATCCCAGGTATAAGCGTTCTCCCCAAAGTATCCGCCGCCAGAAGAATCACCGCACCCAAAAGCATACTCACCGGCAGCAGTGCTTTATAGTCGGAGCCAACCATCATTCTCGCAATATGCGGGACAACCAGCCCTACAAAACCGATCATGCCGGCCTCTGCTACCGTCGCAGCCGCCAAAAAAGCTGCTACCGCTGACAAAAAGATACGTACAAAAGTTACATTTACTCCCAGGCTTTGAGCCATCTCGTCACCAAGCTGCAAAATGTTGGCATTTTTTATACAGCATACACCTAAGACAAGACCAATAAAAGCATACACCGTAATGATATAAACATGATCCCAGGAACGTCCCGAAAGACTGCCGTTCATAAAAGACAAAACACTGGAAAGATTATCAGAATTCAATAATTGCAAAAAGGAGTTATACGCCCCCAAAACAGTATTTATAGCAACACCGGACAAAATTATTCTGACAGTGTCAATCCCATCGCGCCAGGCCAGCAAATAAATAAGTACGCATGCCAAAGCCGCACCGCCAAAAGCAAAAAGCGGCACTGATGAAACCAAAGTCGGAAATAACAGCAGAATCGTCGTTGCCGCA
>ENA-OPWC01001934-OPWC01001934.1-human-gut-metagenome-genome-assembly--contig:-NODE-1934-length-12496-cov-1.816172_pt1 | contig 12496 bp, 11 predicted proteins | sample MGYA00241504_ERZ502000 | MGnify/ENA primary metagenome ERZ502000 (study PRJEB25962, sample SAMEA2042005) | human gut metagenome | biome: human gut; feature: human-associated habitat; material: faeces...
GCCGATGAGATCGAGGAGATGCTGTGCGACAGTAACTTGCTTTTGGAGACGCTTTGTGCGGTTCGGTGTGAAGAGGAGTTCTGCTACGAATAAACACAAAAAGAAACTGCCTTCCTCTTGGAAAAGCAGTTTCTTTTTTCGATTGCGACAATGTTGACTTGCTTCTTGTTCCACGTTCCAGGTAGTTTGCAAGGTCAACAACATTTTTTTGTTCTCGAAGTTTTCGATCGCCTGGAACATGGAACACCACATCCAACTCACACCACAAAATTATTTTTATTTCTCTTTCTATATAGAGAGTCAAATGAAAAAATATTTGCACAAAAATATTTTCGGCGAAATTGCAATGCTTTTTTACAAGAAATAGGCGATACAGATCCACTCTATTGTTTCTGTAAATTCACGCAATTCATTTGATAAATGATTTGGAAGTTTATCTCCAATGTAATCCCACAACAACTCCCGCAATGTAAAAAGTCTTATTTTAGCTTTGCTCAGTTCTTCACAATTTAATCGGTACCTGCATTCCTTTTCTTGTTCACACTCTGATATCTCACACCATATATGGTTCAAGTCTGTCCTCTCTTTACAGGTATTAGCACTATGGTATACGATACTTCTAACCATTCCTTCCTCATAAAATTTTAGACACGTCAAATCAGTCTGATCTGATGTGTGGTAGCAGATCAAACGTCTGATATATTCCTCTTTCCAATCTCTTTTTTTCTCTTTTTTGCTTGCTTTTTCAAAAGTCTGCGCTTTTGTTCTAAACAAGTACTTCAGATTTTCTTCGATATCTTTTAGTGTTCTGGCATTATGAATGGTCCTTATCCTGTTTCTATGTTGTATAAAACTGCATTCATGCGCTGCATAAGAGATTCATTCTTTTTATCCACCTCATTCCGATACAGATTGTATTGAACGTCAGGCCTATAAACTACATGACACAATTCTATACTGGTTTTTTTCTCACATTCTATGATTTTTTTCGCTTCTAAAGGCAAAAACGTTTTAAAAAGTTCCACATTTTCCTGAATCAAGAGGCGTCGATAACGAACATACAGAAATCTGACCCATTTTTTTAAATCGTCTATGTGTATCGAATTATGAAGTTGTGGACATCCAAAAGGCACACAATTTGTTTCCATAAAAAAAGTTAAAACAGAAGAAAATAGATCTTCCAGACACTTCTTTTGACAGGTAACTATACTTTCTTTTCTTTTTAGCTTAATTCTTAGAAAAGAAAAATCGATTCCAGTGAGAGAAAAGAACATTGTAACACATCTGTTTGAAAATGCACTCTCTGAGTCGACGCCTTCACCATTTTTTAGTTTATATGGTTTTCTTTTTTCCGGATACAGATAGTAACGGCATTTGTCCAGATAAAAGTTTTTCGTTTTTTGAGTTAAATGCGGTGCATTCGTGTGATTTTCTATAGCTTTTCGGCTTTTTTTCTTATAATTACGAAATGCCGGGTTATCTTCTAAAAACAGCTCTCCGGTATCTGGATCTGTCTTTCCAACAGTAGTAACAAATTGACTAAAAACATATTCTGATTCTTTTAAGAAAAAATAGAAATTAATTGCGGTTTCAAAATCATTGTCGAACATCTGAGATCCTCTTTTCGAATTCTTAGTATCACTTTATAGAATATCAGTGACAAAATCCATCTTTATTATATCATACTTCCCCATAAAAAGAAAGTATAATTTCATGCCATAACCACAAATCAAAATAAGATTTCTACATGCGAAAAAGTGCTGTTCATCATAATTTTTCTGTAAATTTTATTTTTGGAGCAAAACTTTTTTCTATACTTGTTACGTTGAACAGTAAAAAATCAATTTTTATATATTAGATTGTTGTTAACTTGTTAAAATTTTTATATGCTACTTGAGCAAAAAATAAAAGTATGGTATAATAAAAGCAGGCAAAAAGCCGTATTCACAACGCCACCACTGGCAAGTGAAAATAATTCTAGGAGGAATGCAAATTGAATGAATTGCAGAACAACAACATCACTATCCTAAAAGGCAAACAGTTGAAAATCTATGAGGCGCAGATATCGGATTATATATGCAGTACGCATCACTTTAAGCTCTATGAAGGCGATCTATATGTGCGCAATGGATGCCAGGATATAAAGGTTGACAAATACGAGTTTGGCAACTGGATATATCAACTAGCAGCTCAGAATGGGGTAACATTGATGTCTTCCAACTGCGCCGACATTTTGAAGGAGGTGATGCTTCGAAGTCTAAAATTTAAAGGAATCCCAAACGGAGAGGAGTATACTGTTTTCAGAAATTGCTGTGTTTCCAATCTGACCGGTCAAATCGTTAGCCTGCCAGATGATTATTTCTCCACAATTTGCGTAGAGGCAAACTACGTGACAGATCCAGTGTTGAATCACCCAGCTGCAGATCATTTCCTGTATACCATTAGCGGTGGTGACCCAGTGTTGATTGATCTGCACTGGAAATATTGGGGATACTGTCTCTCTTCAGATGCTCATGCAAAAGCCCTTTTCTTTCTATATGGACCTTCTGGCAACAATGGAAAATCTACAGAGCTGAATCTGCAAAAAAACCTTCTGTCAAAAGGAAGTGTAGACTTTATGCCCATTAGAACGCTCTTATCAGAGTTTGGCAAAGCACGTCTGCGTAATATCAGAATGGAAATCTCAGCAGATGAATGCGAATTAAACCTGCGTGAAAAAGATATTGGTTATCTGAAAACCTTTTCAGGACATGATGATTTGACAGCAAATGTCAAGTTCAAAGAATTTGTATCCTTTCCCTGTACCAGCAAAATCGTAATTTCCAGCAACAACAATATTGGTATGGCGTATTCCAATATCGATCCGGCTTTTGCAAGAAGAGTCGTTACAATTCCTTATCCGGTTTCCATTCCAAAGGAACAGCAAGATCCATATATTCTGGAAAAGCTGCTGGCAGAGAAAGATACCATCGCTACAGAGGCATTTCGTAGTTATCTGGCACTCAGAGAAAACAACTATGAATTCCCAAACTGTACTGCATATACAATGCAGTCGTCACTGTTTGTACCACTGAACAGCGCATACAATGCAATCCAAGTTTTCAGTTGTACCAACTGTGACTTTTCCGATCCGGATGCTTTTACAAGCACCTTTGACTTGTATATGGCATTCTGCGCGGTATATGGTAGCGTATTTCAAGATATCACAAGCTTTTCCCAGGAATTTTACCGTGTCAACGTAGAAAAACTGGAAAAGACCAGAAAACGAATTGGCGGACAGAACAACCGTGGTTTTTACGGCGTTAAGCTTCATGCGTAACGCCGCAGCAATAAAGGAGGAAAAATTATGTCTATTATGATTTACCCAGAAAAAATGGACCCGGCAGCTGTCTCTGCTCATGCGGCAGAGATTGCAAATGTGAAGAATCCAATGCTTGCGTCCCTCTGCCTGATAACAGGCTCTACGCTTGGCGGTTCTAAGGAATATCTGACTTCGATCATCAATGCGAAAGATGTGGACAAGCTGGAATACGGTGAATCCTTGTGTGTCTTCTCACCGACTGGCTCAGGCAAGACAAAAGCGATGGAATTGATCATAGCCGCCTTATCCTCGGATTCACATCTCATTATCCTTGCAAACCGCTGCATATGTAAAACACAGGTGCTCAAGGATTTGATCAAATGCCAGAATATTCCGGGGGCCTTGATCGAAAAAATAAAGGTCAATGATAATGTGGAAGTCATGACATACCAGGAATTCGCAAGAAAAAAGCATAAGTACCAAGGAAAAAAGCTGGTTTTGATCTGTGACGAATGCCACTGTTTTGCGGAAGATGCAACGTTTTCTCTTTATCCACAGCATGTGGTGAATTTTCTCAATGGCAACCTCGACAATACGAAACGAATCTATATTACAGCAACGCCAAGTGATGTTCTTCCTATTCTATGGGACATTGAGAATTTGTCCGATAAGCCTCTCTGTCAGTTTGACCCTGACAATATACAGCATTTTCTACGAGCAACACCAGATGCAGACTGCACCAGAATCAAACATACCTACATCATGCAGTCGGACTGGACTTATCTGAAATTTGCAGTATACCACCCAGCCAAACGTAAGGAATTGGCTGAATACATTCAGAAATTCTGCGCCCAAGGAAAAAAGGCACTGATTTACATCAACGACATGGAAGCTGGCGCAGAGATGCAAGAGCTGCTGGGAGACAGTCAGCGTATCTATTCCAGTGATGACAAGAAGGATGAGATCCAAAAGATTGCTTTGCAGGAAGGTTTCGATGCGAGTGCATTGGTGACAACAAAGGTAGCGGAAAATGGCTGGTCAATTCATGATGACAACCTGTCTCTTATTGTAGCGGAAACTTGTGATATGGTCGAGTTACAACAGATCATAGGCCGTGCAAGAGTTGGCCGCAAAAAGCCACGTGAAATTCAGGTGCTTATCCCGGACTATAACCTTAGTCTTCTGGGAAATATGGAGGGTAAGCTTTATATGCAGCTGTCTGCATTCCAAAAGGCAGCAGATAATCCGGACTTTGCCCTGCAGTATCTGAACCAGCCTAACCCATATGTTTGCTATGATGCGATCTTAAAAAAGCCTCTGGTGAACCGCATTGGTCTTCAGCAGCTGCGAACCCAACTGAATCACATAAGAGCCTTGAAGACAGAAGAGCAAAAAAATTCCCATGCCTTTGTACGCAAGGTATTGGAGACTTACGGAAAGCCAACCGAAGGCATGGAAGAATTATTCCTGGATTACGATATCACAAAGGCTTGTCAGCAGCGCATCGTATCAGCCTGGGGCAAATATAAGTGCAGCAACTGTGATCCGGATGCTTTGAAGTCCCTCAAAGAGGAACTGAAAGCCGCCTGCAATGAAACTGGCGCTTATCCGAAGGAATTGAAATCCAATATCCAGATCGACACTGTGAATGATATCCTCTTATTTGCAGGCATTCATGAAATCGTATCTCCTGAGATCAGACGCTTTGAGATCACAGACAGAAGCTCTTCAGCACTGTCTGCTGATGTGTAAATATCACCCAAAACAAACATATATTATTGCCGTGAGGAGGGACAAACAATGGCTATGAAAACGAAAAAGCGCATTCCGCTTCAGAAAACCATCTGGTGCAAGATTCGCTACTGGCAGCTGCTTCATGATCTGACTGACGATGAACTGGCAATGTATCTGAACTGTTCCACGAGAACGCTCCAGAACTACGATCATGATGCCAAAAACCTTACATTAAAGACAGTGGACACGTTCCTCTGCGTGAACGAGTTGACACTGGAAGAATTAATGACCGCATAACACATAACGCAGACGATACCTTAAATGCGAGGTACCGTCTGCTCTTTTTTTGAAAAGGAGCAATCAGAATGAAAAAGAAGTTCAACATCAAGCAAACAGACAGCGGCAATTTCTATACCTGGGTATCTGAAGGAAGTGGAAAATACCGCAAAAAGAGCAAGATCACAGGCAGTACGCCAAACGAAGTCATTATCAAGGCTACGAAGTGGCTCAAACACATTGACGAAGAAAAGAACACACCATGCACAGTAAAGCAGGCAATGCTGCAATTTATTGACAGCCGAAGCCGTGTGCTTGAACCGACTACGATCTGCAACTACAGAGAACTTGTCCGCAATAAGTTACAGTACATCATGGACATCGATATCGAAGAACTCACGGCAAAGGATATCCAAATCGCAATCAATCTGGATGCACACCGTCTCAGTCATAAATCCATCAAGAATGCTTATGGATTCCTGAAAAGCGTTTTGATTGCAAATGACATTGATATCAAGCTGGGCAGCATCAGATTACCGAAAAAAGAGGTTCGAGAACGTAAGCTTCCGACAGCGCCCGAAATCTACAAGATCGTCAAGGGCACGGACAGTGAATTGCCTGTTCTGCTTGCAATGTGGTTGTCACTGCGCATCGGCGAAGTAGCTGGGCTACAATTCAGAGATGTCGATGCCAAAACAATGCGTCTGTATGTGCGCCGTGAGATCGTAAAAGTTGATTCCGGCTGGGCAGAAGTGAACCACTGCAAAACAGAGAAAAGTGTTCGCTGTGTAAATCTTCCCATACATATCTACAATTTAATTCAGGCAATCCCACACCAAAAAGAGACAGACCACATTATTTCGGTCAAACCCAATACCATCCGAAAGCGATTCAAGCGACTGCTCCGAGACAACGGTATTGAGGATATTCGCTTTCATGATTGCAGACATATCTTTGCAAGTACGGCTGCCATGCTGAATGTACCAGAGAAATATGCCATGGAAATGGGCGGCTGGAGTACACCGGATGTATACAAAAACGTATACCAGGAAACCTTTGACAGCGAGCGCAACAAGGCAGACGGCATCATAGACGATTACTTCAACAAGGTTGTAATCGACAAGAACGATTGAAAAATGACAGAAGCCACAAGAATGCAAGGGGCTTTTCGAAGTCCCTTGTTTTTTCAGTTGGCACTTTTCGTTGGCACATACCCGAAAAAGTTGGCATTTTTGAGAAAAAGCCATCTTCCGCCAGAAATATCAGAACAAAAAAAACGGCTTAAATGCGTCGAATTTCGCATCTAAGCCGTTTTGCATATGGTCGAGGTGACAGGACTCGAAGATGTGGGATTTTAAGCGAAAATCACGCAAAATAGGGAGATTTTCAAATTTAGTTGGCACTTTGGATTGGCACATAATTTCTCTCAAAATTGACTCAGGTTTCTATTGGCAAAATTGCTTTCGAGTGTGTTGGGTGTAAACAGTACAATATTTTCCAGACTCTCACTCACATCTCGTTGTAGTGATATTTTTTCAGTCTCCCGCCGACAATTACGCAAATCAAACTCCCAGTCACGCCAAGTATGAACATCATTAAAGCAGCACCTGAGCCTTTTCCTGTGCCGAAAAGCGTTCTTAAAATCGGCAGATCACCATGTCTGACCATAAATGGCTCGCATACGTCATCCACCATAAAACCGCCCAAAAACAGTCCAATCGAGATTGTAAAAAATTGCAGCGTATTTCGGCAGGCATAGACACGCCCTTGTAATTCTACAGGAATCGAACCTCTGAGAATCACTTCCAGATTCGTACTCATAACCGGTACAAAAAGCCATCCAATTGCCTGCCCAATACACCATAACACCGGTTCTCTGGAAAGTGCCAGGATAAAGTTCTCCGTCCCCATAGCAAACAACATTGTCAGATAGACAATTTTTACCCGATCCTTCGGTTTAGGCAGGGCAGAAACAATTAGACTGCCAACAATCATAGCCGCACCAGAGCAGGAAGTGACGATGCCAAGAACGGTTTGGCTGCCCTTTGGATTTGGAAGAACATATCCCGGCAGTACGGTGTCAAAAGCAGAAGATACCAAATTGATGCCCGACAGAAACAACAGCAGCGTCAAAATCATAGGGTTGCGTTTCAAAAATCCCAGACCTTCTTTTGCAAGACGAAAGATGTTTTCGCTTCTCTTGCTCCTGCTCTTTGGAAGTGAAACAAAAAACAGCAGCGCCGTAAATGCAATTATAAAGCTTCCGACATCTGCTACCACAACGCCATTCAGTCCTGCAAAAGCGTACAAGGCGGTAGCAATCAAGGGGTTTAATATGGAGATCAATGACCGGGATAGAGAACGAAGTGCACTTGTTTTTTGATAATACTGTTCGGGAATAATCAGTGTCATAGCAACTTCTGAAGCTGGCTGCTGTACCGTGTTCATTAGCCCGGAAATGATGTTCAGGGCATATAAGTGCCATACCATCAGATGATTTGTGCGAAACAAGGCAAACACAGCTATGGTGCAAAATACAGCAAACAGGTCACAGACAAGCATTATTTTCTTTTTGTCCAATCGGTCCGTCAGTGCTCCTGCAAAGATGCTCATTAATACATAGGGTGCATAAGAGCATATGGTAAGTGCAGCTGTGCTTAAAGAAGAACCCGTAGTCTCGTATAACCATAAGGTAAGTGCAAATGTCGTGATGCTGCTACCCAACTGAGAAACGCTTTGTGTGCTCCAGAGAATCAGAAAATTTTTCAGTGGATGTGATTTGTTTTTCATTTATCTTTGCTCCTTTTTCTATAAAATGATTGAGCATAACAGAAAGAAGCAAAGTCTGAGGATATCAGCCAAAGGCAATTCCTCCATGCAGTCTCCTCAGACTCTGCATGGAGCAGTTACAATACAAAGTATCATTCTATTTTCCTTTCGTAGGTATGAAAGTATACATATTGCAAAGGATCTGATTTTATTATACTGCGCTTTGGTAACCTTGTCAATGAAACTAAGGGCGTGTTTTTTGCAGGATACTGCATCTATTCATGCTACTTGATTGCTTTACACCCTATTTTGTGATCTGACAATTCTACATCGCAGAAATTCTTTACCAGTGTAGTCTATCGAAAATCCCTATTCTATATGAAAAAGGTATATTCAAGTATTTCGGGGAAGATATATGTTATCTGGCGTTTCGGGAGAGTAAGGAAATCAGCGTGGATGACATTGAGAAATCGAGATATCATTGAAACTCAGCGAAATTAAGTTGATTTTTAATCGGTTTTATGGTATAATGATTACAACAAATATTTTACAGAAACTGAGGTGAATGCTGTGGAAAGAAAGCCATTGCCAATCGGCATAGAGGATTTCAAGAGATTGATCGATGACGAATATTACTTTGTTGACAAAACTTTGATGATAAAAGAACTGATTGAAAGTCAGACAATAGTTGGACTTTTTACCAGACCAAGAAGATTCGGAAAAACTTTGAATATGAGCATAATTCAGCGTTTTTTTGAAAAAACAGATGAAAGCAATGCTTATCTTTTTGATGGTCTAAAAATTTCAAAATATCCTGAATGCATGAAATATCAGGGACAGTACCCTGTTATCAGTATTTCTCTGAAGAGCATGAAGCAAGCGACATTTGAAGAAGCTTTTTCTGTTTTCAAAGACCTTATACGTGCAGAGATACTAAGACATAAAAGCATATTATTTAATAGTGCAGTTATTGAAGAAACAGATTTAGATAAACTGACAAGATTTATTGAATTGAAAGCAGATAAAAGTGATTATAATACTTCAATCGGTTTTCTCTCAACGCTGCTTGCATCTGCATATGGCAAAAAAGTCATCATTTTAATAGATGAATATGACGTTCCGCTTGAAAACGCATTTCATCAGGGATTTTATAATGATATGGTAAATCTGATTCGTTCCGTATTTGAATCAGCACTTAAAACCAATCCTTCTCTTGACCGTGCATTTTTAACAGGATGTCTAAGAGTTTCAAAGGAAAGTATTTTTACAGGACTGAACAACCTTCAGATTTTTTCTATTATGAGTACAAAATTTGATGACAGTTTCGGATTTACACAAAAAGAAATTGACAGTTTGCTTGAATGTTATGGATTGGAAAATAAATCTTCAGACATAAGGCATTGGTATGATGGTTATAAATTTAATGATGTTGAGATATATAATCCATGGAGTGTATTGAATTATCTGTCGGAAGCAACCGATAAAAATTCCATTCCATGCAAACCATACTGGTCCAATACAAGTTCAAACGAAATTGTAAAACGCCTGATTGAAGAATCTAACGACAGAACGAAAAACACAATAGAAGACCTGATAAACGGAACACCTGTCAAAGCACAGATTTTTGAAGATGTCACATATGGAACAATAGACATCAACAGCGAGTATATCTGGAGTTTTCTGCTTTTTACAGGTTACTTGAAAGTAATTTCTTACGAAACAATAGGTGATGAAACTTATTATGAAATGGTAATTCCAAACACTGAAATCAAAAGCATTTACAAAAATACAATTCGAGCTTGGTTCGAGAAAAAAATCAATGCAGACAGCAGAAAAGATATTCTCGAAGCTATCCTGAATGCAAATGCAGAAAAATTAGAAGATCTTCTCTGTACATGGATGACAGATACGATCAGTTGTTTTGATGAAAAAGAAAATTTCTATCATGGTTTTGTCGCAAGACTTGTTTCAGGATTTAATGGATATGTAGTCGTTTCAAACAGAGAGTCGGGAAACGGGCGTTTTGATTTGGTAGTGAAGCAACGTTCCAAATGGCACTATGCTGCCATACTGGAATTCAAAATCGTTGATAAATTTAACCAAATGCTTAAAGCCTGTGATGAGGCATTACAGCAGATCGAAGATAAGGATTACGAAGCCTCTTTAAGAGATGAACAATACGAAAATATTGCCAAACTTGGCATATGTTTCTGTCAGAAAAGATGCAGAGTAAAATCCGGCGGTATTGATCGGTTTGAATACTAACCACATGGCAAAAGCTCTTGAGGAATCTAGATACAGCATTCTTACAGACAAATTTTCGATTGTTTTCTTTGAACTGAAAAAGCTTAAAAATACCAGAAAGAACAAGCCCGTAGAGGTTTGGCTCGATTTGATCAATGCAGAAACGGAGGGTGATCTTGAAATGATTGAATCTGCAACAAATGTAAAGGATATCCATGACATCATCTTCACTATCAGAAAAATGAGTGCTGATGAGAAAACTAGATACGAAGCTGAAATGCGTGAAAAAGCAATCATGGATGAACGTTCTGCTCTTACGAATTCTGAAAGAAGGGGCTTTAAAAAAGGCATTGAAGAGGGGAAAATACGAGGTAAAGCTGAAATAGTTGACAACTTAGTTTCAAACATGGGCTTTGATTTAGAATCCGCCTTGAAAGCCGCCAACATCACAGAAGAACAGTATAACGAATATAAACACAAATGACAAAAAGCCATTGAGGTTTGATTTCCTCAATGGCTTAACTTTTTCCATATAATAAATCCTATACAAGCACCCAGCGTATTGTGAAACACATCGTCAAACTCACAAAGTCCCCTGCCTGTAAAATATTGCGTTGTTTCGATAAATATTGAAAATACCAGTGCTATAAGAAATATAATTCCTATTTTCCGAAATTTTCTATGCAGGCAAGGCAACAAGAATCCCCTAGGCATCAGCATGAGGATATTGCACCCGATCTGCTGTGACCAGTAAAGTTTTCTATCTGTTGTTATGAGTTCCCGCATTTCCCAAAAAGGCATAAGCATTGCTCTGCGTTCACCCCACTGTCTGTCGATCAGTGTCAGCCATAGAACAATAAATATGTATACCAAAAAGACTGCAATTAGCAGCTTTTTCCGCTTACTCAACGGTCACACTCTTAGCAAGATTTCTCGGTTTATCTACGTCAAATCCCTTTCCAACTGACACATAGTAAGACAGCAATTGCAACGGAATTACAGCAAGGCTGCCTGCAAAAAGGTTGTCGATTTTCGGAATATATACCGTAAAGTCTGCGACATCCTCCATGTTATAATTGCCGTATGTCGTGAGTCCGAACAGCTTTGCACCACGGCTCTTGACTTCTACCATATTACTGATAGTTTTTTCATAGAGTGCAGATTGTGTTACTACGCTGAATACCACTGTACCGTCCTCGATCAGGCTGATCGGTCCGTGTTTCAGTTCGCCTGCTGCATATGCCTCCGAGTGAACATAGCTGATCTCTTTCAGTTTCAGACTGCCTTCCATACCGATTGCGTAGTCGATGCCACGTCCAATAAAGAATGCGTCCTTGATATTCACTACCTTGGAAGCAAACCATTGCAAACGCTCTTTATCCTCCAGAATCTTTTCGATCTTTTCAGGGATCGTATTGATCTCAGCGATAAGCTCTGCAAACCTCTCGTCCGTGATCTCTCCTCTTGCCTTGGCAAACTGGAATTCGCATTGGAGAACTGTGTGCTTTGCAGTGGAAAGATATTGATTTGGAAAAACGGATTTTGACCGTCAAAAAAAACCATTCAGCGGATTCAGTGTGTAAATGGATTTGCAAAAACAAAGTTGATTCTGACAGAACCCAAAACTGAAAGCTCTAAGAGAACCATTCCGATTCCAGAATATATGGCTGAGATTCTGCAAAAGCATATCAAAAGCGGCTCTGCCTTTCTGGTGTCTGGAAAAGAAAAACCTATGGAACCACGCACATTGCAGTATCGCTTTGCGAGAATCCTCAAAAACGGAAAATTGCCGTCAGTTCACTTCCACGCCCTGCGTCATATGTTTTCTACCAATTGCATTCAGCTTGGATTCGATGTGAAAACCCTTTCGGAGCTGCTGGGACACGCTTCTATAGAGACAACTATCCCCGTTCCAAATAGTAACACTATCCCAGTAGCAGTACATACCGACATCAATTACATAATAACATCATAAGGACGATGACATACAAAGTAGGCATCGTCCTTATTTTTTATGAGATTTGAGTATTTGTATAGAACTTACATCGTATCTTGACCCTATACAAGATCTTATGTCAGAGACAGTTTATCTTTTATTATTTGTAAGCTCTTAAATCCACTATGTTCAGATGAAAAACCAGAAATAATTGCTTCCATCGTTTCGGAACTCCA
>ENA-OPWC01001935-OPWC01001935.1-human-gut-metagenome-genome-assembly--contig:-NODE-1935-length-12492-cov-3.938651_pt1 | contig 12492 bp, 13 predicted proteins | sample MGYA00241504_ERZ502000 | MGnify/ENA primary metagenome ERZ502000 (study PRJEB25962, sample SAMEA2042005) | human gut metagenome | biome: human gut; feature: human-associated habitat; material: faeces...
CGCAGCCGAGCAGCAATACGCCACAAATCATAGCCGGACAGCACGATATCCTCCCGCCCGCGGCAGCAGTTGCCGCAGCCCGCACAGGCAAAGCGGAACTGCGTATCCCGTTCCAGCAGAGGCATGGCATCGGTACGGGTAAAATTTATCTGTCCGCACAGGTCAATGGCTTCGTCTCGCATAGTCAAACATCCTTTTCCGTGATAGAATGCCCCTATTGTACCGCCGAAATATCCAGTTTGCAAGGCAGTCTCTATACTGTGCAGTTATTTTTTTTCTGCAAGTTTTTGGTACACCTGCACTGCATCGCGGATGTTATATTGTTCCGTTCCATGGTCTCCGGGTGCGGCAAGTGTAACAAGGATGTACTCTTTTCCGTTCACGGTGGCAAGGCTGGCCAGACACAGCCCTGCGGCGGCGGTATATCCCGTTTTGCCGCCCACGCAGTATTCATACAAATATTGGGTAAATGTGCTTGGATAAAGCATACCATGATGATTATGAAGATAACGTTTTGCATGTTTTTTCGTTTTATTAATGATATAGCGTTTCGTTCCGGTAATTTTTGCAAATGTAGGATTTTTATAGGCTTCCTGTGAAATCAATGCCATATCGTGTGCCGTCGTATAATGATTTGACATCCACAAACCGTTTGCATTTGCAAAATGAGTTCCCGTACATCCGAGTTCTTTTGCCTTCTGGTTCATCATCGCAACAAAATTATCAATGCTTCCTGCGACATGCTCCGCTACACCATTACAAGCTTCGTTCGCTGACATAAGAAGAATGGCATATAAACTGTCTTCCATTGACAATTTTTCGCCCGGCTGAATTTCAATATTAGAAGCACCCGACTCCAAATTTGTCACGGCATTTCTTGAATAAGTAACCGTCTCCGACAACGACGAATTTTCAATAGCAACAAGAGCCGTCATTACTTTCGTAATACTCGCCGGATACTCACGCTTGTCTATATTCTTTTCATATAAAATCGCACCCGACTGAACATCCATTACAATTGCGGATTCCGCGGTAACCGATGGTTTCTTTTTTGCTTCTGAAGTAACGCTTCCTAATAAAAGTCCAATTGCACAAAAAATAAGTGCTGCATATCTTTTTTTCATCTCATGCCTCCAAAAATCATACTATTACTTCTATCATACACGATTTTACCAATTTTTCCAACATCTTATTTGACATAATTTCGATTTATGGTACTATGATGCTATAATTTAAATGTTTACTATATGGAGGATTACTATGCGTTTACGAAATATCAAAGGTTCAAAAGAAGTGATTGCGGCAAGTCCCTATGTCGTTCAGAATCCGGAAGATTACAAAGGAAAATGGTCAGAATTGTTTCACAATAATCATCCTTTGCACATTGAAATCGGCATGGGAAAAGGTCAATTTATTCATACATTAGCTTCCGAAAATCCGGATATCAACTATATCGGCATTGAAATGTATTCGAGTGTTTTGTACCGTGCTTTAGAAAAACAAACCGCAGAGGAAAAACCAAATTTGTATTTTCTGCGATTTGATGCAAAATATCTGGCTGATATTTTTGCCGAACACGAAGTAGACCGGATTTATTTGAATTTTTCTGACCCATGGCCAAAAGACCGCCATGCAAAACGCCGTCTGACAAGCGATGGATTTTTAAATCTTTATCATACAATTTTAAATCCAGATGGTTATATCCAGTTTAAGACTGATAATAGGGATTTGTTTGATTTTTCAGTTGAAACAGCCGAAAATTCGCCAATTTGGAATATTAAAGAACTTACTTATGATTTACACCACAGTGAATTTTTGGAAGGCAATATTATGACTGAGTACGAGAGCAAATTTGTCGCAGAAGGAAAACCAATCTGTCGGTTTGTTCTTTCCCGCTAATTAGTTGGTAACATAATAGAACCTTTTTCATAGAATAAAGAAAAAGGTTCTATTTTTATGTCTTGTTTTAAACGTATATTATGTCAAAAATTAAATCATGGAAAATGCTCAAAAAAGATACACTGCATCCTCTGCTCCATTGAAGAAATCAAACGATTACTTGGAATCAAAGGTTGAAATATTTTTCTTTTTCAGCTTTTTATCCAAAAACAGTTGCAAAAGATACATAATAACAGCTACTACCGGTACACCAAGGAACATTCCCATCACGCCAAAATAGGCACCGCCAACTGTAATTCCAAAGATAACCCAAAGAGGCTTAATTCCCGTCTGGTCACCCAAAATTTTTGGCCCAAGATACAGACCGTCAAACTGCTGCAAAATCAAAATCATAAGAGCAAAGATAAAGGCATAACGAATATCAATAAACAGATAAATCATAACACCGGGAATTGCACCAATTATCGGTCCGAAATAAGGTATCATATTAGTAATACATACAATCAGACTGAGAAGCAGCGCATACGGCAGTTTCAAAATGGACATTGCAATCAGACAGAGAATTCCGATAATCAGGGAATCAATCATTTTTCCAATCAAAAATCCATTAAAAATGTGGCTGCACTGTTTCATTGTCTGCCAAACTTCCTGCTCTTTCTTTTTCGGAGACAGGGCATATACAACTTTTCTTGCACTTCTTTTTAACTTTTTCATATCCAAAATAATGTAAATGGAAATCACAAGCCCCATCAATACATTATACGACGTCGTCAGTAAAGAAGATGAAACATGATAAACATAAGGAAGAATCTCAGAGCCATTGCTCATAATTTTCTTATATGCAAATTCCTTGATGTATTCAATTCCTCCACCAAGCCCGATAAACGGAATTTTTTCATTTAATTCCTTCTGGTGTGTAATCATATACTGATATCCATCTTGAATTGTATTCCCGAGTTCACCAATACTTGCCTTTATCTGAGGAATAATATAAATGAGTAAAACGGTGATTACGCCAATTACTACGACATAACTGATGATTACACTAAATGCTTTCTTAATTTTCGCCCCTTTACCAGGTTTCATTCGATTTAGCAGCGAATGGACTCTTTTTACAAGCGGATTAATAAAGCAGGCAAAAAAGAATCCCAATATAAACGGCATCAAAATAGTCAGAAATTTTCCAATAACTGCTAATACAACTCCCCAGTTAGCAATCATTAAAAAGATAATGGCAATAATAGCAACCAAAGCTACAATATACCACATATTCGATACTAATGTTTTCAGAATTTCCAGGCATTTATTTTTTTTCTCCATATATTCCTCCAAGTTTATACAATTTTTTTAAATTATTGCTTGCATTTTGAAATAGAATATTATATAATATTCCTTGCGTGATTGATAAAGCGCCATTAGCTCAGTTGGTAGAGCACCTGACTCTTAATCAGGGTGTCTGGGGTTCGAGCCCCCAATGGCGTACTCCCGAGTCCTTGTTTGGCAGACCTGCAACTGCTGGGTGAGGGCTTTTTTTTGCCCTCATTTTTCTTTATTCAGCAGTCATTGCCTGTTCCAAAGACTGACGTTCTTCTTCCGACAATGTTACAAACACTTCTCCGGATTTTACTTCCTTAATATAAATGTAACATCCCTCTTTGTTACTATGCATCGAATTCATAATGAATCCATCGTTTTCTTTTGTCAAAAGAGTAAGTACAAAACTCAAAGTTCCGCCAACTTCTTTAAACGCATCATATTTTACCACGCCTACCTTCTGATAAGTCTTCAAAAGATTTTCGTCAATTATAGCCAAATGCTCATCGACTTCTTTGATTTTGCCATTGATATAATCCATATTGGTAAATTTCTTCTGAAATGCTTCTTCCAGACTTTTTCCATCGGAATCACGCATAAACTCATCATATCGTTTTCTCAGTGAGCTGTTCTTTCCTATTAAAATAAGGCAAAGAATCAATAAAATCAGGATTGCTGCAATCGCACCCAGTAAAACAACATCAACACTTAATCCATAATCACTAAACTGAAACATTTTTTTCCTCCTTGTGAACATATGTTCTCTTATTTAAAGTATCCCAAAATCTTTTCTAAGTCGTCCTGTGAATAATACTCAATTTCAATTTTACCTTTATTCTCGGACTTTCGATTGATTCTTACCTTTGTTCCTGTCTTCAACTTCACTTTTTCTTCCATATCATGGTACAAAAAGTCATTAGAAAGTTCTTTTTTCTTTGTTTTCTTCGCCGGCTGATTGATATTTTTCACTAATTTCTCAACTTCTCTTACACTGAGGTGATCTTTTGCAATCTTTTCGGCAATTTCAAGCTGTTTTTCACTATCTTCCAGACCAAGCAGTGCTCTTGCATGTCCGCTTGAAATTTCTTCTTCCATTAAAAGTGTCAACACACCATCACTTAATTTTAACAGACGAAGTGAATTGGTAATAGCAGAACGACTCTTAGAAACTCTCTCTGCCACTTCTTCCTGCTTCAAATTATATTCCTTAATCAAATTTTGATATGCTTTTGCTTCTTCCACTGGATTCAAGTCCTCACGCTGAATATTTTCAATCAGCGCGACTTCCATAATTTCCTGCGGTGAATAATCTTTAATAACAACCGGAACTTCCTTTAATCCCGCTAATTTTGCCGCACGCCATCTTCTCTCACCGGCAATAATTTCAAAATAATCATCTTTCTTTGCTACTACCAATGGCTGAACAATTCCGTGCTGCTTAATGGAATCACTTAATTCCTGTAACGCTTCTTCATTAAAGAATTTACGCGGCTGCTTTTTGTTTGGCTCCACTTCATTAATTTTCAAAATTGTTTCTCCGGTTTTTGAAACCGTATTCTTGTCCTCTTTTACAGCTCTTTGCGTTGCTTTCGGAGGAATCATGGAATCCAGTCCTTTACCCAAACCTGTTCTCTTGACTGCCATAATTATTTTGCACTCCTTTCAATTACTTCCTTTGCAAGTGCCATATATGCCTTTGCTCCGGTTGAGCGGTTATCATACTGTGTAATCGGAAGTCCGTGACTTGGTGCTTCTGCCAGACGAACACCTCTCGGAATAATTGTATCGTAAATTGTCTGGTTCAAATTATTTCGTACATTTTCAATTACCTGCATGGACAAATTTGTTCTTCCATCATACATCGTAAATACAACACCATTAATCGTAAGTTTTGGATTCAATCGATCTTTTACAAGATTGATTGTATAAATAAGCTGGCTCAATCCCTCCAATGCATAGTATTCACACTGAATCGGAACCAGTACCGAATCTGCCGTTGTCATAGAGTTAATTGTCAATGTATTCAAAGATGGTGGACAATCAATGATAATAAAATCATATCGATCTTCGACTTCCAAAATAATATCGCGAAGAATATAGTTTCTGTCTTCCATATCCATTGTCTCGATTTCAATACCAGCCAAATTTACGTTAGCCGCTAAAACATCCAAATTTTCAAAAACATCTTTCTGAACACATTCATCAAATGAATTATCTCCAATCATCAACTGATACACTGTTGTCTCTAATTCATCCTTATCAATACCAAGTCCACTAGATGTATTTCCCTGTGGGTCCATATCTATAATAAGAACCTTTTTTCCTTGTTCAGCAAGGGCAGCGGATAAATTTATCGTTGTCGTTGTTTTTCCAACTCCACCCTTCTGATTTGCAATTGCCATAATTTCGCTCATACTTATCTTTCTCCAATCATAAAACTTATATCTTTATTATCGCTCACGCAATCCTACAGAACATTATATCATTTCGTATAATGTTTGGCTATATATTTTTTCATGTTTCACGTGAAACATCTGTGAATCCTATCCGTGAAATGTTTCACGTGAAACATTTTTATAGAGGTTTTTTCTTTGGTTTACCTTCTTTTCTAGGATACTTACTATTCGTCTCCTCTACTTTTCTGATAAATAATAAGTATCTTTCCTCTTTTTCTCTTAAAGAAAACTTGTCCAAATGATCAAACTTAGCCGATAATTCATGAAAAGCATTTTCTGCAAGTTTCACTTCTTCTTCCTGCTTCTTTCCTTTGTAAGAAACAAAATATCCATTAACCTTAGCAAATGGAACACAGTATTCCATAAGGATTGGAAGTTCTGCTACTGCGCGTGAAACAACAAAATCAAATTGATTACGATACATTTCATTTTGTCCGTAAGTTTCCGCTCTTCCGTGAATTGCCGTTACATTGTTGATTTTTAGTTTATCACAAACCTGTTTTAAAAAATCTACTCTTTTATTTAAAGAATCAAGCAAAACAAATTTGCTTTCCGGATTAAGAATAGCTAACACTATTCCAGGAAAACCAGCACCAGTACCAACATCAAATACTTTATGCCTTCCATTCCATAAAGAATCTTTCATAATTAAAGCGGAATCTAAAAAGTGTTTCCAAACGACATCTTCATATTCTGTAATTGATGTCAAATTCATTTTTTTATTTTCTTCCACTAATATTTTGTAATATTCTTTTAATTTATTTTCCTGCTGATCACTCAATTCAATATCAAATTGCTTAAAAATATCTCTCATTTAATCCACCCTCTTTCGATGATACTGTTCTAAGTATACCGTAAGCACGGAAATATCGGATGGAGAAACACCACTGATTCTCGCTGCCTGTCCAACTGATTTCGGGCGAATATCGGATAACTTTTGAATTGCTTCCAATCGAAGACTTTTAATATCTTCATAATCAATATCCGAAGGAATCTTCTTACTCTCCAGCTTATGGAATTGCTCAACTTGTTTTTGCTGGCGCTTGATATATCCTTCGTATTTCAAATTGATGTTTACTTCTTCTCTCACTTCTTCCGAAAGCTCCGGACGATCCTTATCAATTGGGGCTAACTTATCATAAGATAATTCCGGTCTTCGAATTAATTCTGCAAGACTGATTCCACTAACCAGACGAGTACTCTCATACTCATCTAATAATTTCTGCACTTCCTCGGTATTTCCGACATGCGTATGAAGAACACGGTTAATTTCCTTTTTAATTTGTTCTTCTTTTTCTACAAAATGCTGATATCTCTCCTCTGAAATCAAACCAATCTCATAACCGAGTTTTGTAAGACGTTCATCTGCATTATCCTGACGAAGCAAAAGGCGGTACTCTGCACGGGAAGTCATCATACGATATGGCTCATTTGTTCCTTTGGTAACTAAGTCATCAATCAAAACACCAACATATCCCTGCGAACGATCAATGATAATTGGTTCTTTGCCAAAACATTTTCTTGCAGCATTAATACCGGCAACAAGTCCCTGTGCAGCAGCTTCTTCATAACCGGAACTTCCATTTGCCTGTCCGGCACTAAAAAGGCCTTTTACTTTTTTTAACTCTAAAGTTGGTAAAAGTTCCAAAGAATCTAAACAATCATATTCAATTGCATACGCATTTCTTACAATCTTTGCATGTTCAAGCCCCGGTACCGAGCGGTACATTTTCTCCTGAACATCTTCCGGCAGAGAACTTGACATACCGCCAACATACATTTCATTTGTATAATTTCCTTCCGGCTCGATAAATACTTGGTGTCTGTTCTTATCTGCAAACCGAACAACCTTATCCTCAATTGACGGACAATATCTTGGACCGGTTCCTTTGATATAACCGGAATACAAAGGTGAGCGGTCAAGATTTTCTCTTATTACTTTATGTGTTTCTTCATTTGTATAAGTGAGCCAGCACTTCACCTGTTCTCTTTCCAAATCTTCCGGTTTATTTTCAAAGGAAAAAGGAACGATTTTTTCATCACCGTATTGAGGTTCCATTTTACTGTAATCAATCGTTCTTCCATCCATACGGGCAGGTGTTCCTGTCTTAAACCGACGCATAGAAATACCAAGTCTTTTTAATGAATCGGTAAGATGCGTTGCTGACTGAAGTCCATTTGGTCCGGTGTAAACAGAAGTTTCTCCTGTAATACATCTTGCATTCAAATAAGTACCGGTACATAATACAACAACTTTACATGGATAAACCGCTCCGGTATAAGATTTGACGCCATATACTTTTCCATCTTCTACTATAATATCTGTGATTTCACCCTGCTTGATGGATACACCATCTGTCTCCTCAATCACTTTTCGCATTGCATAACTGTACTCTTTTTTATCTGCCTGTGCGCGCAAAGAATGTACGGCAGGTCCTTTCGATTGATTAAGCATTTTTGACTGGATAAATGTGCGGTCAATATTTTTTCCCATCTCACCACCCAATGCATCAATTTCTCTGACTAAATGTCCCTTCGACGTTCCTCCAACATTTGGATTGCAGGGCATCATTGCAATGCTGTCAACACTGACAGTAAACAATGCTGTCTTGCAGGAAAGACGAGCTAATGCAAGAGCAGCCTCGCATCCGGCATGACCTGCTCCAATTACGATGGCATCAAATTGTTCTGTCATAATTTTCTCTCCTTTATTTTCCCATACAAAAATCTTTAAAGATTTTATTGATGATATCTTCTTCGAGTGTCTCTCCTATAATTTTACCAAGCGACTCATACGCATTTGTTAAATCAATCGCATACAAATCCTCCGGCATACCAAGTTCAATACTTTCTAATACTTTTTCCAGACTGTCTTTTGTTTGAACCAAAGCTTCTTTTTGTCTGGCATTGGTAATATACAAATCATCTTTTTCTTCTATTTTCGATTCAATAAATTGTCTCTTAATATAGGATTCCAGTTCATCCAATCCATCTCCCTTTGCAGCGGAAAATGAAATGAAGTCTTTTCCTGACAAATTACGGATTTCTTGCATACTCAATGTCTGTTGCAAATCCGATTTATTTACTAAAACAACTCCTGTACTGTTTTTGCATAAATCAAGAATTTCATAATCCTCCTTGGATAATTCTTTGCTGCTATCCAGGACTATTATTACAAAATCCGCTTTTTCAAGAGACTCTTTTGTCTTTTTGATACCAATACTCTCAATTTCATTTTCTGTCTCTCGAATTCCGGCTGTATCAATTAAATGCAATAATATATTTCCTATCACAATATCTTCTTCTAAGGTATCTCTTGTTGTGCCCGGAATATTTGTTACAATTGCACGGTTTTCCCGAAGCAGACAATTTAATAAAGAGGATTTTCCTACATTTGGTTTTCCAACAATTACCGTCTGGATTCCTTCTTTCATAATTCTTCCATTATTACAATTTTCAAGCAAATGATTGGTATCCTTTAACAGTGCCCGCACATGACCTTCAATTGTTTCATCAAAAGAATCCAAAGAAATATGTTCCGGATCATCAAGTGCAGCTTCCAAATAAGCAACATCTTCTAATATTACTTCACGAAGTTTTTGGATTCGATTCTTAATACTTCCTCTCAACTGACTCATCGAATTAGAAAGTGCTAACTCACTTTTCGACTGAATTACATCCATTACAGCTTCTGCCTGTGACAAATCAAGCCGCCCATTTAAAAAGGCACGTTTTGTAAACTCACCAGGCTCTGCAACTCTTACACCATGACGAACTAACAAATCCAAAATCACCTGACAAATATAGTGACCGCCATGACACTGGATTTCTACTACATCTTCCGCCGTATAACTTTTTGGAGCCTTCATAAGAAGTACAAGAACTTCATCTATTTTTTTCGAACCGTCAAAAATAAAACCATACTGAATCGTGTGGCTTTTCTTTTCATTTAAATCAATCAAAGTTCCTTTTTCATTACAAAAAATACGGCTTACAATGGAAAAAGAATTTTCTCCGCTCACTCGAATTACACTAATACTTCCATTTTTCGATGATGTAGCAATTGCGGCAATTGTCTCCTGCTCAAACATAAAAACTCCTTTTCTTTGTCAAAAAAGGCTGAATCCTAAGAATCAGCCTTTCACACTTTTCTCTCAATCTTTCTTTTCCTGATATGGTCTCTTGCGGTCACGGGAATAATTATTGTTTCTTCTCCGATAATTATTTCTTCTTGGAAGTTCCGAAGCAAATTCCCGATTCAAAGTAATAACCACTTTACGATGTGGCTCTTCACCTTCGCTATGTGTATCCACATATTTATCAGCCTGTAATTCCGCATGAATAATTCTTCTCTCATATGGATTCATCGGCTCTAAGAAAGCAGGACGTCCTGTCTTCTTAACTTTGCTTGCCACATTTCTCGCCAGATTTTCAATTGTTTCTTTTCTTCTCTGACGATAATTTTCCGTATCAATCTTAATCTTCGTATAAGTATCTTTGTTTTTATTTGCAACAAGAGAAGTCAAATACTGAAGGGAATCCAAAGTCTGTCCGCGTTTTCCGATTAACATACCCATCTCAGTACCCTTCAACTCGATGCGGATTTCATTTTCCACTTCATCAAACTCTGTTTCAATCTCTACATCTAATTTCATAGCCTGGAATGTTTTTGCTAAAAAGTTCTTAACCGTATCAACTACATTTTCTTTTTTGCGAACGCGGATAACTGCCGGTTTACTAAACAAACCTAAAATTCCACTTTTTTCTTCTTCAACTACTTCATATTCAATTTGGTCACTTGTTGTTTCCATCTGGATTAAAGCATTTGTCAAAGCTTCATCTGCTGTTTTTGCAGAAAACTCTTTCCACTCTTCCATCTTAAATTCCTCCTATTTTTTATCTTTCTTTCCAGAAAGCATGTGTGCATATCCCGCAATACTGCCGGATTCAAAATCTTTATTTACATGAGTCTGAACCTCTTCCTCTTTGGAAGATGAAGCAGCGGTATTCTGATAAGCGGATGCAGATTTAATTCCTGCTGTTTTCTTTTTCGCATACTCTTCCATCTGACGATTCATAGCTTCACGTTTTGCACTTTTCTTCGTTGCTTTACCCTTATTCTTTTCAATCAATTCATCCAAAGAAATGCTGTCAACTTTGCGGTTAATCAAAATAGCTTGTACAATTCTAAACAAACTACCGATAATCCAGTAAATACCAATACTTACGTCAAAGGAAAGACAGAAAAATCCTGACATAACAGGCATCATGTAGTTCATCATCTTCATAGAACTCTGCATCTGATCCTGTTCACCGGCATCTGTTTTTACCTGAAGAAGTTTCGTATTAATAAACTGAAGAACCATAGCCAAAATCGGAATCAAAAAAACCAAAATTCCGGCATATGGATAATTTGCTCTATCTTTAAATAGAGACATCGGAGATTCATTAACCAAAAGTCCCAAAAATTTATAAGCTTCCGGATTTTCTTTCATCGAACCAATTCCATTTACATAATATGGAATGTTACGAATGACATTATACAAAGCAAAAAGAATCGGCATTGTTATCAAAAGAGGAAGACATCCACCAAACGGACTAATTCCATATTTTGCATAAATATCCTGCGTCTCCTGATTCATCTTCATCTGGGATGCCTGATCTTTTTTATTCTTGTATTTCTTCTGAATTGCTTTAATCTCCGGGTTAATCTTATTCATCAACCGAGATGATTTCTGCTGTTTTGCGTTGAGAGGATACATAAGAATATATACAAATAATGTAAATATTACAATACACCAACCAACATTATGCACTCCTAATAAATGGTACATACACCAGTCGATGCCATTCATAGCCAACCCCAATAACTGATTCAACCAACCTAATGGGAACATATTTTCCTCCTAATACTGTTTACGGCACAGGATCATAACCACCTTTGTGAAAAGGGTGGCATCTTAAAATTCTTTTTATAGCCAAAAAACCACCTTTTCCTGCACCATACTTTTTGATTGCCTGAGCAGCATACTCAGAACAACACGGTGTATAGATACAGGAAGGTGTTCTTTTCAATGGTGATATATATTTTTGATAGATGTGTATCACAGCTAATAAAATTTTCTTCACACAATCACTTCATTTCAATATTCCATGTATTTTCAATAAATGAAAAACTGCGCCGTCTACTTCTTTAAAATTCTTATTTTTTACATCTTTTCGGGCAACAATAATAATTCGGTTACCCTCTTTCACCAATGCGTCATTCTTACGAACGGATTCTCTTAACAATCTGGTGATGTGATGACGCACAACACTGTTACCAACTTTCTTACTTACAGAAAAGCCGTAACGACTGGGACCACTCTCCCCTGTTTTAACATACATAACCAGATACTTATTTGCTTTCGATCTACCTTGCTTGTAGACCTTTTGAAATTCAGGATTCTTTCCTAATTTTTCAAACATTTTCTTTTCCTCACCAGGGAGAAGAAAAGGTCAGTAAAAATCTGACCTTATGCAGACAATTTCTTTCTTCCCTTAGCTCTTCTTTTGGCAAGCACTTTTCTACCATTTGAAGTGCTCATTCTTTTACGAAAACCGTGAACTTTCGAACGCTGTCTCTTTTTTGGCTGATATGTCATCTTCATTTTGCATACACCTCCTTTATAAAATAATAACGAAATCCGTATCAAGCCTAATTATATTATCATATATTCCAATAGTCAAGCAGTTCTTTGCGTTTATCAACAATTTTTTCTAAAATCAGCTGACTTGAAAAAGTAAATTCCAGTGCAAGAGTAAATTCCACGGGCTTTTAAAT
>ENA-OPWC01001937-OPWC01001937.1-human-gut-metagenome-genome-assembly--contig:-NODE-1937-length-12471-cov-3.681782_pt1 | contig 12471 bp, 2 predicted proteins | sample MGYA00241504_ERZ502000 | MGnify/ENA primary metagenome ERZ502000 (study PRJEB25962, sample SAMEA2042005) | human gut metagenome | biome: human gut; feature: human-associated habitat; material: faeces...
TCATCTCCCTCAAGAAAATCTCCTGCATAATGCCAGATTTCTCCAATGATCAGCAGATCCTTTTTTACTGCCTTAACAGCCTTTCTAAATCGCTTCCAGAAGAAATGACTGATTTCGTCACCTACATCCATTCTCCATCCATCGATATCGCATTCCTTAATCCAATAACATGCAACATCTGTAACGAATTTTTCAACCTCCGGATTTTTCAGATTTAACTTTGGCATTCCGCCATAATAACCAAAACATTTGAAGTTAGGAGTTTCTCCTTTTTCACCCTTCAGCGGAAATCTCTCGATAAAATACCAGTCCAGATATCTGGATTTATCTTCTTTTTCTATAATATCCTTAAATGCAAAAAAATCTCTTCCTGTATGGTTGAATACCGCATCCATCACTACTTTCATTCCACACTCATGCGCTTTTTGCACCAGCTCCTTAAGATCCTCTGTTGTTCCGAAGGAAGGATCAATCTGGTAATAATCAGTGGTATCATATTTATGGCAGGAATCCGATTTAAAAATAGGTGTTAAATACACAACATCTATTCCCAGCTTCTGAATATGATCCAAATGATCAATAATTCCTCTGAGATCACCATGCAGATTATCCTTAGATGTAATGGGGGCTTTATACCACAGCTCCTTGTCTATTGGCTGTGATGCTGCAAAGCGAGATGGAAAAATCTGATACACAACCTTGTTTGCTGCCCACTCCGGCACCTCAAACATTTCTTCCTCACGAAGGTTTTGCGGACAGTCGAACATTCTGTCCCTGTTTGTAATGCATTCCCTGCTAAACTCATAGTTGCCGTAATATACCTTTTCTCCCTGCATATCCGTAAATTCAAAATAATAACGGAGGCATATTAAATGCATCTGAAGCTGTGCCTCATAATAATCATGAAACTGTGATGTGGCAACCTTCTTCATCGAAATCGTCTTTCGTGTATCCTTCCATCCCAATGGTATGTACTTGTCCTCATAATGAAGAATGATCTCTTTTATATCATCTTTTTTTACCTGCACACGTATCACAAATAAATCCTTATCGATTGCATAGCAGAATCTTTTATCCATATCATGAAGAATTGCTGAATATTCCATAATTTTTTCCTTTCTATAGCTCGAAAAAAGCGTTTTTTCCTTCTTGATTATAATTCCTTTTTATTATGCTGCACAAGTCACAAAACGATAAAAAGGTCACCGTTTCTGCCTGTTCTGTTGGGGCAACGGAGCTGTAATAGATTTTTTCTTCTTCAACTGTAAAAGGTGGGCGCTTACGCTCCCACCTTCACACTTTTATTCAATTACTATGTCAGATACTTATTCTTCTGAACCACTCTTTTTCCTTACATAGAATATGGCTCCAATAACAATCAGCATAATACAGATACGCCCTGATTCTTTCTCATCTTGTCTATATAATTATATTCTGTATCTCCCTCACAGAATACTGCAAACCTCTTCTGGAGGACTCTTGTTTTTCTACTCAAATGCCGTACCTCCCAATATTCCCTTCATATAAAACTCATATATCTTAGTGTTTTCATACCTCACTTCCGGAAAATCTGCTAGAGAATACAATTCTGATGTCAATTCATCTTTACTTTTTGTAATGAAATAAATCTGCTCTTTCATGTATGTCTTCAAATTTAGGTGTAATACATTATGTGTAGAAAATACAAACTGCCCTCTGTGCTCCATACCGTTAATATACGCAATAACACGGTCTGACAAGATTGGATTAAGAACCCGGTCCATCTCATCTGCAAATACCACTTTATTTTCATATACCACGCGAAATATCTGTACAGCCCATGCAAAAAATTCTCTGACACCGGTTGAATCCTGTGATAATTCTCTCTTAAACTGCTTTCCCTGTGCATTCTTACGAATTACCAGAGTTTTAGAATAAGGCTTCTCATCATCCACTTCAATTCCGCAAATGCTGTAATCTACCATCTTAAAAATTTCTACATATCTTGGATCTTTCATAATTTCAAGATCCCGTTCCTGCCTGACAATGCTGTCTATATTGTCAGAGGGGATATTACCCGGATATAGGACATTTAACATCCATTCAACAGTTGCTGACGCATCCTTATTTCCGAGAAGAGCCAGTTTAACTACAAATAATCCGTTACTATTATTGCTATTCTTAAGAGCAGCTGTCACTTCCCTGGCTGTTCCTCTTTGTAATGTATATATGTTCTCCTGATCCCGTAAAATATCAAACACTACATGCTCAGCTGATTTCCGCTGGCTGCTTCTGATAAGTTTTTCGCTATAGATTCCTTTTGTATCAACAATAGTTTCATACTCATAAATATAATGATTCCCCGCTAAGAATACTACATTAAATTTCTGTTTGGGATTATTACACTCCATCAAAGTATCTGCGTTAATATATGAATTAACAGACTGCACTTTCATGTTTGTATCAAACAATGATTTCAGATATTTTAATCCATTTATAAAGTTGGACTTACCACCTGCGTTCTCACCTACGATAACTGCCGTTTTCAGCAAGTCGTATCCTGTTTCTGTTGTAATATAGTTATCCGGAAAGCGCTTCTTTACTTTCCCGCCTGGTGCTTCTAATGAAAACTCACACTCTTCCTTGAACGAACAAAAATTGTCAAACATATATCTTATGAGCATACTTCCACCGCCTTTCAATAATCATTATATACTAAAAAGATCCGATGTAAACCAGTTTTTTGTTTTACATCGGATCTTTTTATAGATATCATGTTAAAAAGTGAGCACCAAATATTAAATACATACTTTTAGCTGTTTTTTGTTGATTTTGCTCTTTCTATTAAATCGTGCAACTCCTATGAAATCATCATTATTCTTCTTCTGAACCACTCTTTTTTCTTACATAGAATACGGCTCCAATAACAATCAGCATAATACAGATACCTATAATAATGATTATCGTATTATTCCATGTATATTTTGAAGTGCTGTCATCTGTCTTAGACGCAGGAATGGTTTCATCAGATTTGTTGTCTGCCTGACCGTTATCACTCATAATCTTGGCATCAACAACAATCGTGTAATCTGATGCATGGGTAAATACAAGTTCCGCATTTCCATCCGGATCAATCTGTCCGGCACTGATAAATTCCAGTTCTCCGGTCTGTTCATTGTAGTAGAACAGGTTCGCATACAGTCCTGCATTCTTTGATTCCATGTTGACGGTCAGTGTGGCTGTAAATCCAAACTCTCCGTCATAAGCAAGCGTCAGGTTCATGGAAGAACGTTCCCCTGTCACGTTGTTGATCACATCCACAGGAATGGATTTTCCTGCATCGGCTCCGACTGTCACATCAAAATCAATATCTCCAGCTGCATCAGTAATATCCTTTCCATAAATCTTCCAGGAAAGACCATTTCCCATATCCAGAACAAGTGTTGTATCTTTGCCCTTGATACTGTCAATTACATCTTTCGGTACTACAGTTGTTCCGTTCATTGCAACCGTTACCGTATCGCCTGCCTTAGCTTCTTCAAGCTGTGGCTTGATAACATCCCAGCCTTCCTTGCCGCTGTCGTCCTTGATGTAAGGCTTAATTGAAGTACTATCGGGCTGTGGCTTCTGATTCTGATTGCCATTGTCTGTGCCAGACTGCGGTTTCTGGTTTTGGCTGCCATTATCCTTGCTGCTGTCATCGGACTTAATCTTAGTGATCGGCTGTGTGTAACTGTGTCCGCACTTGGAGCAGGTGTAGGTCATGATGCCTTCCTCTGTTGTCGTTGCAGCCTTCGTCACTTTTGATACATAGCTGTCTCCTGTTGCCGGCATATTCTCCGTGTAGCTGTCTCCACAAGAACAGGTATACGTCCTTACCCCTGCTTCTGTACAGGTTGCCTCTTTCGTAATGCTTCCCGTATAGTTGTGAGTGTGCTTTTCCTCCGGCAGCTTCGCAATACTCTCTGTGTAGCTGCTGTTGCATCTGGTGCAGGTGTAGGTCCTGACTCCTTCCTCGGTTGTCGTTGGCTGCTTTGTTACGGTTGCTTTATAATCATGTCCCAATGCTGCCAGCTCTTTTCCGGTACTCAGAAGTTTATCACAGTCCGTACAATAGGTATCTCCTGCGTATCCGGTCTGCGTACAGGTTGCTTCCTTTCGGTTCTTCACGGTTGTATGCACATGGTTCGTGGCATCCACTTCACCAAAGGTTTCACTACAAACACTGCATACTGCTTTTGATACACAGGTAGCCGGTGTTCCGACCTTGTGCGGTTTTTTCTCGATTGTTGTACCGGAGGCAAGTTTTTCACCACAATCCTTACAGTAAGTATCTCCGGTATAGCCCTTCTCTTTGCAGGTTGCTTCCCGCTGATTCCGTATTTCAGTATGTGTGTGATCACATTCGCTTCTTGTAATCGTAATGCTTACACTTTCTGTCTCGTAGTTGCCCTTGTCAGTTCCTGTATAAAATGCATTCGCTGTCACTGCCACACCATCTGCAAGCGCCGTGTCCCTATCTGCTTCCTGCCAGCTCCAGCCATCCGGAAGCGTAATATCGCCAACCTTCTTTGTGCTGTGCGCCGGAGCCATTGCATTTTCCGGCATGTTTGGAGCTTTCGCTGCCTTTGCTATCGTAAATACGGCCGGATTACTTGTAAGTCCTGCATAGTTATCTGTTTCTGCAACATAAGCCTTTACCGCATAGGTTCCTGCATTTACAGGTATGGCATCTGTATATGCGGAATCGGCTGCAGGTGCATTACCATCTGAATCGGCTTTTGCATACTTATAAGTTACTGTACCGAATTTTGCTGTTGCATTTGGTTCTGGTGTCTCATCCTTCGCATAAGTATAATCAGAACAGCTAAGTTCTGTAGTAAAGCTATTAGCTGCCTGTTTTACTGTAAGAATACCACTCTTGCCATCTGAACCGTTTCCAATAAAGGATACTTCATAATTGGCACTATCTGATGAGCCTGTAATTGCATAGGTTCCAACATCTGAATTGTCTTTCGCAGTAGTTGATAAGCTGACACCAAGTGCTTCTTCGGTATCACCTGCTACCAAAACATTGTCTAAGTAGGCATCACCTGAGGCAAGACTCCATGTAAGTGCAGGGTTTGTCTCTCCATAGAATTTTTCTTTATCAGCAATCACTACGGTAATCTGCTTCTTGGAAACTTCCGGTGTCACTTCACAGGTCACAGAATCATAAGTATCTGCATCACTTCCTGTCGGTGTAAAGACAAGCGAGTATTTCTCACTTGTGCCGACTGTTGGAAGCTTATCTGCATCCTCAGCTGCCAGAGTCCATGTACCCTCAACCTTCGTGTCACTGTTTCGTCCTGCTGTCACAACTGCCTTTGTCATATCTGCCTTTTCAAACATGGCAGATACCGTATTACCATAAGTACCGGAAAGAACCGGTGCAGTCTTTACATACGGAGTCGGCTTTGCAGTGGTAAATTCAATAGCAGGCTCCGTTAATGCCGTTATATTGCCTGCCTTGTCAATGGCTGCTATCCAGACTGCAGTTTTCTTACTTGGATACAATGGAAAATAAACGTCCGGCTTTCCAAAATTACCTATTTCAATTTTATTATCACCTTTTGTTCCTGTCGTTTTGAAGATTTTAGGTGTCCAACTCGCAACAAAGTTTTGGTTAGCATTACTCTCCTTAAGTCCCTCCTTACGAACTTCCCATTGTCCACAATAAAGATTTTCGTCCGGTTTAAAATTCCACCCATTGCGGGGTGCCCATTTTCCATCGTTTTCGACAGCGAACTGTGGGTACTTTGGCTCACCTTTCATATAATTTTCAATATCTCTTTTGCAGTCGTCGTAGGTGTAGTCAGTAACCCCGTCAAATACTCCTTCGGATACAAAGAACCACATCAGCGTTGCATCCTCGCTTAAATTAACCTTGAGTATCGCCTCTGTATCCTTCAGGGTACCGTCTTCTTTCTTCGGCTCAGTTACTGTCACGACAGGAGCGCTCGCATCCTGTACCAGTCCTTCGGTACAGATATAATCGCTCTGATTTCCTGCGTTATCCATCGCATAAGCATAGACTACATAGCTACCATCCTCGCCTAATGCGCCATGAATGATTGCACTGTCCGACAGCCAGTTTCCTGCATCTACCTGCGTAAATTTACCATCGGCTGCCAGAGTGTCCAGTTCTGCTTTGGTCTTTCCCGTTGCCGAAGCAGTGTCTGTGATCTGGTCAATATAATAGTAATACTTAGATACCCCACTTACCTTATTCACGCCCTCTTTTGCATCGTTTGCATGAATCTTAATATCCAGTGTTGTATCATTGTAGAGGTGTCCGAAGCTGATCTTATTTAAAAGTGTTCTCCACCAGTTATCTTTGATCTGGATGCCATAACCATCTTCCTTGCCATCTGCATCTGCCCAGGTCGGTGCGGTGGTATCAATGTTTATCGTAATCTCTACAGGAACAATAGATTGATTCCATGGGTCTTTTCCATATAAAGTTACGGTATGCGTGCCTTCTTCCTTAAAGGTATAACCCGGATTTTTGCCTGCAACCGCATCTTCCAGGCTTGCATAAAACACAACTTCATCGCTTACAATGGCATATTTTCCTTTCGCGGTCCGATATACTATATTTTTCCAGTCAGATACTGGATTGTCTGATGTTACATCATTTTCCGTAAACGTAGCAGGTATGCCGTTTTTCCACCAGTTGGAATCCTCATTGTACCAACAATTCTTGGATACCGTGGTCTGTGCCAGAGTAAACGCATGGGCAATGTCAAAGTATCTGACGAGCTCACCCTTATAATTGCCAATTCCGGTAAAGGTAATCTTTCCATCTCTTTTACCGTTTGTCACCTCCGTATTATTCTCAGCACTTACGGTGAAATCTTTGTCTTTGTCCAGAACTCCCTGGTCATTTCCCGGCTCATTTTTCCGGTTTGAATCTGTGATTCCTCTATCCCAGTTTTCAGGAATGATCGGCATACCGGTGTAATATACCGTGATACCTATATCATCCAGATGGATCACGGAATCTGTTAAACTTCTCGGCTCAATGGTCGCTTTCACGTCAATAGGGAGAGAAGCACACATATTTTTTCTAGCTTCATGTATAGAAACATAAATTGTATAGTTTCCGGCATTGGTTATCATATGATTCTCTGTAACCGGATCATTTATTTGTTTATAACCTTGAGAAACTCCATTTTCATAATACATAAGTACAAAATAATAGGTAAAATTGCTGGCAAATCCATCCGTTTCCATTGTTTTTCCAGTACAGGGTACGATCAGCCCATCAGCAACCGGAATCATTGTCTGGCTATCAACAGCGTCTGCCTTAAGTCTGACGGTTCCATACTGAACAGCTCCATGGGCTTTCCCATCATAGGTTCCCTGATAGCCACTAAAGCCTTCTCCCACAACTTCACCATATCCAATCGTGAAATAGTGCTCAATCGTGCCGTAATAGCTGCCCTGTCCGGTGATCGTAACTTTCGGTGCTTCATCAGCCTTGAAATCGCTTCCACCTTCTTCATTCCTGTAGCAGTCTATATTATTGGCATAGACCACATAATAATTTGCTTTGGAAATGTCTGCATTTGCAGGGTCTGTGGAATCCTGTGCCAATTCTCTGCCTGATTTATATGAGGGCCCAGTCAGCGACTTATTGCCATTCGCAGTATCCAGTGTAACTCCTGTCATCACCTGCGGATAGCTGTCGTAGGTACGGCCTACCAGACCTTCGATATGAAGGTGTCCATTTTTATAGGCTTCCGCAAGGTCAGTCCTTCCGCAGATGCTGCAATAGCCATAGTCATCCTTCGTATGTGCCTTAAGGGTTACTTTAGAAGACGGCATCGTGAAGGAAAGGTCTGTCGTATCTATCGTTACTGCATTGCCGCCATAAGGCTCATAAGAGCAGACTTCGCCCGTGACCTTAATCTTCTGACCTGTCGTACCTCCATTGCTGTACAGTCCGTAGGTTACACCGTCCCTCTTTGTGACATTCGTGTCATTTTCTCCACCTGTGGGCAGAGCGATACCACCAAGCTCTATCGGAAACCATATCTTAAATGCGCCAGCTCCCTTCGTTATTTTGCTGGAAAAATCAGCAGAGTCATGATTACAGTAGATGCTGGCATCCAGATTACTTTCATCTCCCGTAAACGCATCAGGTATTTGTGCTCCCTTCTCTATAACTATCTCAGCCTTGCCAGAAGGAACCGTTACATTCTCTAGTCCAGCTACACCCTCGCCCAGCCGCAGTACAGCGGTATCACCAGGAAAGCTTATGTTTCCGACCACGTTTATATTTTCTATGGTAACATCCTGTCTCCCTGACATAAACAGGTAGTTTCCCTTACCCGTCAAGGTATGTGGCTCATCACCCTCTGAACGCAGCGTTATCTCAGCCGGCAAATATACTTTATCGAGCATCTTGTTTATACTCTTACCTGCTATCGTATCCTTCAGCAGCAGGATTTCCAGCTTCTTCCATAACTTGTATTCTTCATTCTTTTGATGCTCTTTCGATTCTTCCAGATAGAACATTGCTGCATCCCATGTCAGGAAATACATCGTTTTTGTCTCACCGCTATTTTTTTCTATCTGAAACTTTACAACGGCCTGAGATGTATCCTCCGGCATGTCAGCGCGAAGCACTTTTACACTGCCCTGACTTCTATCCGTTCTGCTTATATCGGTCTTAATACCGGCTGAATAAAAAGCATAGCCTTCTTCCAGCGTATCCGCAATAGCATAACCCTGCGTTTTATCAAGCAGAGAATCATCATTTTTACCAAAATTGCTCAGAGCAATCTCTCCATACTCACCACCTGAAAGCATTACTTTTGCACGTTTTATCTGGCTAAACTCTCTGTGGTCTATATGCAGAGCCTTTATCTTTGCAGTATCTCCGGATACGCTAAGGGTGGCACCTCCACATACCAGAACCTCTTCTCCCTCATACGTACCTCCGGTAATTGTACAGGAAATATCAGTATTGTGCATCTCACTAGCTTTTCCAATATAAATACTGTTGCTGTAATAACCATCTTTTAGCTTTGCAGCCGCACCACCCAAAAACCTCAAGACACCCTTATAATTACCATTCTCTACCGTAAGCTTTGCTTTGTTCTGAATAGAAACTGGGGCGATCAGTGTTCCATTCTGTCCCGTGCCTGCGTCTTTAAAGACTGCCTCCACACCTTCGCCAGTGATATAAAGACCCTTTCCTGTAACGGTACAGCCATTAAGATCCATACAAAAGCTGACCTTTTTTGTACCCCCATCTATTTTCCACTCGCTTTCTGGCTCAGAAATATTTTTCAGGATTTTCAACGTAATTTCAAGGTCTGCATCCGCATCAGCAGTATTTACTGTAGCTTTAACTGCATCGAATGCTTTCGTAAGTGTTGCATAACGTGTTGTATTCCCACCTACCGTAACTTCCGCAACACCTTCTTCTACCGTAAAGACAGCCTTTTTGGAGGTCTCCGTATATTCACCGCAGGTCGCTACACAGTAGTATTGATAGGTGCCTGCCAAAAGTCCTGTAGGAATCCTGTAGGTCGCAGTTTTTGCATCCTGCCCCGTTTGTTCTACTTTGGTTGTTGTTCCATTTATTGTTTTATCAGCATACCACTGGTAGGAGATACTGCCACTGCTATCACTGCCAGATACCGCTTTTACGGTTAGCACAGGTGCCTCGGCAGCGGTATAGTTTTCCATCACAGTTTCCGCTCCGCTTGAAATCGTAGGATGCGTCGTGAAATAGAGCGGACTTTTAACAGCCGTTACCTTTTTCCCTTCGTCTGTCCACCTGGCTGTTAGGTCTGCATAGGTACCATCCTCATACTTTAAGGTATAGCCGACCTTCAGAAGGTCCTGCAGGGTTTTCTTAGGATTATTAACCCAAATCGCATTGCCTGAGGCTTGGGCAGGGGTAAAGGTTCCCTCTGCAATCTGGCTGTTGTCGGGTAATCTAAGACGTCCATTAAAGGTTCCACCCTCAATGTTTACAGCTAACTTTTTATATTCGTTATCCATTATAATACGGTTGCCAGCATTCGCTGTTAAAGTAGCGCCTTTTTTAACTGTAATTTTAATGCTACTATTTTCGTAAACACCGATGCAGCGAGAATCCTTGTTATTGTTTTCAATAACTGCGCCGCCGCCAATGATACAGTCGGAGCAGCTGCCCATAAACATAATAGCGCCATATTTAAGCTTAACGTTTCCGGTCACCTTCGTATTGGTAATTGTACAGGCGTTACTGTCACAAATAGTAATGACGCCTTCCTGACTACCATTACTTCCACTAATATTTGCTTCGTCAATGGTACAGGTCGCACCTCCCCACATCGCAACTGTGGAACCGGTTCCAGCATTTTTGATTGTGACATGCTCAATTTTCAGCACGCTATCTACAGTTATCAGTCCATCTCCTTTGAATCTATTTTGCCCATATTGATAGTTGCCTGTAATTGTTCCCTCATTCGAGCCGGACGAGGTAATTGTTATATTTGCTCTTTTAAAATATAAACGCGCATTGTCAGCCAGTTTCAATGTATGGCCATTCAAATCCAGCTCTATCTCTTTTGCCAAACCGGTACCAATGGTAAGCGCACTTGTTATGGAGGCATCATCATTCAACAGTTTAATGGAAACTTTTTCCAGGTTTGCGTTTCCATGCCCGCCAATCCATGTTGCAAGGTCCTGAGCGTTGTATTTTTTCTGTACAGTCCCGTCAGCTTTCATTTCTGTTACTTCAATCGTTCCATCAGCCAGCAGCGCAATCCCATATTCGCCTACGAGCACATAGATGGTCGGAAGCTCCACGTCTTTACCCAATACGAGCTGGTTGCCGTCTCCATCCTCATCCGGCAGTACCGGCGTGTAGGCATAGCAGAAGCCGTTTGACACTTCACTGCTGTCAAATTCTTCTGCGTCGCTCTCTTCCACATTCAGCTCCCACTTGATGTTTTCCAGACGGATTTTCTCCGTCGTTGTCTCTGTCTCAGAGGAAGCTGCTGCGTCAGAACTGCCTGTCGTCTTTACACTGTCTGCATTATCGGATGTAGATGCTGTGTCGGTTTTCTTTGCATTGTCTGCACCGTCGGATGTGGCTGCTGTGTCAGAGGCATCGTCCTTCTCTGCCGCGTGTACTATGAGTTTATGCGGCAGAAGGGCATCCGCCATCTGGTCAATAAGCGCACCAAAAGCAGAGGGTAGGTCGGCACGTGCCTGTGTATCCTCTGTATCAGAGCTGCTAGAGCCATTTGGGTTGTTTGATTTGTCAGAATTTCCAGAATCCTTTGATGTATCCGAATCCTTTGTATCTGCATTTCCATTGTCAGAAGTACCAGACTTATCGGAAGCATCCGCATTGCCGGAATCGCCATCCTTTTCATCTGAGGATTCTGTATCCTTCTTATCATCAGAGGACGCAGTATCTCCATTACTGTCATCCTTCTGCGCATCGTCTTTCTCTGTATCTCCCGTCTCGGAAGCATCTTCTTCATCGTCGGCTTCCTTTTCATCCGCCTGCGTGGTCTTTTCTACCGTAACGGTCAGGCTAGTCGGAAACTTGATGTCGCTCTCAAGCGCACCGATGGGCAGGGTCTGCTCTATGATGTCCTTTGAAAGCTCCTCAAAGGAAACAATAGTCGTTTTACCTGTCTCACTTTCATCGGTTTTTGCAGAAACCGAGAGTGCGGACAGGTCTACAGTATTGGCAACCATCGCAACGGTCAAGCCCATCACAAGTATGCGCTTACGCAGCTCCCTCCACCTGATTTTTTCATGGGTCTGCTGCCAATCCTTCTCTGGCATGGTGTTTTTCTTTTTCATGTAAACTCCTATCTTTTACCATAATCTCTCGGAATCTCTACTTTTCCCAGCCTGATTGTGATATCGGCTGGGATTCTTCCCGCGACTGTTATTATCATGGCTATGATCTGTACATGCTTGTTGATTCGCAAAGTGACTTACCGGTATTTCCTCATTTTTGCTGTGCTTCAAAACATGATTCACATGGATTCCTGCACGCTTTTTTTCAGGATGAAATCTTTTCTTCCTGATTACACTGTTTCTAAAGTACTTTTGGATTCTGCACATGATGCCATGCTAGAGTTTTGCTGGCATGATCACTCAAGATTCCGAGAGATCATTATATGTATAAGGTTTATATTCAGCCCGTTCAAGCACAGGCACAGCTTTTATAGATCATCCGGAATGAGCCGCAGCTTTTTCGCGGCGGTCTTGGCTTCCGCCCGGCGCTTCACGTCCAGCTTGTCGAGAATGTGGCTGACGTGGGTCTTCACCGTGGGCAGCTTCACGTCCATGATCTGTGCAATCTCGGCGTTGGATTTGTCCGCACAGAGCAGATGGAGAATTTGCAGCTCCGTGGGTGTCAGCTCCTCGCCGGGGGCAAGGCTGGGTTCGAGGAAATGCGGGTAGAACGCCGCCTGCGTCCGCACC
>ENA-OPWC01001945-OPWC01001945.1-human-gut-metagenome-genome-assembly--contig:-NODE-1945-length-12430-cov-2.409212_pt1 | contig 12430 bp, 16 predicted proteins | sample MGYA00241504_ERZ502000 | MGnify/ENA primary metagenome ERZ502000 (study PRJEB25962, sample SAMEA2042005) | human gut metagenome | biome: human gut; feature: human-associated habitat; material: faeces...
TTGCCCACCATAACGACCTTCAGCACGCCCTCGGCCAGCAGCTTGCTTGCGGCCTCCAGAATGCGGGGGTCATTGCCCTCGGTGAACACGATCGTCTTGGGATTTGCCTTCAGCTGTGCTACCAGCGGTGCAAACATATCAGCCATTGTGATTACCTCCGAATTTACTTTCCAAAATTCACACCCCGTGTCTGTTGGACACAAGGATGCCTTTCTTCTTTATTCTAACACACCGGGCAAAAAGTTCAAGACAAAATTGTGTTTTTGTGCTAATATTTAAAAGAAAACAGATTTCAAATTGTGAATAAAATATCATACTGGTTTTAAAGGATATTTTCCCCGCAAATATAAAAGAGCCCGTGCAGTCCACAGGCTCTATGGGCAGATGCTCCATCATGCAGTTTTCTTTACGGGGACGCTGTTCTCATACAGTTCGTGGGGCGCAACGTCCTGTCCCTCCGGCCATTCGATGCCCACGCCGCCGGGCAGCAGCTGCACCGCATTGAAATAGCTTTCGTCCTTCAGCTGTCCGTACCACGGCCCCGTTGCATAGGGTGCAACGTCAAAGAGCTTTACCTCTCCCGTTTCGTAGAACAGGCGAAGCTTCAAGGGGCTTATGGTCTCCACCTTAGTCAATTTCGGCTGCAACATAAGATCACTCCTTATTTCAAAGGGTCAATGCGGAAGAACTGCTCGCCGTTGCTCAACAGCTTCCAGTTCGCTTCCAGATCATCGCGGTGTATTACTACCCACGCTTCCAGCAGCTTCAGCTTGTTTTTGGGAAAGCCGCCTTCCAAAATCGTCCCATCCAGTGCCATCACGATCTCTTCCCCGGAATACTCCGCATGGATATGCGGCATATTGTGTTTTCCGCCCTGTTCCCGGTACATTCTGACGATGATGCCATAAAATATGCTTAATACCGGCATTTTACCCACTCCCTTCTTCAAGTTCATTTTATCATACGCAGGTGTTTTTTTCAAGAAACTGTGATGATCTCTTTTTGTGCGTTTGCCGTACTCTTGAATCTGTGTTATAGTTTACAATATTATAATTTGCAAATAAATCGTTGATCTGATTTTAAAGGAGATGTTCTCCATGGATATGGATACTTTAAAGGCCGAATGCCTTGCCTGCACCCGGTGCGAGCTGTGCGCCACCCGGACAAACGTAGTGTTCGGGCAGGGCGTGCCGGACGCCGAAGTGCTGTTTGTGGGCGAGGGCCCCGGCCAGAGCGAGGACGAGCAGGGTCTGCCTTTTGTGGGGCGCAGCGGGCAGTTGCTGGAAAAAATGCTGAAAGCCATCGGTTTTGATCGCAATGAATGTTTTATTACCAATGTTTTACCGTGGCGTCCACCGGGGAACCGAACCCCGACCGAGGGCGAAATAGCGGTTTGTCTGCCGTTTTTGAAAAGGCAGATTGATTTGGTGTCGCCCGAGGCAATTATGATTTTGGGCGGCAGCGCCGCAAATGCACTGTTGGACAACGGCGAACCGATTTCCAGAATGCGCGGCAAATGGCTGGAGTATAAAAAGTCAGACGGCGGAAAAGTTCCGGTTCTGGCCAGTTTCCATCCGGCCTATCTGCTACGCAACAGCGGACAGAAGGCCAAGGCCTGGGTTGATATGCTGCGGATGAAACAAAAATTGTGCAACAATTAGGCGCGTGTTATCTTTTTGTTCACTATTTTTGGGTATGCTGAAAGAAAGTATTATTTTGATTGCAATCAAATTTTTAACTGTTGAGGAAAGTGACAATGGGTAACAACAAAAAATTTTTATGGCATGCAACCTGCGCTTTGCTTGCGTTGAGCGCCGTTCCGGCCTGGGCCGAAGACGGGGAAGACAGCGATGAACTGGTCAGCAGCATTGACGAAAGCCAGCCTGCCGTGTTGTTTAAAGTTCATGACATTAAGCCGCTTAAAAACCGTGACGGCAAAATTACCAACTGTGAGTTTAACATTACTTTCTTTAACCGTTCCAACAAAAACGTCGATAACGCAACGGTTAACCTGACTTGGAAAGACGAGGCCATCGGCAATGTTATCGAAGATGAAAAAGAATTGGCCAAGCGCAAGATGGAAATGGAAAACTATAATGAAACCGGCGGCGCTTTTGCCGAGCCGGTTTCCGAGACGGAAGGCATTACGCCGGTTTCTCTGACGACCAGCATTCGGATTCCGCCGCTTCAGCCTTATCGTCAGGTTTCGCTTAAATCCAAGCTGGCGTCCGACCGCTGTTTCCTGATGCTGAACGATGCCGAATTTTCATTGGAGAACTGTTCGGCAGTTGATCCCGAACAGTCGGGTATGACCATGCGGAGCGCCGGTGCCGCAGCTTGTGATAATCTGTTTCGTTTTGTTTCCGCTCGCGATCCCGAATATTATCGTGAGTTTAAGAAAGTTTCTTTTAACGAAGAAAAGAAAATAAAACAGAATGCCCGCAAAAAAGAGGAGCAGGAACTGACCGAAACTTATGACAAAGCGGTGTCGAATTTAAGCAAAGCCACGGATATTATGGGGCAAATCAGATAATTGAACGGTGAAAAAAATGAACCTGAAATTTAGGGCCGGATTGACGGCAATTCTGGGAATCGGACTTTGGAGCGGCTGGGCTGCGGCCCAAATGTTCGGCGAGGAAACGCCGGCGGCTGTGCCGGATAAGACAGAGACTCAGGTTCAGCCGCAGACGGGACGTGTTTCCGGTTGGAACAACAGAGACCGCTTGGGCGGAAACTGGTGGGGAATACGTACGACACCAAAACAACAAGCGGCCAAACCTGCAACGGTATCGGTGCAGCAGCAGACCAAGCCGCCGGCAAAAGAAGTGGTGGAAAATCCCGAGGATTATCTTTATAAGTCATTGCCTCAGGTCAAGCGTCCGACTCTTGACGGCGTCAAGCGCGGAACGACAATTATACGTCCGATTATGTATGACGGAAATCCTCTGCCAAAGGAAGAAACCTTAATTTTTCTTTATTACAGCGATTTTACCGTCAACCGGATGATGAGCGGAACGGTGACCTGCGATGTTCGTTTTCAGATTCTGACAACCTTGGACCGCAGCTTGAATAACTTAAGTGTCCGCCTGCGCTGGCCGAATATGGAAACGGCGTTGAGTTTTTCGGATATTCCGCCGAATCAGCCGGTTCATTATGACTATACGCTGTTGGGCGACGGCTGCTATTCAATGGATCGCATTCCGAATATTATCGTTAACCGCTGCCGTGTGAAAGGGTTGAGCCAGCAGGATTGCGCGGCTAAGATCCGCTGGTTGCGCAAGTAACCGGATTTGTGCTTTATTTATAACAGGACTGGCAAAGTGTGGAAAAGGCTTTTTCTGACAGTTGCGGCGTTATTGTCCGCCGGTTGGTTTCCGCAAAAGGCATTTGCGGCAAAGCCTATTATTGACCGCCAGTGCTATCAGCAGATTATGGATAATCTGGTTATCAGCAGACGGGATATTGCCAGTTATAAAAAGATTTTCCGGGCTTTGAATAAAGATGATGTGGAAACCGCCGACGAGCATATTGCCGACGTCAGCAATCAGATTTTGATGGGACATGTGCTGGCGGAAAAGTATCTTTCCAAAAATTATAAGACTTCCTATGCCGAGCTGAAAGACTGGCTGCGGCTCTATTATGACCATCCGCAGGCACTCAGTCTGCTGCGTCTGGCCAAGAGCAAGTTCAACGGCGCCAAGGAGGAGCTGGCAGATATTGAAAAGCTTTTGCCCAAGCTTCCGGTTTCGCCTTACAGCTGGTTTAACAATCAGTATGAGCATTTGAGCGATGCCAAACGCAAATATGTCCGGCAGAAAGTTTCTTCTTTCAGGCAGGCGATAAACCGGGGAAAGACTAAAGTTGCACGTTTGATTCTGGCGGATAAAAATTTCCGTCTGTGGATACCGGACCGGGAATATGATGCGATGAGCGCAACACTGGCAACTTCTTATTTAATCGACGGGCAGGATAAGCTGGCTCTGCAATATACGGAAAAAGCAATCCGGCGTAGCAAAGATGCCACGGCTTTGTGGGTCGGCGGTCTGGCCGCCTGGCGGAGCGGCAATTATCGAAAAGCGGCGGATTATTTCGGTCGGCTCGGAGCCAAAACCGATAATGACGAATGGTTGGTTAGTGCAGGTGCTTACTGGGCTTATCGGGCATATTCACGACTGAACAAAAAGCCGCAAGCCAATCAGTGGCTGAAAACGGCTTCCAAATATAAGCGTACGTTTTACGGCATGCTGGCCAATTATCAGCTGCGTCAGCCATGGGACTTTAACTGGTCGGGCGATGCTTATTTCAATAATTTCAGCACTTATGATTATGTGAATGACATGCTGGCCTCGAGTGCCATTCAGCGGGCGATTGTTTTAATAATGTCAAAAAATCCCGATTTGGCGGAAAAAGAACTGAATTATGCTTATAAAAATATGAACGAGCGTCAGAAGGAGGCCTGTTTGTATTTGGCAGCACAGTATAATATGCCGGCTTTGGGAATTAAGCTTTCCAATGAGATAAAGGATAATGAAAAAAGCCTTTTCTATGATAACGTTGCCTATCCGGTTCCGACATGGAAACCGAAAGGCGGCTGGAAAGTCAGTCGGGCGCTGGTTCTGGCTTTAATCAGACAGGAATCGGCTTTTAAGCCGGAGGCACAGAGCGGAGCCGGAGCCAAAGGGCTGATGCAGCTGATGCCTAACACGGCCTATCATGTGACGAAAGACCGGCGTCTGAAGCGAGACAGTTCGGTTTTGTATAATGCCGATTACAATATGGAAGTCGGCCAGCAGTATCTCAGCTACCTTATGGGCAAGCCTTTTGTCACCGACAATCTTTTTTATCTGGCGACGGCCTATAATGCCGGGCCGGGCAATTTGTTCAAATGGCAGAAAAAGGTCAAGTATAATAACGATCCGCTGCTTTTTATTGAAGTTATTCCCTCTCGTGAAACCCGTATTTACATTGAGCGGGTGATGGCTAATTTCTGGGCTTATAATCTGCGTTTCGGCAAAGAGCACAAGAGTATGGATGAGGTGGCGTCCGGGCAGTGGCCCACCCTTTAAGCAGGGCTTCTCCGGTCAACTCATACAGAATTTTCAGGTTGAAAGTTTCCTTACGCATTGTCTTCCCTAATTTATTTGACAAAATCAGCATTAGGCAGGGCTTAAATATATTGTTTAGGCCTTTTTTTTGTGCTATACTAAACTTAGTTTATATATTTTTTTAGTTGAGATTGTGTTGTTGAGTGAATGTGTCGGGTTTGATTGGGCGTAAGGTTTTTGAGAGTTTGAATTCGTTCGAGTTTTTGATTACCGAGAAGTCTATGAATTGATAAATCTGATTGTTCGCACCTTATTATTAAAATTTAAAAAAATTCAAATATGGAAACAATTTTATTAGTATTTTTTGTTGCGATTGCAGTAGTTTTAGTATGGATGGTTGTTTGTGCAGGTATTGGCGTATTATGGGCTCTTGTTGAGAACAGTGTCGGTGCCGGTATTATCGGAGGTTTTATCCTTTGGGCAATTTCCTGCTTGTTTTTCGATTATGCTTGGACAGATTTGACCGTGGCATGGTGGGGAGTTATTGCAGGCGCAATTATTGGTTTATACTTAACCTATCAGGAAGTGAAATATATGTTCTAATTCTGATGAAAAAGTATCAAAAAGCTGTCTCGTCAGAGGCAGCTTTTTGGTGTTTACGGGGTGAAATTATGTTCGGCGCGATTATATTTCAGAACAGCGAAAATTAAAGAAGAGGAGCTGTTTGTTATGGAATTGTATTTATTTTTGGCGTTGTTGCTGATTTATATTTTAACGGCCTTTATGGTTAAGAAAGTCATTTTGCATAAAATCTGGACGCTGGCTTTTATTTTGGCTTTTGTCGTTACGGCGGTTTCAATTGCTTTTATCCGTGTCAGCGGACAGGATGTCATGATGTCGGCCAATGAGCTGAACTGGTATTATCTGCTTTATTTGTTCGGCTCATTGTCCGTGGTTTTGGGAATTATCAATGTCTGGATGTATCGCCGGAGTATTTGGAAAATCATGTCGGCTTCCGACAGTGATGATGACGATGAAGATACCGACAAATAGTTACTCCGTTTGCGGGCTTTCGCTGATGCGGAATTTAATATTCTTACCGCGAATGGGAATAGTGTAGCAGTCGCGATGCCATGAGAAGATTTTTTTGCTGGCATTGAGCAGGCGGCAGGTCTGATGCCGGTCATCGGTCAATATTTTAAATTCGTCGGCGTTGCGGGAGAAACGAATATTGGGCAATTTGCGGAGAAACTGTTCAAATTGCTCCTCATCCAGCCAGCTCGGTGTGCCGCATAAGTCCTGATAAAGCTTAATCGGGCGCCGTATCGGCTGCTGTCGGGAGGATAAAAGGTCCTGCCAGTTTAACCCGGTCAGGAAGAGCAGGTTTTCCTCAGCTTCCGGCTGCAAGTCACCGGCATGGATACAGTTGCTGCCGATTATTTGGCGATAACGCGCTTTGGCGGCAATAATATTGAGATTTTTGCCGTTATGTATCCTCGGCTGAGTGTCATTGACGCAAATGACCAGAAAGCTTCCGGTGCCGCAGAGTCTTTTCTTTTTGACGGCGCTGGGCAGTTTCTTGCCGTAAAAGCGGGACAGATTGCGGGTAAAAAGTTTGGGCGTCCAGGTGATTTCAAAACTTTGCAAAATTTCAAAATGCCGGTTAATGTCATTAATAATTTCTGTTTCTTTATGTCGTCCGTTTGCCCAAAGAACGAACAGATTTAAGTCGTTAGCCATGGTGTTCTCCGGTTGTTAAAAATGTATTTGTTTGATTGCTATGGCGCTTAAGCAATCGGGGGACGGCATAAGTCAAAATCAGGCTGAGGGTAGGCGGGAATATCAAAACAAGGCAGCGGATGTTCCGGTGCTTCGGCAAAAAAAGTGCAGCTTGCCGTCTGCGGCAGGTTAAATATTTGCAGGTTAAGCGAAAAAGCGTGATAGCCGCTGTCGTTCAGGTCATCGTCATTGTGTTGGGCACAGGCATTATCTGTGGTAAAAATTTCTTTACCATTGAGTGTTATGTCGTTCACATCTATAATATCAAAAATTGAAACCAGAAGTGCGACGATAATGCAAAGGCCCGTGATTTTTCTCATAATTGAAAATAGTAAATATTTTTGCGGGGCTTGGCAAGGAAATATTACAAAAATATCATTTTAATATCATATTTGGGTTGGTTGGATGATCAGAGTAAATAATATACAGGCGAATTTGAATGTTGATCTGGCGGGGCTGAAAGAAATCGTTTCAATCAAAACCGGGCTGGATCCCGAATATATCAAGAGTGTTAAAATTGCCAAGAAATCGGTTGATGCCCGCAATAAGGGGAATGTGCATTTCGTATATTCCCTGGATATGGAAGTCTGGGGTGACGAAGATTATATTGCGACGATTCTGGCCTGGAAAGATATTGAACTGATAAAGGAAAGGCCGGTTCTGGTGATTCGGAAACAGCAGCCGGGAAATATTCGTCCGCTGGTGGTCGGCAGCGGGCCGGCAGGAATGTTTGCCGGGCTTGCTTTGGCCGAAGCCGGTTTGAAGCCGGTTATTATTGAACGGGGCAAACCGGTTGACGAACGGCAGAAAGACGTCAGCCTGTTTTGGCGGACGGGGAAGCTGAAACCGGATTCCAATGTTCAGTTCGGGGAAGGTGGCGCCGGAACTTTTTCCGACGGCAAGCTGATGACCGGCATTAAAAAAGACAAATACAGTGCCAAGGTGCTGCAGGAGCTGGCGGCTGCCGGAGCTCCGGAGGAGATTCTTTATTTGGCCAAACCGCATATCGGAACGGACAAGCTGGTGACCGTGGTGCAAAATATTCGGAAAAAAATTATTGCGCTCGGCGGGGAATATCGTTTCGGCGAATGTTTATGCGGGTTGGCAGTTGAGGAAAACCGGTTGCGGGCTGTCCAAATCCGCCGGGCAGACGGTACGGTTTACGAACAGCCGACGGAAAAATTGATTTTGGCAGTAGGGCACAGTGCGAGAGATACCTTTGAAATGCTTTATGAGGCCGGAGTTGTGATGGAACGCAAGCCGTTTTCCATCGGAGCGCGGATTGAGCATTTGCAGACGATGATTGATGCGGCGCAATACGGCCGTTATGCCGGACGGGCAGAGTTGGGAGCCGCCGATTATAAACTGGCGGTTCATTTGGCGAACGGACGTTCGGCTTATACGTTTTGCATGTGTCCGGGCGGCGAAGTGGTGGCTGCGGCTTCGGAACCGGGGCGGGTAGTCACGAACGGGATGAGTTTGTTTGCCCGAAATAAGGAAAACGCCAATGCGGCGTTGCTGGTCGGGGTTAATCCAGAAGATTTCGGCGGAACGCATCCTTTGCAGGGAATGTTTTGGCAGCGCGAGCTGGAGGCGAAAGCTTTTGAACTCGGCGGTGGAAATTATCATGCGCCGGCGCAGCTGGTGGGCGATTTTCTTGCCGGACGTGCTTCGTCCGAAGCCGGAACGGTGCGGCCGTCTTATCGTCCCGGGGTCAAATTCACCGATCTGGCACGGCTGTTTCCGCCTTATGTTACGGAGACGCTGCGGCAGGCAATTTTGCAGATGGATCGCAAGCTGAAAGGTTTTGCCAATCCTGACGCCGTTTTAACCGCGATTGAAACCCGTTCTTCTTCTCCGGTGCGTATTTTGCGAGATGAAACTTTTCAGAGCAATATCCGCGGTCTCTATCCGTGCGGCGAAGGAGCAGGATATGCGGGAGGTATTGTGTCATCGGCGGTTGACGGCCTCCGAATTTGTATAATGGCGGATTAGAGCAATTTAGTTCGGTCGCAAAAAATTCACGTAACTATATGTACGCTGGAATTTTTTACGCCTTCTAAATCACTCTACTCCCCTCATTCTCCAAATTCGGCAGAGCTTCAGTTTATGGCAAATCACATATAACACGTGAGTAAATTTGTACAACGGCGGATTAGAGCAATCCGGTGCCGTTTTCCGGCAAGGTGTTAACGGCTTTGCGGGTTAATGGTGGAAAGCTCCGATTATCTGTTTGCGTTTCCCCGGAGGTTTGTTATAAAGGGCTTATAACAAACCAAAAGAAGGACTGTTGATGAAAGTAGCGATTATCGGAACCGGTTATGTCGGTCTGCCGACGGGCATCGGGCTCAGCGAACTGGGAAACCAAGTCGTCTGTATAGATAAGATTGAGGAGAAAATCCGTTCTCTGCAAAACGGTAAAGCCACTATTTATGAGGACGGAATGGAAGACCTGTTTCAGAAGAATCTGGCTTCCGGGCGGCTGAGTTTTACGACCGATATGAGGGCGGGGGTTAAAGGTGCCGATGTGGTGATGATTGCAGTCGGAACACCGCCGCATCCGGTAACCAAAGAGGCCGATTTGCAATATATTTATGCGGCAGCAGGAGAACTGGCTCCGCATTTGGACGGTTACACGGTTGTGGCAACCAAATCGACGGTTCCGGTCGGGACGGGCGATGAGGTTGAAGCCATTATCCGCCGGGTTAATCCGCAGGCTGATTTTGATACGGTTTCTCTGCCGGAGTTTTTACGCGAAGGTTTTGCCATTCATGATTTTTTCAATCCCGACCGGATTGTTATCGGGGCGAACAGCGACAGGGCCAGACAGGTTCTGCTTGATTTATACAGGCCTTTTGAGGGGAAAACCAAGTTTTTGCTGGTCAGCCGCAAGTCGTCCGAAACAATTAAGTATGCCTCCAATGCCTTTCTGGCGATGAAAATTCATTATATTAACGAAATGGCCGATTTCTGTGAGCAGGCAGGGGCTGACATTCGCGAAGTGGCGCAGGGAATGGGGTTGGACAGCCGTATCGGCAATAAATTTCTGAATCCCGGGCCGGGTTACGGCGGTTCGTGTTTTCCCAAAGATACGAATGCCATGGCGCAGATGGGGCGGAAATACGGTGCCCGTTTGTCTTTGATTGAGACGACCATTGCCCGGAACGATGAGCGCAAAGCGCGGATGGGCCGACGGGCGCTTGAAATGGTGCAGAATCGCAAAGATGCCAAAATTGCCGTGTTGGGATTGGCTTTTAAAGGCGGGACGGATGACTGCCGCGACTCTCCGGCAATGCAGATTTTGGAAGAGATTTTAAAGCATAATGCCAATGTCTGTGTCTATGATCCGAAAGCGATGGAAAATGCACAACGTCTTTTGAATACGCGTGTCAGTTATGCCGACAGTGCCGAAGAAGCCTGCAAAGGAGCTGATTTGGCCGTGATTTTGACAGAATGGGAAGAGTTCAAAGATTTGGATTTGTCCAAGTTGAAACAGACAATGAAAATGCCGCAGATTTTGGATTTGCGGAATATGCTGGACGGACAGTCCGCTCAGGACCAAGGTTTTGTTTATTCCTGTATCGGAAAGAGGTGAAAAATGGCAAAAGTTCTGGTTATCGGCGGTGCCGGGTATATCGGCAGCCATGTGGTGAAAGCTTTGTTGCAAAAAGGGCATCAGGCAACGGTTTATGACAATCTGTCAACCGGGCAGAAAGTTAATTTGTTTGAAAAGGCTGAATTTGTCGAAGGCGATATTCTGGATTCCGGCCGGTTGTTTGACACGATGCGCGGCGGTTTTGACGCCGTGGTTCATCTTGCGGCTAAAAAAGCGGTGGGCGAATCGATGGAAAATCCCGACAAATATTCAATTAATAATATTCAGGGAGCGCTGAACATTCTGATGGCGATGAGTGCCAGCGGCATACGCCACATTGTTTTTTCTTCGTCGGCGGCGGTTTACGGAATGCCTGAATATTTACCGGTAGATGAGAAACATCCGGTCAATCCGATAAATTATTACGGTTTTACCAAGCTGGAAATTGAACGCTTTATGGAGTGGTATGATCGCTTAAAAGGGATGCGGTACGTTGCTTTGCGTTATTTTAATGCCGTCGGTTATGATGCTGCCGGCGATATTCGCGGCAAGGAAAGAAATCCGCAGAATTTGCTGCCGATTATAATAGAGGCGGCCAGCGGCGTGCGCGAGGGGGTGTCGGTTTTCGGTTCGGATTATGATACCCGGGACGGAACCTGTATCCGTGATTATATTCATGTCAGCGATTTGGCAACGGCCCATGTTCTGGCAATTGAAAAGCTGATGGCGGGCATGCCGTCTGCGGTTTTGAATTTGGGAACCGGTGAGGGGACTTCAGTAAAAGAGATGATTGAAGCAGCTGAAAAGGTTACCGGCAAAAAACTTAATGTCAAATATGCCGGCCGCCGTCCCGGTGACCCTGCGGTTTTGATTGCTTCATCCGAAAAAGCTCGTGAGCTGTTGGGGTGGAAGCCGGAAATAACAAATGTGGAAGATATTATCCGGACAACCTGGAATTTGGAAAATCCGGTTTAAATCGTTTGACAAAGCAGAGAAAGGAAATTTTAGATGAATCCGTTGATTGCCGAGACCATTGGCTATGTGGGCGGCCTGTGTACGGCTTTTTGCTTTATGCCGCAGACGCTCAAAACTATTCGTACAAAAGATGTGCAGAGTTTGTCTTTGGTCAGTTATATTCTTTATTGTATCGGGATTTTATCTTGGGTGTTATACGGATTTTACGTCCATTCGGTTCAAATGGTGGTTTTTAACTCCATTTCATTGTTTTTTGCCGGATATATCTTGATTATGATTTTGAAATATAAGAAAAAAAGCGGCTGATTAAGCCGCTTTTTTTAGTAATATACTACTGGGCGGACATATGCATTATAGAATCTGCCATAATTTGCCCGATGGCTGTCGCTCATACGCATACGCCATATTGCTGTGTTAGAATATTCCGTGGATGACCAGTAAACGTCATTGCTTAATGTTTGGGCTCCATAACGCGAAGCTAGAGTTAGAGAATTGTTTACTGATGATTTTGCATAATATAAATTTTGTAAATCTCTTAAACTGGGCAGAAACCATTTATTTCTTTTACAAAAACTGCTGTTGCAATTTTCCGGTTCATAATTATTAGTTCCGTTTGCTGCATAAGTTATTCCGTTACAGGAACTTGCCAAAATCGCGTTGGTATTTGTCCGGCCATTTACGCCACAGGATGTTGTTACTGTATTATTATTGGTACAGTTAGTCAATCCCGGTGTGTCGCAATAACCAGAAGACCAATACATAGGTGCTCCGCCTGTATTAACTGCAGTTCCATTACTATTGACATCTTTCATTGCTACGGCCAGACGATTTACGGTGTCAAATACGATAGCGATCGGTGTTTTGCCGGCGGTTAAATTTCCGGATGCCGTTCCATCACCAAATATATAAAAACCGACGCTGGGAGAAATAATGCAAGAGTTACCGGATTTCTCATAGCCCGAGTTACAGCTCCAGGATTGAATTTTGGCAGCACAGTCGGCAAAATAAGAGCAGGTTGCGTTTGCCGGACAAGAGG
>ENA-OPWC01001948-OPWC01001948.1-human-gut-metagenome-genome-assembly--contig:-NODE-1948-length-12421-cov-1.718098_pt1 | contig 12421 bp, 10 predicted proteins | sample MGYA00241504_ERZ502000 | MGnify/ENA primary metagenome ERZ502000 (study PRJEB25962, sample SAMEA2042005) | human gut metagenome | biome: human gut; feature: human-associated habitat; material: faeces...
CTCATTATATCTTCCTCCTTAATCCATTGAAGTTTTAAAGTATAAAAGCCAAAACTAATTCCTTATCTGTTTAACAAATTTTTCAATCTTTAATATATCTTTACCAAATCCGTCATCATTTTCAACACCTGACGATACGTCTACCATATCAGGATTTACAGCCGCAACAGCTTTTCGTACGTTGTCCGGATTTAATCCTCCCGCTAAAATAAACAATTTGCCATCACGCTCAATCTGACTAAGTATATCCCAATCAAAAGATCTGCCACTGCCTGGCTCCGCTGCATCAAATACATAACCTGCAATCTTTTCATTAGAACTGTACATTTTAATCTCATCCATATCGTCAACATTAAAAGCCTTTAACACCGGAATCTGTGCCATTTTCAATACTTCTTCTTCTATTTTTCCGTGTATCTGTATATAATCAAACCCTGAATTGCAGATATCAATTATCTGTTCTTTTGCAGGTGATACAACAACCGCTGTTTTTTTTATATTTTTATCTAAATATTTCATAATTTCTTCTGCTTTTTCTATACTGATATTCCTTTTACTTTTTGGAAAAAACAATACAAAACCCGCAAAATCAATTTTGAACCTGTTTAAATATTCAGCTTCTCTCACTTCTGTCAAACCACATACTTTTATCATGGTCGTGTTTAAATCAATCAATTTTCCCACCTCTTCTCCTTTTAATTTCAAATATCCGGTAATCCCTTTATTTTCTTATAATTATAACCTATCTTAAATATAAAATCAATTATACAAAGCCTCTATTTCATATTTATGACTGAACGTTAATATTTATCTGATATTCTTATTTTTTTCAAATCTGACTATTTAGCAGGCATTTAAAATATATTATTATTCTTTTTGTTTGTCGATTCGCATGTTAATCACAAATACATTTTGCAAAAAGAAAAAGCATTGCAGAAAAGAGGAAAAAATGAACAAATCTCTAAAAAAACTTGTTATGGCAGCTCTGTTTGCCGCATTATCTTGCGTAGCAACATATATCATAAAAATCCCTACACCGGGAACCGGCGGTTACATACACCCCGGCGACGCAATTGTTATACTTTCAGGTGTATTCTTAGGTCCTGTATACGGATTGTTTGCAGGTGGAATCGGTTCTGCCCTTTCTGACCTTATCGGCGGATATTTTATCTATGTACCTATAACTTTTGTTATAAAAGGACTTATAGCCTTTGCTTCCGGATTTGTTTTCCAGAAATTTGGAAAAGACCGTGTTTCAAAACAGATTACTGTTGCTTTATGCGGTATAATCGACATAGTTTTAGTTGCGCTCGGATATTTTGTATGTGAAATACCTATCTATACACTCGCAGGAGCAGCTGCAAGCATTCCTGCAAATATTATCCAGGGCGTGAGTGGACTTATAATAGCAAGTATTTTATATCCGTTATTAAGTCCTGCTATCAAACCTATAATAGAAAATGACTGATAACAAATTTATTGTATCATTGAAAATTTATCCTGCGTTATTTAACTGAAAGTCATTGATGCAATATACCGGATTTTTCTACATAGAGTTTTTTCTACATAGAGTTTTATCTACATAAAAATAAACAAACAAAAAACATCATTTATATGTCAAAATTATAAATGATGTTTTTTATTTTTCCTTACAAACGCCACGTATTATTTGATTATATAATTCTTCTGGCTGTACATGCTCTGGAATAATTAACGTTTGATTTTACTATTCCCCATTTCTTACCCATAGCTTCCACAGCTTTGCCATTACCTATATACATAATAACATGACCGATTCTGCTGCCGTGTTTATAAAATACAAGGTCTCCCGGCTGTAAATCTTTAATATCAACTTCTTTACCACATGTTGCCTGACTTGCAGAGCTATGTGGAAGGCTGTATCCGAATTTCTTGTAAACGCTCAATATAAATCCTGAACAGTCTGCTCCGTTTGTGAGACTTGTTCCACCCCAGACATAAGGATTTCCTACAAACTGCAATGCATAATTTACTATCTGTGTTCCGAGTTTTTCATCTGATTTTGAGAAAGCAGGTGCCGCATCTGTAGTCCGGCTGTCATCTGCAGCCAAATCTTTAGTCTCTGTCTTTAATGCTTTTGCCGTATCAAATTTGCTGTATGTCTTTGTGTACTCTTTTGCAACATATCCGTTGCATCCGTTTACTTTGACTTTAAGCCACTTTTCTCCTTCTTTTTCAACTTTACATACATCATCATCTTTAAGCTGTGTAATAATTGTTGCTGATAAATTTTTCTTTTTTCTAAGATTGAGTACTTTCACGTCACTCTTAAGTTCCGCATATGTTGTCGCATATTTATCTGCAAGTTTTTCTACTTTTACACCACCCTTTACAAGTGATTTTTTCCAGACATAACCTTTAACTTTTCCGGACTTAACTTTAAGCCATTTTCCGCTTTCTGATTTTCCGACCACTTTTACAGCGTCACCATTCTCCATCTCGGCAAGTTTCTTACCCACTCCTGACGGAGTTTCTCTTATGTTTATGACATTGTCGCTTGAAATCGCAACCGCTGTGTTCTTCCACTTTTTGTCAAGTGCTTTTCTCTTCTTTGCGGCTTTTATTTTTTCAATATTTTGCTTATTCTCCTTAGGAGAAGAAACCGCTGAAGGAGTACTTATGGCTGTACCTGTAGTGGCAATTGCAGATGATGTGGTAACTGCCGCACCTGTAGTAACAGCTGCCTGAGTAGCAACTGCTGCCTGCCGGGTATCTGCTGTTTCTTTTGTCACTGTTGCTTTTTCTTTGTGTACATCTGCTGTTTTCTTTTCATTAAATACTTTTTTCAAATAATTTTCAGAAAGAAGAATGCTGTCAGCACTCTCAGATAACGCTACAGTATCGCTGACATCATCCTTTTGTATAAAATAATTGTCTAAAGCATTTGTGTTTGCTGATGCTTCTGCCCCCGTATAATTCATACCTATTGTGATAAAGCATGCGGCTCCTAAGCCTGCCGCCGTCTTAATCCAATGTGTTCTATTCATTTTAATCCTCATTTCAATTATTATTACAAAACTGTTACAATTCATAAAAAAGTATATCACCATCAATTTTGTATGTCAACAGAACAATTGTGTATTTTTTATAAAACCCAAAACTATTTTTGCATTTTATCAGATTTTTTAAGTCAAAATACACTATTTCATTTTATATTATTTTCCATTTTGGTAAAATATATACAATTTGGCATGAATTAACATTAACTTTTTATATTATATTTCTTACTACATTTGTAGAATTTTGTCATTATTTTAATTTAATATTCTTAAATTCGGCTTATGAGTTTATTTTTTAACTCATTTTTTGCAAAGGAACACCTTATTGCATCTGCCTCAAACTTCCTTATATCCTTTTCATCAAAATTAAATGCATCAGCCAGAATTTTAAGTTCTTTTTTTATATTTGTATTTGAAACCGTCATATTGTCTGTGTTTACCGTAACTGTAATTCCCGCATCCATAAGCTTTCTGATAGGGTACTCACTTATATCTCTATAAATATTTGTATTAAGATTGCTTGTCGGACAAAGTTCAAGTGCTATCCCCTTATCCGAAAGTTTTTTCAACAAATCTTCGCTTTCTACCGAGCGTACACCATGTCCTATTCTGACAGCACCATACTCTACAGCTGTCTCAACACTCGTAAAGCCGGCGGCTTCTCCTGCATGTATCGTAAACGGAATACCTAATTCTGATGCAAGTTCAAAAACATCCTTATAATCGCTTGTTGGAAAAAGCCCCTCCGCTCCTGCAAGGTCTATTGCAGCAACGCCCTTTTTCAAAAATTTCTTTGCGACCGAAACAGTTTCAATATTTTCATCGTGATTGTTTTCTCCACGCATACAGCATAAAATGAGATTTGCGTTAAGTTCTGATTTCCTCATTCCATCAATAACCGCCTTAACAACCTGTTCCTGTGACAATCCCTTACTTGTATGGAACTGCGGAGCAAACCTTATCTCCGCATAGATAACTCCCTGTGTCTTTAATTCTTCCAAAAGATTGTATGAAGCTGTCTCGAGAGCCTCTTTTGTCTGAAGCAGCGTAATAGGGAAATCAAACTTTTCAAGATACTCATTTAAATCTCTGCATCCATCAGAGACCTGAAGTTTCTCCAAAAGTTCACTATCACTGTAACAATTTTTAATTCCCTGAATCTGCATGAGTTCTTTCACCGAATCGACAGACAGTGAGCCATCAAGATGCAGATGTAAATCAACCAAACCTATATTATCAAAATTTATCATATCTTCTCTCTTTCTTTTTCTTATAATGATATTAGTGTCAAAAGGTATTTTTCCTCAAACTAATGCCACAGATTGCTTCATTGCCATGCAATTTTTACATTCCTGCAATCATCATGTTATACCTGCCCCCATTTACTTGTCAAAGATTATAAGAAATTTCACCGTCTTTTATCCTTATAATACGGTCAGCATACTCAGCCATTTGTGCATCATGCGTCACCATCACGATTGTCTGGGCATATATTTCTGACGATTTTCTAAGTAACTCTGCTATGTTCTCTGCGTTTTTTGCATCAAGATTTCCTGTCGGCTCATCTGCAAGTATCACATCCGGTTCTATTGCAAGTGCCCGTGCTATCGACACCCGCTGTTGCTGTCCTCCGGACATCTGCGTAGGAAACTTGTCACAACAATTTAATATATCGAGCGACTCCATCAGATTTTCTATTTTTTCCCTGTTTTCCCGTCTGTCATCGAGATGTATCGGCAGGACTATATTTTCATATGCAGTAAACTCCGGAAAAAGATTGTAATCCTGATATATGTACCCAATCTTTCTTCTCCTTATCCTTGCAAGTTCCGATACACTTTTGCCTGTCACAAGTTCACCGTCAATATAAATTTCTCCCTCGTCAGGCACATCCAGTGTCGCAAGACACCTCAAAAGTGTTGATTTTCCCGAACCGCTTTTTCCGATTATCGCACAAAACTCTCCCTGCTCAAAACTGATACTTGTTTTCTTTAATGCCTTAACCTCTATCTCCCCTTTATAAGTTTTTGAAATATTTCTCGCTTCTAAAACTTTTTGCAACATACCTTTTCTCCTTTCCAAGCACATAATGACTTATAACAACGACCGAAAACATTAACGCAAAAAATGCCCCTGTCTTATAAATATCCACCAAGTCAGCCAGTTTGTAGAACACAAAATTTCTTTCGTTAAGTTCAAATATTTTCCTATTAAAAAGATAACTTCTTATATACTCCGCATCGGCATAACTAAAACTTCCTGTTTTCTGACTATACTGCTCTCCATATTCTCTCTGCCATTCCAAAATAAAGCCAATCCCGTAAATAACATATGATATTGGCAGACTTATCAAAAGATACGATGCTTCTCTCAAACCGTTTTTCAATACGGACTTTGTAAATTCTTTTGGCTGTACACCCAGATTTTTTAACAGCTTTCTTTTGGCTTTTTTTCTCTCGTATTTCTCATAAAGAATACATACTAATATAAATATGTAGATTACGGTTATTATCACTGCTAAAGTTCTGTAAGTTAACGTCTCTCTTATCATAACTTTAAAAGCCTTATCTATCTTCTTATAATTGCTCTCGCTTTCATAATTTAAATTTTCGCACTTCCTCTCAAGTATTTTATCCACTGCTGCTGTATCCGATACCCTCGAAAAATCAATCTTTACATTATTATAACCCGCTTTTATCCCATCATGTGCGGCTATTTTTTCTGCAAGTTTATTACTTCCGGCTATCATGTACGGCTTTGTATCTCCAAGTCCCATAAAATCAAAATCTTCAATTGCAAGTATATCACTGACCCTGACCTTAATATCTTTTCCCTTTGTCTGTATAGTCAGCACATCACCTTTCTTTATAGTTTCATCAAATCCTTTTTCGTCCCCATTTTCTGTCTGATTGTGCTTCTGTTCAAACAATATTATCTCATTTCCGTTGTTAAACTCATCATAATCTGTACTTTTTTTGTCTGCTTTGCTGCTGATGATATTCCATATGTCTCTCGCATTTTTATAATAAATTCCCCTATACATTAAGGAATCGTATTCATATGCATACTCCTTCCCTGCCGCAGTCGATGTGTCAATATATTCTGCCCCCTCAGACAAATGATTTTTATAGTAATCAGCCGTACCTTTTTTATTCCACGAAAAAATATGTGAGTCATCCCAAAGACTGTATTCTGCTTTCTTCACCCCTTTAATCTCAGATAAAAACTCAGTAAATTCACTTGAAAAAACATCTTTCATGTAAATCTTTTGCGTCCCCTCACCCGCATATATATAATTTGTTACTTTTCCTTCACTTTCATCCATATGCTTTTTTGCCGGAACTTTCGCTTCTTTTATCTCAAAATTTCTTTCTTTTGTATGTACAGCAAAATCTCTATTTTCAATACAAACAGACTTAAATAATTTAATCTTTGAATTTATCTGTACAGAACATATAAATATGCAGATACAAACTCCTATGCCTGTTATTCTCATGAATAATACAGATAACAAAGAACATATTCTCTGCCTTTTTTCATACTCACAGACATTTAATTTTCTGCTCCTCTCTGCTCTTTTTTTCAAACGCCTGCTTGCATACGCCGAAAGATTCTTCTTTTCCCAAGTGATGCGTCTGCTGCCAAGCATTATCCAAGAAAAAATATATGATATAACGAACACCGCTATAAAACTTGCCGCTATCATAAATAAAGTTTTTCCATTAAAAATAAAGAAGTATTTTATACCGTTTCTTTTTGCCACAGTATAGACAACCGACATAGCTGTAAAATATGATATAAACAAGCTTACAACCGCCACCGGCAGTACATAGTACAGACTTTCACACAATGAAATTTTAAATACCTTTTTTCTGTCCGCACCGATTTCCAAAAGTCTCAGATAAAATTTTTTTCGTTTTGAATAATATACCGTCATGACATATGCCATTACAGCACTTCCAAGTACCATAAGTATATATGTCATATTACGGTACATTGATTTGCTTCCAAAAAATGAGCTTCCATACGCATAATCATTTACCGCATAACCGCATTCATCAAAATCCGAACCATCTGATAACCTGTCAGTTATCCTTTTTTGCACGCTCTCAATAAGATTAGCTGCGAAATCGCATACATCCGCACCTGCATATTTTTTTCTGATGCTACGAAATGCATAGCCTGATTTTGTCATATTCAGACTTACAAATGCACTCTTTGTCACAAATGCATTTGGCAGTTTTTCTCCGCCATTCCACAATGACGCATATTCCCTGATAATTCCGACAATCCTGTATCTCACTCTGTTTAACCTTAATTTTCTATGTTTGAGCGCAAGACTTACCGTATCATCATCAGATGCCACATAAAAACTTATATAATCTCCCATCCCACATTTATTATCAATTGCTTTTAATGCACTTTCCTCCAGCACAATCTCATTATCCTTTTTCGGAAACCTCCCCTCCTTTAACCTTATATGACCATTTTTTATCATCTCATTATCCATAGAACCGATATTTTTTCCCGCCATGAGCAGACTGCTCACAGGATTTACAAATTTTACCATATTAGTATCGTTCTTAGATAAATTTTTTTCTTTGTCAGTCAGACAATAAATCGCACCGCCTGTCCATATCTCACCGCTTTTCTCAAGATACGGACTGTCAATCTTATCCGATACCGGTGTACGAAGCAGCCATTCACCATAATAATCATAATTTGTCTGCATCTGAAATTCATTTGCATTATCCATAAAAAGAAGTGTCGCCGTCAAAAAAAACACCACGATAACAGTCATTGTACGCATAAAAATTCCATCCCGTTTTCGCCGCCTGACTCCCGTTTTTATAAGATTTATATGTATATTTTCTCTTTTTTTACGCACTTTTAAAACCTCACTAAAATTTTTGTTCACTCTTTAGCTCCATATTGTCTTTTAATATCATCTGATGACAAGTATTTATCATTGCTATCTGCTTTTTACCCTTGCACTATCTTATCAGTCAGACATTACAGCAATCTTACACCTTGCGGATTTTCTGTTTCAATTCAGGTTTTGGCAGATTAAATTCTATCTTAAGACCTGTTTTATCACTGCTTGACAAGCGAATATCACTGTAATGAGCCTCTATTACATATCTTGCCAGATTCATTCCTATTCCCGTTGAATAACTATCACTGTCACTGCCTGTATAGTATCGGTCAAATACCTTTGAAATTTCCTCATTACTTATCCCACTTCCGAAATCAGTTAGAGATACCCTCACATCTGTATCAAATTCCCTCACTCTTATCTGTATAGGTTTCTGTGAATTTCCGTGTGCAATACTGTTATCCACAAGATTTGATATTGCCTCAAAAAGCCATTCCTCATCACCCACAATGTAAACTTCACCCATGGAATTTATATCTGCATCAAAATTTTTTCTGCCAAATCTATCAACAATTTTTTCTAAAATTGAAGCCAGATCAACAATATCCTTTCTGAAATGCACTTTTCCCGCTTCCATTCTTGCCAGATTAAGAAGCATCATAATGTGTCTCTTTATTTCTTCACCCGAACTTAAACTGTCTGCTATAAGTTTATCCGCATTTTTTTGTCCTCCGCCTTCTCATCTTTTTCATAATTATTTTCTAAAAAAGACTCCTCAAAAAGAGAACTTAACATATCAAGATTTAAAAGAATTCTCGCAAGAGGTGTCTTTATCTGATGTGCTATGTTCTCCATAAATTTCTGCATGTCTGTTTCTCGTTTATCTATATAATTTTTAAGATTTATCTGAATGTTTATCAAATCTTCAATATCTTTTTCAAGAAAATAAAATCTTCCTCCGTCAGCTTTTTTAAACTTCTTCTTTTCGCTGAGTGCTAAAGATATTCTTTCAGAAACATTTTTAAGATACATGATAATATTTTTCTTCCAAAAATATATACTTAACGTCGAAAATAATACCAGTAATATAAAAAATGCACAGCTTAACAATTCATATTTCTTTATACCGCTAAAATCCTTATCAAATAAAATATCATATGCCTTATCCGTATACCCAAGTGAATACGCTGCCCTGTCAGCCTGCTTTATTGCTTTCTTTATAACTTTACTACTCCCTGATATATTATTTATGGCAGTATTTGTTTTTAATTTTGTATTCTCTTTTAATTCAAAAGCCTGATTTAATATAATGTCAGCCGCCTCCGGACTTTTGTCATAAACCTCACCCACAATTATTTTAAAATCATTTTTCCTGTCACACTTTTCCCTGTATATCACAAAAATAAATATAAACATCATAAAAAAAACAGCTGATATGTATAAAAATGCATATCTTTTCTTATCCGTATATCCGCTCATATTTCCCCCATTTCCGATATTTGAATTTTCCATCTATAACCAATGCCACGAACCGTTTCTATATATTCCCCCTCCGCAGATTTCCCGATTTTCTTCCGCAGACGGCTCATATGGACGGATAATGTATTATCCTCAACATCCACTCCTACGCTGTCCCATAAATATTCTAAAAGCTGTTCTCTCCTTATAAGCCTGCCATTACTTTGTATCATATATTTAAACAATTCAAGCTCGGTTTTTCTAAGTTCAATTTCTCTCCCGCCTGAAAAAAGCCTTTCCTCCGCAGTCACAAAAGATAACTCCCCGCTTTTTATTATCTTCTTATCCTGCTCACGCATTTTTCTCCTTATGTTTGCTGACACTCTCGCCAGCAGCTCACGTTTTCTGAAAGGCTTTGCTATATAATCGTCAGCCCCAAGATTAAGTCCCTCTATCACATGTTCCTCATCATCAAGTGCTGACAAAAATATTATTGGCGTATTCTTTTTTTCCCGTACTTTGCGGCACAACAAAAAACCGTTTTCCTTTCCAAGCATAATATCAAAAATATATAAATCGATACCGTTTTCTCCATTAAAATCCTTATAAATATAATTTTCGGCAGCATAAAAATCATCCGCCAAAAACACATTGTAATCTGCTTCTTCAAGCAGAGCTTTTATACTTTCACCTAAACTTCTGTCATCTTCAACCAATAAAATTTTGTGTTTCAATTTCTTCTCCTTGTGTGCATTTCTTCAATATAATATATATATACATCTTCTAAATTTATATCGTCAATATCTGCAATTAAACAATGATTTGGCAATTTATCTCCAATAATATTAACTTTTATAACTTCATTGTTTTTGCTAATAATTCTTGTACTGTATTGTATCTTTATTTTATCAAATTCCTCTTCTGAAAGATACATTACTCCTACACGTTTTTTTATTGATGTTTTTAACGCATCAGGTGTTCCAACTTTTACTATTTTTCCTTTATTTATCAATATTATATAATCCGCTATATACTCTATATCACTTACAATATGTGTTGAAATTATTGTAATCCTATTTTTACTATTTTTAGCTATTATATTTCTAAGATTTACTCTTTCTCCCGGATCTAATCCTGCTGATGGTTCATCAAGAACAAGTAATTTAGGGTTACCCAAAATTGATTGTGCAAAAACCGCTCTTTGCTTCATTCCACCTGAATATGTTCTAATTTTTTTGTCTATTACCTTGCTAAGATTAACTTTTTCTACAATCTCATCAATTTCTTTACTTATTCTCCATCTGCTAATGCCTTTAAGCCTTCCAATATAATATAAATACTGTTCTAATGTAAACTCATCATATACCGCCTGTTGCTGAGGCATATATCCAATCATACTTCTATATACTTTTGTCATTTGTTTTATATCAATATTATCAACCAATATTTCTCCATCATATTCCAAAATGTTAGTTGTAAGAATCTTAATAAATGATGACTTGCCTGCACCATTTGGACCTAAAATTCCATATACACCTGTGTTAAACTGCAAATTTAAATTTTCAAAAACCACTTTATTTCCATACATTTTTTTCAAATTATTTATTTTTATATCCATATAAAACTCCACCTTTTTTATTATTATCCAATATCGTATATTAATATTGGAACAATCATAATAATTAATACTATAACTATTGTTCCATTTTTATTTCCAGTTATTTTATAAATGATTCCGGACACTATCCCAGAAACAAAAACATAGAACATTCTAATAGTCAAACAAATCACAATTAACATACCTATTGAAATTTCTTTTGGTATATTTTCCAATTCCGGAATACAATATGCTGATGCATTTATTTCATAAAGAGTAAAGTTTTCCTTAACATTAAAATATTGCAACAAAAAATATATACAGCCACCTATTATGCTTGAAAAAAAAAGTGCAATAAACTTCTGTCTAAATATACTCCTTTTTCCATTACTTGTTATATACAGTATTTTTGTCATATTGTTTTCTATGTCATAACTCCACATTGACACTGATATTATAATAAAGACAATCAAATACATGCACATATAAGGCAAATCAATTTTTTTCTTATTTTTCATTCCTAACATTGTAAGATATCCATCTGCATAAACAAATTTACCATTATCCTTATTTTTTAAATACTCTGAATATTTAACCACGTTCCGTAAAGCTTTTTCGCTTTTTGTTCTTTTCTGTATAATTTCAAAAGCCTCTGGCTCTATTTCTTCATCTCTTAATAATTGTTCTATTTTTTCTTTTACTGTTGCACTATTTTTTAATATTAATTTTATTAAATCATTTGAACTTGTATTAACCCAATATGGTTTTAATTCTTTATTTTTTAACAACGTATTTACGGTCAGATACAGTTTCTTTTTATGGAGATGCACATAATCAATGGCTTCTTTTAATCCTTCCTCCTCGGGATTATTTGCGTAAGCTCTTGCCCCAAATAACTCTCCTCCCATATAAACGGCATCCGCTCCGGCTGCTATTGCAGCTCTCATTCCTTCTATCGAACCGGCAGGTGCCAGTAACTCTGATTTCATAAAAATTTTCATTCCTTTCTTATTTTCCGAATCTTTCCTATCATTCAATTTTTAATCATTTAACAAAATCAAGCCGGAAAATGAATTGCAAGCCCAACATCCGCCTAACTGACTCAAATCAACTTTCCACTATAGATTTTATGACAGAAAAAGGGCGTGTCCCTCTTTCGAAGCGCGCCCTCTCAATTTCGGAATCTTTTGCAGCTGCTTATTTTTTAAGACGCCCGCCAAATTCCTTTTCCAACTCTTCTATCTTCTTTTGTAATTTTTCCATTTGTTCCATTTTTAATGCAATTTCTTTTTCTGCATTTTCCAGCCGAACCTGAGACGTAATCAAATCATGTTTTAATTCATAGCTTTCTCTGTCTTTTGTTTCCAGTTCTTCTTCAAACAATTCTGCCTGACGTTTTGCCTTAAAATAATCATCTGCAACATTTAAATCCAACAGCGTATGTTTGGTTTC
>ENA-OPWC01001951-OPWC01001951.1-human-gut-metagenome-genome-assembly--contig:-NODE-1951-length-12406-cov-2.830054_pt1 | contig 12406 bp, 7 predicted proteins | sample MGYA00241504_ERZ502000 | MGnify/ENA primary metagenome ERZ502000 (study PRJEB25962, sample SAMEA2042005) | human gut metagenome | biome: human gut; feature: human-associated habitat; material: faeces...
CGGAAACATTTCCTCAAACTCTCTCTGCCAGACCGTATCCGGTCCATAAACATAACCTTCTGTCTGCTGGCGCGTTGCGTAGAGTTTTACAAGATCTTTTGCGATTAACTGAACCGCTTTTTTTACCTGTCCTTTTGTTTTTTTCCACTGAGGTGTACCAAGCTTATTCAATTTCGGTGGCTTTGCATCTGCTCCTGCGTATTTCTGGATCAGATCCATCTGTGTTACCGGTATATATAGAATTCCTCCGTCCGCATAGGAAATTTTCATATAATCCTTCGAAATCTTGTCTACGACGATCTTCTCGATCCCCTGATAGACCCCGACACCATGATTCTCATGGACCACATAGTCTCCCGGTTTCAGTTCCGAAAAGCTCTGGATCTTACGGCCTTCATATGTCTTTCTCTTTTTCTTCTTTTTCCGTTTGCCGAAAATGTCCGACTCTGCGATCACAGTGAATTTGAGCATCGGATATTCATAACCTTCTGCGATATATCCGTATGCCGTCATGATCTCTCCCGGCTTCACTTCCCGGTCCAGATCTTCACTGTAATAACTGCTCAGATTATAATCTCTTAAATCTTCCGCCAGACGCTTCGCACGGGTCCTGGAACCTGACAACAGAATTACCCTGTATCCATTTCTTTTTAACCGTTTCAGATCCTGTGTCAGCATTTCAAAACTGTTATTATACGGATTTACACTTTTCGCCTGGATCTCATAAGACTCTCTCACTTCCAGTCCTTTGCATTTCATCCCCAGTGCATAGAATCCGATACTACTGTAACAATTGATCTTTTTCAGGATCTCAGTGACCGGAAAGATTTTTGCTTCTTCCTCTTCCAAATCATATCCGCTTTCCAGACGTTTCTTCTGTGCTTCCATGAATTCATCTTCAATATTCTGTCCACGCTCCACAAGACGTACCGGTTCATCCAGAAAAAGGATCGTATCCTCCGGTGGAAAATAATCCAGAAACGAGACACCCTTCTCACCATTCTGTGGGAATTCTACCGCCGGATAGATTACAATATCCATCAGATTTTCGATCGACCGCTGGCTCTCCACATCAAACGTACGGATGGAATCCACCTCATCTCCCCAGAGTTCGATACGCACCGGAAGTTCTTCCGTCAGCGGATAGATATCCAGGATTCCTCCACGTACCGCAAACTGTCCAGGTCCTTCCACCTGCACTTCCCGGTCATAACCTATAACCGAAAGCTTCTCTGCCATCTCATCCAATTTGAGAACGCTGTCATTTTGTACCTTAAGTACTTTTTCCGCAATACTTTCCTTCGGTGCCAGATGATCCATGAAGCCGTCCAGGCTTGTCACAACCGTTACCGGTTCACCCGAAAGCACTGCCTGGATTCCTTCCATTCTCTGCTTTACCAGTTCTTTACTTCGGATATCTGCCTGATAGAAGAGAAAATCTTTCGCCGGATACAGATACGTATTACTGTCCAGGAAACGGTATTCTTCATAGATTTGTTTTGCTTTTGTCTCACTGGAACAGGCGATGACTTTATATTTACAGCCATCGCCAAGTGCATACATCATATGAGATTTCTGGGAATTCACACATCCGCACACACGGATCATTCCCACATCTTTTTTCTTATTCTTGCAGAGTTCTTCAAACTCTGCCAGTTCTTTTAACGGCCCGATTAAGCCCTGCATCTTTTATGCCTCCTTAGGCTTTACTTTCCTGTTATACTGGTTCATGGCAGCCTCGATCTCTCCATTTAAGATCATTCCCACCGCATGGTCTGCGCGGTCATAACCTTCTTCCATCAATTCACGGTCTTCTTTTGAAAAATGTCCCAGCACATAATCCGCCAGGTCATATTTCTTCGGCTTCTCACCTACCCCGATCTTGATTCTCGGAAATACATCCGTTCCCAGATTGGCAATGATATTCTTGATTCCGTTATGCCCTCCGGCACTTCCTTTTTTACGGATCCTTAGCTGTCCCACATCCAGACTGATATCGTCGGAGATCACGATCAGTTCCGCGGTGTCATCCACCTTGTAATAATCCACGATCTCCCGGATGCTCTCACCGCTCAGATTCATGAAAGTCTGGGGCTTCGCCAGGATCACCTTCTGTCCAGCCACATAGCCCTTGCCGATCAGCGCCTTATGCTTACTCTCCATGACGGCGATATTTTCTTCCTCTGCTAATCTGTCTATGACATCAAACCCGATATTATGTCTGGTATTTTCATATTCTTTGCCGGGATTTCCCAGCCCTGCGATAATATACATATATTTCTCCTTACCTTCTTGCAATCAATGCGTTATCTTATATTTTCGCATTTTTATGTGGAAAATGCAACCGCTCCCGGCATCAGATTACAAATCTGTTGGCAGGAGCGGTGTATTTATTACTTTACTGGTATTTTCAGCTGCCAGCCTACACGGATCCGATCCGGTACGGTGATCAGCTTGTTATTCCATTTGATTATGTCTGCGATGGTGCAGCCATATCTTCTGGCGATTGCCCAGAGGGTATCGCCGGGCTTGATAATATAAGCGTCTGAATTGTTATTGTCCGCCGGAGCTGCCGTTGTACCTGTAGTCCTGTGCTGCGGGATCTTCAGTTTCCAGCCTATATGGATCCGGTTCGGATTCTTGATCAGATCGCTGTTGGCTGCTACGAGCTCGGCAACGGTGCATCCATATTTTCTTGCGATCGCTCCAAGGGTATCACCACGTTTGATGGCGTAGTCCAAGGCTGCCGGGCCTGCAGATGGCTGCCCTACGGTAGTGCTGTTACTGCTGTTGGAAACAGCAGGGGTATCGTCATCATCATCGTCATCCGAACTGCTGTCACCGGTATCGGGTACCGCAGGGGCCGGCGTATAGGATGGAGTATCCGGGACATCGGAGCTATCCCCACGATTAGATACAGGATACAACACAACGGAACCGGTCAGAGGCGCATAGTTGGTATCCTCAGGAGTATAACGCCACAAATAGGTCTTATTGGCTTCCACCACTGTGGTATCCGGCAGGACATTGCCCGCATCATCAATCCACTCCAGTCGTCCGGCTGTGGGATGCAGGGAGCCTCCACTAATTCTCAGATCTGCATCCCTTAAGGTCTGGCCGTCAGTGGTGATGCCGGTATATCCGGGAGTGCCGGTGGAAGCTGCTTTTGTGATGGTAATGGTCACCGGTCCGCTGGTGATCGCATTGTAATCATCGTCCCCGGCCTTGGTCGCCGTAACGATAACAGTTCCCACTTTTGTGGGAATCAGTCTGCCAGTGGCATCAATGCCTGCCTGACCATCCCCATTGGTTACCGTATAGGTCACATTTCCTGTGCCGGAGCCGCCATTGATGCCAAGCTGCAGGGTCTGACCATATTCCACAGTGGTTCCACCGGTAACGGCCAGCGCCGCCTGCGTTTCTTTGTCCGTCAGCGTAATCTTTACATTGACGGTGGTCGTCTCATAATTGGCAGATGTAACAGTCACGGGCAGAGTCACTGTATCGCCCGCAGCACCACCTTCCAGTGTGTAGGTCACCTTACCGGTGTCTGTATCTATGTTCCAATCCGTAATCGTCACGGAACCGGTCTTACCTGCTGTACCGCCTTTCGCAAAGACCAACGTGCCTGCGTCAGCGGGCATACCGGCATTACCAATCGATGTCTCGCCTGCGGTCACGTTATACTTCACACTGACGGGGATATCTGCCAGCGTACAGGCAGCCGCTTTGCGGATGTTCGGTTTGATCTGCCACTTGATCTGCTTATAATTACTGCTCTCAGGAGTAAAAACAGCGGTATACGCTGTGGTCGTGCCTGCAGCCGGAATCTCCCGTCCGGTGAACTTCCAAGAGCCATCCACTACGGTATTATTCGACCTGACTGTCAGACCGCTGATGGCGATATCCGAAATCCTCGTACCGTAAACCGCTCCGGCTTCTGCCGTACCCTCTACCGTCAGCTTGTCTGTCGGTGCAATGGTAAATACTTTTTCTACGCTTCCTCCGTAATTGCCCTGTCCCGTGATGGTCAGCGTATATGTTCCTGCATTTGTGCCGGTGTTGCTGCTGACTGTGTAGTCCTGACCCTCTGTCAGTTCTGTCCCGTTGTAGGTCACTTTGACCGCCGCTGTCAGCGGATTGCCGGTGTACACAAGGTTGTTTGCGTTTGTGATCTCCACATTTGTATTTTTACTGTTCAAGCCTGCCGGGGTGATAGTAAGCTGAAAGCCCTTTAAAGGCGTCTGCCACTGGTAGGCTCCGTCTTTCTCCTTGCCAATGCTCACACAAATGATGTTGTAGGGTTTATTAATCTCTAAGTCCTTCCATCCTTCATTGGCACTGCCGTCGATCGTAACATCATAACTGTAAGCACCGTTCCTACTCCATGTATCACCGCTCATTGCCAGCGGTGCTGTCGTGCCATTCTCCTTCACAAGATACCACTCAAATGCCATTCGCCCGATTTTGCTGTCATTGGTTGTCACAGAGATGGCAAAGGGGATTTTATGCTCGCCGTATGCAACACTGCCGGTTCTGTCGCCGGTGACCTTAGTAATTTGGGCATCCTTCACCATGAATGCGGCTGTCCTCCCAGTTATCACCGTTGTAGGACCTACCGTAAGATTGCCATTCATCAGGGCATAACCTTCCGGAAGCAGATGGTAGACGGGGGCCTTGCATGTCAGTTCTGCCACCTTGCCGCCCATAAGTTGAATACCATCTTCTGCACCATCTTCCACGGTCAATGGACTAATATAGCCGCCATCCGTCAGCGTCAGCTTCGCACCTTTCTCAACCGTCAGGCCTTGAAGTGCGCCATATGGGCTCACTTTTTCTTTGCTGTCCCGGATTGTTAGAGGAAATTGGGATGACCCCGATAATGTGATACTACCGCTTATACACACACCATTCAGATCGAGCGTTCCCGGGGCGTTTTGGAAGCTCCATGTTACTGTAGAAATATTGTAGCTGGCAGACTGACCTTGTAACGCCAGCATACCACCCTTCTCCTGCCAGTCCTGCAGCGCTTTTTCCATATCCGTATAATTTTGATCTCCAAGCTTCGCCACCACGGTTCCTGTCGCATCGTCTGCCACTACCGTAATGCCGTCATTACTCATCAGGGACGTAGCACTGACGCCACCGGGGATTATTGAATCCCCACTTACAGTATCTCCTACCGCATCCTCTTCATGGGTACTATTCACAGCCCTTACCACCACCTGATCGCCAGGGGCAAGCGCCACCGTTTCAGCATTCCCCATCTCTTCTGCCAGCACCGTTACCGGCATCATGCCAAAGCACAGAGTAAATGCCAGAACGACACTCAATAACCTTTTCTTCATAAATGCACCTCCGTTAATCAGCAAACGTCATTTCCGCAGTGATTCTGTCCGACTACAACGATCATTTCCCTCTATCCAGTCCATTCTGCGTCTCTGCACCGGAATTCGCCTTTCATGTCATGTAATCTGCTTCGGATACTGTTACTTTTTACTGTAAGTTCATTGTACCATAGTGTATGAAAAAATAATTCTCCCTGCATGAATCGACCCAAATATGTCATGAATCGACCCTGCCCGTGACACGCTAAGGACACTAGGCTAAGGACACTAGGCTAAGAACACTCAAGGGATCGGTAAAAACTCAAATTGGTTATTTTGCACAAATTTCATTTTCGGGAAAACAGCCAATTTCCGCATGGCATATTTCGTTACTTATTTTCCGAATCTAAAGTATCTATTCCCGGCATTGTATTTTATAATAAAAATGGAGTGTTACCAAAACGGTAAGCGGTTCACCTTTCGCCAAAATGATGACATTTTGAGAGCTTCCAGTATTATTGGAGGTGATACAGATGGGAAATCTATTGAAAGGTACATAAGATGCTGGAAACAGTGGTAGGCATTGTCGGTATTGTTGTTACGATCATCAGTATCATCGTAACGCTTATCAGTATCGTACAGACTGCACGGAAAAATAAACATCAAAAAAGCAACCGCCCTCGCCAGGAATAGGTTGCTTTCTTGATCTGTAACTAAAAACCAGGTGAACCGTTGCTGTACGGTAACACTCTTTTCTTTTATTATTATCTTAACACTCTCTTTTGATTTCGTCAATAAAATTCACCATTTACATAAAATTGAGTCTAAATTGTACCCGGTCTTGACTTTTCCCAGATTATTGTTATACTAAAACAGTTGTACAGCCCATAAAAACAAGGTCTTATAGGGCTCGCCGATTCCCGGCGTAAAATGAATCGTGTGTTCGGGACCTTCCACACGTAAATAAAAACTAAAGGAGAAAACAAATGAACAAGAAAGTACTGTACCTCGTACACGGAGCGGTGATCGCTGCTCTCTATGTTGTGCTGACCATGTTAGCCAACGCTCTGGGACTGGCAAATTATGCCATTCAGGTCCGCTTCTCGGAAGCCCTGACCATTCTTCCCGTATTTACCCCTGCTGCCATACCGGGACTTTTCCTGGGATGTATCATCAGCAATACCATGACCGGCTGTATGCTGCTCGACATTATCTTCGGCAGCCTGGCAACGCTGATCGGTGCCTTCGGCACATATCTGCTACGGAATCAGAACAAATGGCTGGCTCCCCTGCCTCCCATCATTGCCAACACCATTATCGTTCCTTTTGTGCTGGCTTATGTCTACCACTTAGAGGGTGGCATTCCTTACTTCATGCTGACTGTGGGTATCGGTGAGATCATTTCCTGCGGAGTGCTCGGCATGCTGTTACGCACCGTGTTACAGAAATACCGCAAATACATTTTTGACGTACAGAAATAAGCGGTCATCCCGTCAAAAAGGCGTCCGGATCCTTTCACAGGTTCCGGGCGCCTTTTGCTGTCCACTTGTATTTAATTATCTATTTTCATATAGGAAATAAAATGATTGCCGTTCTCCGCGAACCATGTTGTAGCATCGTTCATTCCCTTTTTGTACAACTTTCCGGTGGACGGCTCCATGATCACAACGTTGAATTCATTAAATCCGGTCACCAGCACCGCCTCGCCATCCTCCAGGATCGCCAGTACCGGAATATCCTGATTCACATAATACAGTACCGCATCCAGACTACAGCCGCTCAGATCCAGTACCTGTACGCCTGTCATATTTTCTTCCAGAATCTGTATTGCCGTCTTGCCCTGCGCCAGGTCATATTCGGTGTTGCGGGTGATTCCGGCATGCCGCAGGATATTGTCCAGACATACCGTCAGGCTGTTCTTCTGGTCCGTGACACTTTCTTCCTTGATTGCCATGATCTGGTTTCTGCTGACACGATTGCCCTTCAGCCATACCGTAATGCCTCGGTCGTTCGCAACAACCCCGGCGGAATCGTAGGCTTCCTTCACCGCTTTCCCGGGAGCACTGTAAATGCCCTGTACCCCATAAGCATTGTATACATAATATCTGGAAACTTCGCTGACCGCATCCAGTGTCAGTTCTCTTCCGCCCTCAAATACGACCTCCTTCGGATTCAGCACCTTGATAGTCCTGGTATCAATGGTTGTCTTGGTCTGTATCTGCACATATCTCTCATAAATATCAATATCCGCTGTGACTACTTTATTCTGTCCCGGCTCTTCTTCCACATTGTTCATGATCTGGTCATCCAGGATCTCCTGATAGCTGCCGTTCTCAGAACGCTGTATTCTCGACAGGGTGATCTGATTGCCCTCGATGGCGCAATCCACGATGTAGATGCCATCCTGTCCGTATTCCTTCAGATTATCTCCGGAAGAATTGCTGATGCAGACCTTATACATGGGGTAAAAGATCTGTCCGGAATTCTCTGTCCGGATGTCGCTCTCCCTGGCCACGCCGTAGATAATATCTTCTCCCATGAAGCCAAGCGGCCGGATAGCCTCACCGTCCTCCGCCCGGATCACTGTCTGTTCTCCGGTATTCAGATTCCGGACATTCAGCTGGTTGCTGTGGTTGATGTCATCCCCTTCCTGCCATACGATGATCTCATGGTTCTCCGATACCTGAAGGCTGTCATCCTGTCTTATACTTACCAGCTGTTCAGCGCTGCGATTCTCCAGATCCACATCATAGACACCGTTTTCCAGGAAAAAATATACATGTTGCTGTCTGTTCCGGTACAGCAGCTGTTCCATCTCATCCTTCAGCACCGCATAGCTCTTGGAATATGGGATATAGACTTCTTCCTCGATCGTATTCAGCGAATTGTCATAGCTGATGATCTGAATGCCGGTCTCTCCCTCATGTCTTCCGCGATTCATGTAACCATACACGGCAAATTTCACATTACCGCCCTCGTCTACATCCAGGATCTTGATGCCATGATTGTCATACAGAGTCCGCCGGTCGGCATTATCTTTATCATAGAAGGAGAAGATCACTGTCAGTCTGTTGGTAGTCGCATTATAGCTGAGTAGCTGCCCCATATCGGAGAACACCACGGTATTGCCATCCGCGCTCTCCATCATATCCACATTTTCATCCGTGATTCCCAGAAGGATCTTGTCATTGGCATACATCCGGGTAGTATCCGGGATCTGTGTCATGGTACGCTCATAATCCAGCAGATACATTCTCTCCGAAGTATATCTGACTCTGTAATACTCTTCGACATTGTAGTAGATCTTATTTTTGCCCTCTCCGGTGGATACCACAAAATCCATCAGCAGAGAGGCCACATTCCCACTGATCTGTGTCAGCCGGATGGAAGCCGCGTCCTCCTGGACCGGTTCCAGACTGCCCCAGGTGATCTGCTGAAAGCTGCTGTGAATATTCACTTTATGGAAAGTGCCGTTATCTGTCAGCTTGGAATTCGGTTCCAGATATTTCGTCAGTTCCTTGGCCACTTCCTTGTCGTATAATTTTCCGTGGAAATCTGTCGCAAATTCCAGGATTTCCGAAATATGCACATCATCATTCCATAAAATAGTCGTATAATAATATACCTTCTGTTCCCCTTCCAGTTCCAGGATCAAGGTCAGACTGTATTGTGTATTCGTGTCGATCAGGTCTTTTAACGTAAGGGAAACGGAAAAGCTTTTCCCATTTGCCTTCCATCCGGTGACTTCACTGTTCTCGATCAGCCGGCTGCCGTCGATGCTACGAACCTCTGTCGAGATCCCCGTAATTTCTCTTCCGAACGTATCCACGGTGAAATTCGCCTGTCTGCCCTCCCCCAGCAGAGTAATGCAGTCCTTCTGGTAAGCCACATCCATCTCCACGGTATTTCCGTGCAGTTCATTGCATGCCACACCGCCGCTTTCCATGGTGATCATAGGCAGAGTGGCCGGAGCCATCTCCATGGTCATATTGTTATGTCCCTGATTCATAATGCTGCCGATGATCAGTGCTGATGCCAGAAATACTACAACACACACGGCAATTCTAATGATCGTTTTCTTCATTCTTGATTCTTCACTCATTCATTATTCAGCAATTTTTCCAGTGTCGGTGCCACATGGAGCAGTTCCTCCACAGTACCGATATCTGCGCTTTTCTTCGGGCGCATACCGTTCTTTTTCACTGCCCGGATCAACAGATTCTTCGGGGTATGTTCCATATCGATGAATTCCAGGATCTGGGTCTCATAGCCCTGTTGTTCCAGCAGATTTGCTCTCAGAGCATCGGTGAGCAGTGCTGCCACGCGCTCCTTGATGATGCCGTATTTTAACACTGGTTTTAAAGGATCACATTTTATCTGCCGGTTCAGTTCATGCTGACAACAGGGAACCGCCAGAATGACTCTGGCCCCCCATTTTACCGCCTTGTCTAACGCATAATCTGTGGCAAGGTCACAGGCATGCAGGGTCACCACCATGTCCGCCACATCTGTGCCCTCGTAGGTACTGATGTCTCCCCTCTCGAACTTTAATCTGTCATACCCCAGCTTTTCCGCCAGTTCATTGCAGTGCTGGATCACATCGGTCTTCAGATCCAGTCCGGTCACCTGGATATCTCTATGCTGTAATTCATGCAGATAATAGTACATTGCAAAGGTAAGATAGGATTTGCCGCAGCCAAAATCAATAATGCGGATGGTACGGTCTTTCGGCAGTTCATCGATCACATCCTCGATAAATTCCAGATACCGGTTGATCTGACGGAATTTATCAAATCTCGCCCTGGTCACCCGGCCGTCCGGGGTCTGCACGCCCAGTCCTACCAGGAAATCCACCGGTTTTCCTTCCTCTAAAATATAATGCTTGGTACGGTTGTGAGCCAGTGCCTGCAGTTCCTCCTCTTCAGAAGCAGCCGCCCCCTCCGTCCGCGGTGACTTGCCACTGTTTTTCACCTTCAGTGTCAGCTTGCCCTTTTTGCTGACCAGAGCGGTGGCCTGCAGGGTCTTCGCTGAGAATTCTCCCTGCCGGAACTGCTCCTGTAAGGCGGTGCAGATCCGGTCCGTCAGCTGTTCTGCTGTAAAATTCTCGTGAAACACCTGAGTTCCTCTGTAAGCAGTCTCCTGGAACAACAGTTCCTCCCGGATCAGCACCGGGCGGATCTTTACCTTCTGGGTCTGTTCCGGATGACGGCTGTTGCTCAGGATGATCTGCTGCAGATCTTTATTCAAAATTTTCTGTAAAAGTATTTTCAGTTCTTCCATGGTTTATCCTGTTTTTCAAATGTTTTGCGCATATTATAGCACGCTTTCCTATAAGAACGCAATCATTCCCCGTCGTCCACCGTGTCTCCTTTTGTAGATCTCATTGCACACCAACACATGGATCAGATCCTTTGATACTTTTTCCGCTTCCTGTTCCAGGATCGTGCTGATCGTATCCGCTATCCGGAACAGACTCAGGCGGTCCGGATATTCATCATAGATCATGCTTCCTTCATAGTCGTATTTGTCCAATATTTCCGCAATCCTGCGCTGACAGCGTCTGACTTCTCCGGGATAGGTCTGCTGCAGATATTCCAAATCATTTAATAGTTCCTTTTCATCCATTCTTCCGGGATATCCGGGCAATGTCATAAAAAACGGTCTTGCTACCATTTTAAAATGCCTCATGCTTTTTTATAACATATGCATTTTCTCTCTATAAAGTGAAAAACAGGTGCTGCGAAGCTTATCGCAGCACCTGAATTCTCGCCATTGCTCTCTGCAATGCCGTCTCTGCCCTGGCAATATCCGTCTCCGGCGTCTTGCTGCGCAGTCTCTCTTCCGCACGGTGCAATGCTGCCTCCGCACGGTTTTCATCGATCTCATTCGGCCATTCGATAATCTCTGCCAGAATGATAACTCCTTCGGGAAGGATCTCGGCGAATCCGGAATGCAATGCTGCTTCCTTCTCTCCGTCCTTCTCCGTAATATGCAGGATACCCGGCTTCACGATCACCGTCAGGGGAATGTGGCCCGGAAGGACACCAATCTGTCCTTCCGTGGTATTGAATTCTACCATATCCACAATTCCCTCATAGAATACTCTTTCCGGGGTTATGATACGAAGTGTGAATTCTTTATCTGCCATATCTGTACTCCCCTCTCATGCTATGCATGAACCTTTGCCAGTACATCATCAATGCTTCCGGCATTCAGGAAGTAGCTCTCCGGAATATCATCATGCTTACCGTCCAGGATCTCACGGAATCCACGGATGGTCTCGCTGATAGGTACATATTTTCCTTCCAGACCGGTGAACTGTCCTGCCACGAAGAAAGGCTGGGACAGGAATCTCTGGATCTTACGGGCACGGGATACGACCAGCTTGTCTTCCTCGGACAGCTCATCCATACCGAGGATAGCAATAATATCCTGTAATTCCTTATATCTCTGCAGGATCTCCTGTACACCGCGGGCGGTCTCATAATGCTCCTTACCTACGATTCTGGGATCCAGAATGCGGGATGTGGACTCCAGAGGATCCACTGCGGGATAAATTCCCAGTTCTACAATAGAACGGGACAGAACCGTGGTGGCATCCAGATGTGCAAATGTGGTCGCAGGTGCCGGGTCTGTCAGGTCATCCGCAGGCACATAAACTGCCTGTACGGAAGTAATGGAACCGTTCTTAGTGGATGTGATACGCTCCTGGAGCGCACCCATCTCTGTCTGTAATGTAGGCTGGTATCCTACTGCGGAAGGCATACGGCCTAACAGTGCGGATACCTCACTTCCGGCCTGGGTGAACCGGAAGATGTTGTCGATGAACAACAGCACATCTTTTCCGCCCTTGTCACGGAAGTACTCTGCCATGGTCAGTCCGGTCAGACCGACTCTCATTCTTGCTCCGGGGGGCTCGTTCATCTGTCCGAATACCATGGTGGTCTTGTCCAATACGCCGGACTCCTGCATCTCGTGGTACAGGTCGTTACCCTCACGGGTACGCTCACCTACACCGGTGAATACGGAATATCCGCCGTGCTCGGTTGCGATATTACGGATCAGCTCCTGGATCAGTA
>ENA-OPWC01001962-OPWC01001962.1-human-gut-metagenome-genome-assembly--contig:-NODE-1962-length-12324-cov-4.402967_pt1 | contig 12324 bp, 6 predicted proteins | sample MGYA00241504_ERZ502000 | MGnify/ENA primary metagenome ERZ502000 (study PRJEB25962, sample SAMEA2042005) | human gut metagenome | biome: human gut; feature: human-associated habitat; material: faeces...
TCAGGCCGCCGCAGATGGTGGTGATGTCCTCCACCTCGGCGGCATCGTCGGCCATAATGGGCGAAGCACCGCAGGCCAGCACCATGTTGGCGCAGTCGTTCACGGTGACGTAGTTGGTGATATTATGAATAAGGGGGCTTTTGGCGCGGACATTGGCAAACTGCTCTGCAAACATGGTGCACCCCCGTCAGGAAAGGCTGCTCTGCATGGAGCGCAGGGCACCGGAGTGCTGCAGGCTGTACACCAGCACGCCCGCAATGACCGCACCCACAGCGGTGGAGATGAGGAAGGGCACGATGTAGGCATAGAACGCGATATCACCGGCGCTCTTGCCCATCAGGCAGATGGCCACCGGGTAAGCGCACAGGCCGCCCAGAATGCTGGTGCCGAACACCTCGCCCACCAGGGTGGCGATCAGGTTTTTGGTCTTTGCGTAGACCAGGCCGCAGAGCAGGGCACCGAACATGCTGCCCGGGAAGGCCATCAGGCTGCCCAGCCCCAGGATATTGCGGAGCAGCGAGGCCACAAAGGCCACGCCCACGCCCCACCAGGGGCCCAGCAGCACGGCGCAGAGCACATTGACCATGTGCTGCACGGGGGCGCACTTGCTGCCGAACATCGGGAAGCTGAACACACTGCCCACCACGCACAGGGCGCAGAACATTCCAGCGAGAGCCAGCTTTTTCACAGAGAATTTTTTCATTGGAAACTCCTCTTTCTCAAAAAGCGGTCGAGGCTTGCTGGCCTCCTCTCACGCCGGAACACGGCTTCCCATCGCAGTCATTTCAAGGCTCAGGGCGCTCCCCCTCAGCCCGGAGCCGCCCGTTGCGGCGGCTTGCGGCAACAAAAAACAGGAGACACCACAGCGGTGCCTCCTGCAAAAAATCATTTTCCTATGACTTCCTACGGCGGCATTATCCGCATCAGGTCAAGGGTCGAAGTTTGGTTACTTCCTCTCAGCCCGCCTCACGAGCTCCCCTGTGTTTTGTTTTTCGTAGGGTATTGTACACCCGCCGGGGCAAAAAAGCAAGAACAAGTTTTTCTTTCGCCTTTTTGCCGCCTTTTTGCCAAATCGCTTTTACAATTTCCCGGATTATGTTATACTTGTCCCAAATTTCGCAGCGCCCGGGGGGAGCCACTCCCCGCTTTGGGGCACTGCCCGGCACAAAAGGAGATTGAAGTTATGGGTCTCATCAAAGCAGCCATGGGCGCGGCATCCGGCGTGATGGGCGACCAGTGGAAGGAATATTTTTATTGTGACGCTCTGCCTGCGGAGGTGCTGGCTGTCAAGGGCCAGAAGCGGACCAACGGCCGCTCCGCCAACCGGCACGGCAGCGAAAACGTCATCTCGGACGGCTCTGTGATCGCCGTAGCCGACGGCCAGTGCGTGCTGATCGTGGAGCAGGGCAAGGTGGTGGACCTCTGCGCTGAGCCCGGCGAGTACACCTACAGCACCGGCACCCAGCCCTCCCTGCTCAGCGGCGGGCTGAAGAACATCGACAGCGTGTTTGCCGAGCTGGGCAAGCGGTTCAGCTTTGGCGGGCAGGCCGGTTCCGACCAGCGCATCTACTATATCAATAATCTATCACATCACAAAGAAAACTCAGTATGTTAAATTCTATATTTATCAACAGATCACGAAAATGGTTCTTTATTGTTACCATTTTCAAAATCTCTGAGGAACACCCTGTATATCCCAGTTCTGCTGCACAAGCCTGTATACTGCCGCAGCCGCTCATAACAATGGCGGTGATGAATATAAGCTGATACCATACCTTTTTGCTTTTCATGTACTTCAAAATAATACTCCTTTCTGTCTATCTGTGTATGCCCGTAAGAACGCTAGGGATAACGCTTTTACGGACACACACAAATATGTGTCCGTGCAGATCAAGCTACATATATTGAGTCAAGGAAAGCGTCACCGAAAACGAGCAGGGCAGCAGCCACGCCAATAGCGATAAGCCAGCCCTTGACTGAGGATATGCCGTTTTTGCCGCTTGCACCGAGGCATATAACAACGCCGACAAGACACAGTCCAAGCAGTGCTTTGGCTGCAATGGAAAGCCCATTTTTGTTTTTGGTGATCCAGGTGGCGACCGAAGCCCATACACCTGAGGTTGCGTCTGTTTCAACATCGGCAAAGGCTGCAATGGCTGATGACAGACAAGCTGTCATAATTCCGAATATACGAGCACTAAGCTTTATGCTCTTTTCTTTGATTTTTTCTTTCAGTTTCATAATTCATTCCTCCGTTTTTGTTTTATCTGTTTGTTTTGAATGTGCTGACACCACAGCCTTGAGTGTATCGTTCCAGTCTTTGCCGTAAGGCGGTATGCTGACTGAAACAGTATACTGCTGTGAATATTTGTTCATAAGCTTTTCCGTTGCCTGCTGTCCTGTTTCGTCATTATCAAGACAAAAGACTATCTGTGTGATACGAGGATCATCAGATAGTCTTTGCTTAAGTGCTATGTCAGAGCAGCCTGAAAGGGATACTCTGTTTATGCCAAGCCAGCAGTCAGGACGGTATTTGTCCCCTTGACCGATAGCTGAGCATTGTTTTCTCATTGAAAGCTGCATTAAAGCGCCGTGTGACAACAGGTCAATGGGAGCCTCAAACACATATATCTTTGCAGGGTCATATCCATAAGAGCCGGGCACTGCGGAAACATAAAAACTATAATCCTTAGTACTGCCTTCAATATTCTGCGGATAGTATTTGTTAAAGGTGTTTGTGATCTTCGCCTCTGCAAATCGCATTTTTCCTGTCTTATCGTAGCCGCAGAATATAGCTCGCTTTTTTACATCAAGATAAATAAGCTTGTTGCTGACGCAGTATGAAATTATATCGGCAGGCAGCTTTCTTGTGATGTTGAGGTAGGCGTAAAGCTCACGGCATTTGCCCTGCATAGGCTGAGGCGGTGTAAGCTCAGCTTTTGGCTTCTTAACTTTTTTCGGATAATGCTGCTCATTGGCTTTTAAATCGGGTGAGGCTCGTATACTGCAGCTATCCCCTATGAGTCGTGATACAGCATCTCTGAAACCATATCCGTCAACTTTGCAGAGCCAGTCGATAGCACCTTTTCCGTAAAGATCTCTTGAATACCAGTGCCAGGTATAGCGGTCTGGATTGATCTTAAGACTGTCATGCTCTATCCCTATATACCAACCGCCTGACGATTTAAAGCTGAAACCTTCGTGGCTTTCGAGAAATGTGACCATATCTGTTCGCCGTGCGGCTTCAAGCTCCTCTTTAGAGTACATGACAAAGCTTTTGCCTGATTCGTATCTTCTGTCTATCATATACCCTCACCTCCTCTCATTATGAGTCGTGCTACAGCATCTTTGAAACCATATCCGTCAACTTTGCAGAGCCAGTCGATAGCACCTTTTCCAAACAGATTTCTTGAATACCAGTGCCATGTATAGCGGTCGGGGTTGATTTTAAGACTGTCATGTTCGTTGCATATAAGCCAGCCGTCTGAGGACTTAAAGGAAAAACCCTCGTGCTGCTCAAGAAATCTTACCATATCGGTGTTCCTTGCTGCTTCAATCTCTTCTTTTGAATACATAACAAACTGCTCGCCAGAGTTATATCGTCTGTCTATCATATACCCTCACCTCCTCTCATTATAATCTCAGACCCTTAGGCTGGAGTTTTTCTACTATGCTGTTGTTTTTACTTGAATTGCTGACGCCGCCGTTGATGACAAAGTTTCGGAACTCATCGCTTTCTTTTTCAGACAGTGTATAAATTTCTCGCCCAACGGCAGCAGTAAGCTTTCCGCCTTTGTTAATGACATCAGCCCACATGGATCTATCTTCTGAGCCTATATCCGCTTGATACTTGCCGTCTTGAAATCGAAACCTCACGGCTTTTTTTGTTTCAGTTATAGGAGCTTTGCTCGGAGAATTTCCACTGAGCTGCGTATTGACGTATTCAAGCCGTTTTGTTTTTTCGGCTAATTCCTGTTCGTGCTCAAATGGTTTGTTCATATTGCTTTTAGCCTCATTAAGGTTCTTAGACGCACTGTCGAGCTGTTCCTCGAGTGTGCTTACTTTCTGATTTATCTGTATTCCTGCAAGATTTTCAATTCTTCTGACATTTCCCACGCCATTATCTGTGGCAACGTCACATGAATAAGTAAGCTCTCCGTGGAGAACAGCGATACAAGGCGTATCAAGCTCAAAAAATGTATTTGCTGACGGATTTCGTTCTATTGTGACTTTAAAGCCACGATACGTTCCAAGCTCTATAGGCTCACCTGTGGCAGTACATTTTGCCATTGCCACGGCAATTTGTTCTCCTGCATTTTCTCTCTTATCGTATCTGACGCCGCCTATTGTCATTTCAAACTCCTTGTTTAACGCCTGATGTTCCTGATATTTAGACATGTCACTCTTGGATTTTGCGAGAAGTTCAGAGTAATGTGTTATCTGCTTCGGCAAAGTTTTCTCTGCCAACTCCTGCATTTTGTAAATTGATTTTTTGTGTTCTGCTTCAAGGGTTTTCAGCATTGCAACATCATTGTCAATCTGTATTTTCTCTTTTATCATAGGATTACCGCTCGCTATAGCCTGCATTTCAGAGTATGTAAGTACCATTTCGTCAACATCTTCTGAAACTCTAGCAGGGCTTTTTGAGGTCAAGATCTGATTTATGAATTTCGCCTTGTTTGTTATAATGCCCATCATGTATGCGTCAAAGGTTTCCTCTGTAAGATAGTGATATATTCCGACTTGCGAAAATCTGTTACCTTGCCGTATTCCACGTCCGTCCTGCTGAGTGAGGTCAGAGGGCTTCCATGGTATGTCAAGGTGATGAATTGCGCAGATCCTATCCTGAATATTTGCGCCAGTTCCAAGCTTTGAAGTGCTTGCGATGATAAAACGTTTTTCGCCTTTGCGCAGGCTTTTGAACATTTCGTCCCTAGCCTTGTCTGTCTTTGCGTCGCCTGCAAAGCAGATCTCTTTTTCTGGTATTCCACGCTCCATAAGTGCCTGTTTTATAGCTTTATACACAGAGAAGTGTGTTTCGTCCTCGTTGATAGCGATATCACAGAATACTATTTGAACGCCTTTTTCTGTCATAGTGTTTTTGTAGTTCTTTTCGAGGTTATCGATAAGCTTCATCACTTTGCTGTCTGGTGCAGGCTGAGCGTCTTTGAAAATACATCTAGTGTCAAGACCGAGCAAGCGTGCTTCATGAGTTATTTTCAGCATATTGTCTTGCCGTGGGTCAACTGTGCCGCTGTGTATCGTTTCAGAACGTGTGGCAAGCTCTTTCATGTATGCTTTTTGACGTTCGTCTGGCTTTGAGGTCACTACTATCGGCTTGCCTGTTTCAAGCTTTGGCACAGGAAGTTTCAGCATATCCGCTGTTTGAATATCAGCGAATTCCTTATACATCTGCATAAGCTCAGGTATGTTTACGAATTTGCTGAAACGATTTTTCATTTGAAAGCCGTTTCCTGCAGGCTTTATCTCTAATTGTGATACAACTTCACCAAATGTGCTTGCCCAATCGTCAAAGTTCTGCAATCCTGCTTTTTCGAGAAGATCTGGTCTGAGATAACGCTGCATGACATAAAACTCTACCATAGAATTGCTTATAGGTGTACCTGTGGCAAAAAGTATATTGTTGCAGCCGTACTTATTGTTGAGATACTGAGTTTTCATCAGCATATCCTCTGATTTTTGTGCTGCTGTAGTCTGTACGCCTGCCACATTTGACATTTTTGTAGAAACAAAGCAGTTCTTATAGTTATGTGCTTCATCGCACACTAGATAGTCAAAGCCGAGCTTTTCAAAACACAATGATGAGTCTTTTGGAGAAGAAAGCAGCTTTTCAAGCCTTTCCTCTATGTTTTTCTTTTGACGTTCAAGGGCTTTTACTGATGTTTTGTCCTTTGTTCCTGCTTCCGATATTGCACTCATGATATCGTGAAGTTCTTTTTGCATGAACTGCTCTTTGTACTCGTCTGACATAGGTATTCTTTCAAACTGAGTAAATGACATTATCACGGCGTCATAGTCACCTGTAACACATCTTGCAATAAAACGCTTTCTATTGGCTTTGGTAAAGTCTTCAGGTTTTGCCACAAGCAGTTTTGCATTTGGATATAGCCGCAGCCACTCACTCGCCATTTGCAGCGTAAGGTGCTTTGGTACAACTACGCAGGCTTTGTTTATAAGACCAAGACGTTTCTTCTCCATTACAGTTGCAACCATTTCAAAGCTTTTTCCTGCACCAACTTCATGTGCAAATAGCGTGTTTCCACCAAGCTTTGCACGCATTATAGCATTTGATTGATGTTTCCGCAGCGTTATTGATGTGTTCATGCCTGGAAAGGTTTGATGTGAGCCGTCATACTCTCTGCCCCTTATGGAATTGAACAGATAGTTGTACTTTGCAACGTATTTTTCACGCCTGCCCATATCTTCCCACAGCCAATTTCTGAACGCTTCTTTCATTAGTCGAGCTTTCTCTTTTGCAAGCTGTGTTTCTTTAGTGTTTATCTCGTACCATACCTTATCGCCCTCCTCTCGTCTGTCACGAACTAAAATATCACGCTGATTAAGAAGATTTTCAAATATCTGATAGCTGTTCATTCTTGATGTTCCGAATGTTTCAGTGGCAGCAACTGAGCGGTCAGATGTTTTATTCTCTATTTTGTATTCACCAAGCTTTGTTCTTGTGACAGGGTAATAATATGTGTTTGCGTGTGCATACTCGTTTAAAAAATTGTTGTAATCTGCGACATCGATCCAGTTAGCGCCGATCCTTACGGATATCTCGCTGGCTTCAAGGTCTTTTGGCACAACTTTCATTAGAGCTTCTACGTTTTTGTTGTAGCTGCTGTCGATATGTTCCGCATGATCTCTAGCTATTCTCAGCTTATCACGGATATTGCCTGACAGATATTCAGATGACTCCGTATAGCCTGAATATGGGTCATTGTCTTTAACTTTGGCAGGATCTCTGAATATTTCATCACCAAGGTCAGCAATAACCTTTTCAGGCGTAGTGTCTGTGAGCTGTGACATATAGAGAATATCGACCTTGCCCAATCTGTCCATTGACACTTGAAGTGCTTCTAGTGCTGTATCAACTTTTGAAACTGGAATATCTGGAAGTATCGTTCTCTTTGTGAATATTGCAGCCTTTTCAACTGTCTTATTTTCCACGTTGACAACTTCAAGTGCTGCTAAAGTATTGTAGTCATCATCATTAGAAAAGCAGCGTGAATTGGCGCTGTCCGTAATGTTTCCGAACTTTGTTCTGAAATTGTCATATGTGCTGTTGAGCTTCTTCTGAAGCTCTGCAAGCTGTTCATCAGTGCAGCCGTCAGCCTGGGCATTGATAAGCTCCATAGTTGCTTGCCTTAGAGTATGAAGCCCTTTCATGCGTTCAAGCGTTTTGCCTGTTTCTGTGACCTTGACCATTACTTCATTTTCACGAAAATAAAGATCTCCGTCAACAATGGTATGAGTGAAGTTCCTGACAGTTGGATCAGCAGGGAGTATCTCAGCTGTCCCATTGTCAAGCTCAGTTTCCACAGTATCAATAACGCCGTCTATTTTTGAAATGGCATTTATGAGCTGCTGTGCAAGGGGAGTGTCACTGTTTGCATAGCAGGTCGTTACCTTGCTGTCTGCACCATATTTTCCTCGCATACGCTCGTCCCATGCCATAGTACCAAGTACCATATCAGGGTTATCCACAAAATATTGATTGCAAGGAATGCCGTTGTGTGTTTCTGAAACGTGTACCCAGTCTGGTATAACAGATGTCATTGTTGTTCTTTTTTTCAGAAAGATAATATCTGTTGTAACACTGTCTGCGTCTTTAAACGTTCCAGAGGGAAGTCTTACTGCGCCTAAAAGGTCACAGCGTTCGGCAAGATACTTTCTTGCTTTATCATTTTTCTTGTCCATTGTGAATTTTGAAGTCACAATGGCAACAATTCCTCCAGGCTTTACCTTATCTACTGCTTTTGCGGCGAAATAGTCATGAATTTTGAAGTGGTATTTATCATAGGCTTTGTCTGCAATGCCATAATCTCCAAAAGGTATATTACCTATGACCACGTCAAAGCTGTTATTCTTGAATGTTGTTTTTTCAAACCCTTTTATCTGGATATTATCCTCTGGATAGAGCTGCTTGGCTATTCGTCCTGAAATGCTGTCAAGCTCAACTCCGTAAAGTTTTGAATCTGCCCTCATTTCATCAGGCATTTTTGCAAAAAAGTTTCCAACGCCCATGCTAGGCTCTAGGATGTTTCCACCCTCAAATTGAAATCTTTCCAAAGCAAGATATACGCTGTCTATGACTTCTGGCGGTGTATAGAAGCTTGTAAGTGTAGATGATCGTGCTGCGGTATATTCATCTGCGGTCAGAAGTTCTCTTAAACGAGTCTGCCTTGCTCCCCAACTGTCAGCAGAAACATTCTCATTATCCGCAACAAAAGCCTGAGCAGTTCCGCCCCAACCTGAGTATCTAGCCATTATCTTCTGTTCTTCAGGTGTCGCAAGCCGCTTTTCACTCTCTATTTTCAGCAATGTTTCAATAGCAGCTATATTTGCGTCACATCGAGCAGCAGCTCCGCCCACAACAACATTGTCAGGGTCAAAGTGGTATGTGCTTGCCTTGACATTTTTCTTTGGATTTTCTACCTTTTCGGTTTTGACATCTTTATCAGGTATAGTGACGGTTTCAGAAGCAGGGGGTGTTTCAAAGAGTGAAATCTGTTCATCAGATGTAGGAGATATAGGGGTGCTTTCAGAAACAGGCGGTGTTGTCTTTTTTTCTTCAGACAGAACATTATTAGCAATTGTAGGCGTTTCATATGGTATAGGTTTTTCGACTTCGCCATTTTTGATTGCCAGCATTTTCTTTTCATAATCATCAATCTGTTCTCTGGTGAAGTAGGCGTTTTCAGGCATTTTCTCATACAGCTCATTGATCTTAGCTATCTGTTTTTCAACTGTTTCTGCCCACAAGTGCTTTTCTGCACCTGTTTTCAGATAGTAATCACAATCAAGCTTAAGCCTGCCCAAAAGCTTGTCTATTTCAGGCTGTGTTTCATTTGTAGGTGTAGGCACTTCATTGACCAGGTCTGCCATATGTGCGGCTTTTGCAGCTTCAAGCTCAGGTACGATCGAGCTGTATATTGAGTATCTTTTCAGAAAATCAATAACGCCGCCGTATCCGTCACCTGCGTCCTGGCGTTCAGTGATCGTTTGTCCGTCAGGCATATTGATAGTAAACTTGACCTTATCATAGCCCATAAACTGTGAGAATTCGTCATCAGCGTCTGCTTCATACCATGCTTTTGCTGAACCGTACTTCTCTATTGCAGCCTTTGCTCCTGCCACCATTTCACTGTCAGCCTGTTCCATGAGCGTGTCAAATTCTGCAACACTGTAGGTCTTGCCGTCCTCAAAGTAGTTGCTTTCGCTCCATTCACAGGTTATCGTAGGCTCGGACAATGCAGCAGAGGTCTTGACTTCATTATCATTTTGTGATACACTATCATTAGAGTCGTTCAGAACTGAAAGTGCTAGCTGTTTATCAGTGAACGCTGCGTGTCTGATTGGCTCTTTAGAGTCAAGATTGTTCATCGCCTCAGGCAAATGGAGCCTTTGATACGAGGACAATTCTTGACTTTTTTGTTCACTGTGATTAATGTAAAAATCATTATCATATTGCTTGACAACTCCAACTGAATTTGTGTCAACAGAGTTGTCCTGGACTTCAACCGCTTGAACGTTCTGCTTTGAATGCTCTATTACAGCTTTATCAAGATATATCTGAACATCATGTGGATCTATCTGTCCGTCAACTGCCTGATGAAACATCTCAAAGAATGTTTTTATCTCGTCTACCGTTAACCGTTCATCGACCTCGTTAAGAACAGTAATAGAAATTCCCTCAGAAAAACCCTGCTGCAGCATGGCTTTTTGTTCATCACTATAATCATGGTGAGAGAACATATCTGACAGTTTCAGCCGACCATTGAGCTCATTTACATATGTATAGTAATCATTAAGTATGCCCTTTGAATCGAGTGTTTGCTCAATGACACTTTGAGCGTAGTAGTCTGCTACTAAAGATGATATATGCTGTAGCTCGTCGGGCGAATATCGGATGCTTACCCAATGCTGTATGTTATGCTCGCCATTTTGTGCAGCCGCCACCACAGCCTGTTTTAATGCAAGTATCTGTTCTTGCGAAAACTTAAGCTTTATAAGGTCTTGGAGTATATCATCAACCCTATCAGACGTGCTTTCTTGCTTTGCGGTTTTGGCATTGTCAAGAGCTTCGTTTTTGCGGTCAATGGCGATAACTTCTTTTTCAATTTCAAACAGTGTGTCTTTGGCAGCGTGCTGAACAGCTCTGCTGAAAAGAATCATATCTCTTGCATTTTTGATAAGGTCAAGAGCGCTCACATCAACATCAGTGTTCAGATCTATTTTGCCATAAAGATTGCACCTTTGTGAAACAACAAACCGTACTACAGAATTGAGCGAATGGCGGTATATCTCAGCCTGTTTTGTGTCAAGTCCCATTTGAGATATTGCATTTTGTACTGACTCAGCTATAGGCGCAGAATTAAGACTGTTTGCTGTCATTGCTTCGATACATTCTTTGATTGATCCTGCGCTTATATTGTATCGGTTATTAAGCGTATTGAGCAGCTCAGGTGTGTTGCGGTCAGTAAGTGTCCACATCTCAGGCAACTCTTTGCCGCCTGTCTGAGTGACGTCATATAAATATCTGCAAGTGTGATTTTTGCCAAAAACAGCAACGCCGTGAGAGCCACGTCTTACATATCGCCCTAGACGTCCCCATTTCTTATACTCAGCGATCTTTGTTGCATTCCTATCCTGCTGGAATACTAACACAGCGTCTGAATACGGCTGCTTATACATTTTTGCGGAAAATTTGAGATACTCAATGTAATCCTGCTTATTGTTTCTGAGATGCTCATTGATTTCAAACCATGCTTGCTTTACAACTTCATACTTATCGTGCTTATCCATTTAAGTTTCCCCTCTTTTATTTTTCAAGAATATTTAAGAGCCGCTCCAAAAGCGCTTTATTCTTGCCTGTATCTGTCATATCCATGATGTTGAGCGCATATCTTACGCCCTCAACAAATCCTAGATCGTGAGCGTCATCAATTACATTCGCTTGTAGTTCACATTCTTCCTCTTGCAGCTGAATTAATCGCTCTCGCCGCCCTTTGTAGGTTTTCACCCAATGGGTCTGAGCATTGTCTGTTTCGTAATCATCTTGAAATCCTATCATGATTTCTTCCAAGATATCAAACTTAGATTTCTTTGGCGTTTCAGTAATCATTGTGGTTACTCCTCTCGGTTATATAAAAAGAGCGTATGAATTTCTTCACACGCTCAGGTTTGCGATTTTAAGTTGTGTGTCACTGTGACACACTTATGTATGTGTAAGTTTATAACTTTGTAAAAAATATTGTATTGACCTTTCAATTTATAATATTTATACTTTATAGATGAAAGGAGGCGTATTTATAATGGACGTTATAAAAGATATCATAAATATTATTTACAACAATTATAAATTATCGAATTTTGTATTGTTAGCATTGTTAATGTGTTCATTTGACAATGATTTAAAATCAATGCTTGATCCGGTAATTTTTAATGATGTAAGGGTATATCCAATTCTTATGGGTTTGACAGTTCTTGTATACTTGACTACATGGCTATTATTCTGCTGGTGGTTTTTCTTGCACGTTAGTGATATAATTATTTCAATATCACGTAAACATAATGTTGATATGACTATATATGACAAATCCATTGTGTGTTTTGATTTAAAACCGTACAAAAAGGTTACTAGATACCGGCTAGTTAATGCAATTAAAATGTTATGTTTTCTCGTGATGATTGTGTCATTTCACAACCATTACCAATATATAGTTCATTACCTGCTTTCGCATTTTTGGAAATATCAGCTATTATTTTTAATATTTCCATCTGTTTTAGTGATCTATTTGTTTGTGTTTAAGAAATTCATAAAGAATAAAATTTGATTGTGTTTTTCTTAAACATTTATTACTATTCAACTAATCATAGTGTGTCAAACAAACTTGTTTCTGACGATAAAATATATTACAACTGTATACTAACAGATTCTAGGAAAATGTTCTTTTGGAAAATCGACTGATAGTGCGTAACATCTTCTGTGATTTTTCTCCTGAAAAATGTTTCTTTATTCTGTCAATATCGGTGTACATATATCCATCACTTTCACAATAGCCGCCCTCATCAATAAGG
>ENA-OPWC01001984-OPWC01001984.1-human-gut-metagenome-genome-assembly--contig:-NODE-1984-length-12176-cov-2.958914_pt1 | contig 12176 bp, 13 predicted proteins | sample MGYA00241504_ERZ502000 | MGnify/ENA primary metagenome ERZ502000 (study PRJEB25962, sample SAMEA2042005) | human gut metagenome | biome: human gut; feature: human-associated habitat; material: faeces...
ACAGCCAAATCATTTTACAAAAGGATTCGGACCCGGGGAAAATCCGGTAGAGAAAGACCGGTACATTTTATTCTGGGCAAAAGGATGCCACTGGTCAAACCGTGCATCCATTACAAGGGAACTTCTTGGTTTACAGGATGCAATCAAAGTGGAAATCGTAGGCTGGGATGATGATGCTTACGAAAAACCTTTGGGCTGGGAATTTGTAAATTCGCCAGATCATATCAACCCGGAAACAGGAGCACAGTTTCTGAGTGAGCTTTATTACAATGCAGACCCGGAGTACACAGGCCGTGCAACAGTCCCTTCTTTTGTGGATTACAAAGAGAAAAAGGTAGTGAACAACGATTATCACAGGCTGACCAACTATCTGGAGGTTGATTTTAAGCCATTCCAAAAGCCGGATGCACCGGATCTTTACCCGGAAGAACTCAGAGAAGAGATCGACAAGTTAAACTGGTGGCTGTTTGAAAATGTTAACAATGCTGTTTATAGAGCACAATTTGCACAATCCTTACAGGCTTTTTCCGATGCTTACGAGACATTTTTTGCAGGGTTAGATGCAATGGAAGCGCGTTTAGAACAGCAGCGATTTCTGTTTGGAGATTACGTGACAGACAGTGATATCCGTTTATATGTGACACTGGCAAGATTCGATGTCGCTTATTCGAGAAACATTGGTCCATGCAAAAAACGTCTCGTGGATTACAAGAATTTATGGGGATATGCAAGGGATTTATATCAGATTCCGGCATTTTACCACAACACGTATTTTAAAGATTTTGCAGCGAGTGTTGATCTTAGCAAGGCAGACCCGGATTACTGGGAGTCTACTTATTATGATATCGTGATTCCGGATACTGATTTTGATGCGATCTGGAAGACACCGACTGGAAGAGAGCATTTAAGCAAAGATCCGGCAAATAAATTAAAAATTCCAAACGATTTTTATAAACCGTGGAACTAAGGGAGAAGCAAGGAGCGGAAGATGATGGAAGCAGTGCATGCAACAGAAGAATGGCAGAGAGCAGGAGTGCATTATATCAGAATACAGGCAATGTGTGTCGGGTTTGATATTCCACTCAAATACGAATTTGCGGATGACACAAAGGACAGTGAATACATTCTGGTTCACGAAAACGGATTTCCGGTGTCTACCTGCCGGGTACGGATCGATGAAGAAAATGCCGGTCATATCGAGCGTGTTGCCACATTGGAAGAGTACAGGGGAAAACATTACGGGGCACTTGGAATCAAGGCAGCAGAGCAGCTTTTGAAAGAGCGGGGTGTCACAAACATACGGATCAATTCCCGCGAGAAGGCACTTGGCTTTTATGAGAAGCTTGGATATACACCGGATTTTTCCACCCGCTCCGGTGAAGGAGAATTTGTGTGCATCATGACTTCAAAAACACTGTAAATTTCTGCAGACAATTGTAGTGATAAAAACAGAAAACGAACGGAGAAAAACTATGGCAAAGTTATTTGATTTTGAAGCGGTCTTGAGCCAGCTTCCGGAGATTTTAAAATATCTTCCGACAACCCTGATCCTTGCAGTCAGTTCCATGATCATTGCACTTATCATCGGAATGCTCCTGGCATTGATCAAAACAAAAAATATTCCTTTGTTAAAACAGATCGCAGGAGTGTATATCTCGCTGATCCGGGGAACACCAGTGATCGTGCAGTTGTATATTGCATACTTTGGAATCCCGATGATCACAAAATACATATACCAGCAAAATGGATGGAATTATCAGAGTTCGACAACCTCCGGTTTTGTGTATGCGATCATCGCACTTTCTATCAATGAATCAGCGTATATCGCAGAGATTTTCCGGGGAGCTTTGGCATCTGTCAATGTCGGACAGATCGAGGCTGCAAGTGCGATCGGAATGACATATTTCCAGACGTTTCGCAGAATCATTTTTCCGGAAATGCTAAGCGTGGCGCTCCCGGGACTTGGAAATTCCTTTATTGGACTGATAAAGGGAACGTCCCTTGCGTTTGTCTGTGCAGTCGTTGAGATGACAGCACAGGGAAAAATCATTGGTGGAAGAACTTACCGTTATTTTGAAGTATATGTTTCACTTGCGATCATTTACTGGGTGATCACATTTGTGATCGAGCAGGGAATCAGGCTGATTGAGAAGAAAATGCAGATTCCGGATCAGGTGGCAAAAGTAGAGATATCCGAGGATGAGAGAGGGGTATAAAAATGTTAGAGATCAAAAACCTTTCCAAAAGTTTTCATGAGAATAAAGTATTAGACCATATTAATTTAAAAATTGAAAAAGGCGATGTTGTCGGAATTATCGGTCCGTCCGGTACAGGAAAATCAACCTTATTAAGATGTATCAACCAGTTGGAAATCCCGGAGGAGGGGGAGGCTGTTTTTGGTGGAAAAACGGTCGATCTTTCCAAAAAACACAAAGACAGCCTGGAATTCCGTAAGAGTACGGGCATGGTGTTCCAGAGATTTTATCTGTTTGAGAAAAAGACAGCGTTGGAAAATGTTATGGAAGGTCTTATGGTTGTTCAGAAAAAGAGCAAAGCGGATGCAAAAGCAATTGCTTTAAAAGAATTAGAGCGTGTTGGAATGGCATCATGGGCAAATCATTATCCAAAACATTTGTCCGGAGGACAGCAGCAGCGTGTCGCAATTGCCAGAGCACTTGCCCTAAAGCCGGAATTACTCCTGCTCCACGAGCCGACTTCAGCCTTAGACACAGAGCTTGTCGGTGAAGTACTTGAGACAATCAAAAATGTTGCGGCAGAGGGACACACGATGCTCTTAGTATCTCACGAAATGAACTTTGTAAGGCATGTTGCCAATAAAGTGATATTTTTAGATGGCGGTCATGTCGTGGAGTATGGAACGCCGAAGGAAGTATTTACCAATCCACAGAATGAACGGACAAAAGAATTCCTGAGAAAAATGCAGCTGCTGAATGAACCGGAATATGTAATATAATGAGCAGTGTTCATAATGTGAGGAATAAATTTGACTGCTTGCAGGCAATAATTTATTCCTTATATTATGAAGAGGGCGAATGCCCGACAGCCAGAAAAATCGAAGATTTTTCTGGCGTGCACTGCGGAGTAGATTAAATTCAAATCAAACTAAATTAAATGCAGATTAAATAATTCGGAAAGAGGTATCTCATCATGGCATGGAAACAGAACATCATAGAAGATTTTAAACAACTGGTATCCTTTGATTCCATCAGTTTTCATGAGCGGAAGACCGCAGACTGGCTGCTTGCCAGACTAAAAAGCATGGGATTTTCTGTGGAGGAAGATCAGGCAGGAGCTTATTACGGTGGCGACACCGGAAATATTTTTGCTGTCTTAGATGGAGAATTAGAAGGAGATCCGGTTATTTTTTGCGCACATATGGATGTTGTAGAACCTGGGAGCGGCAAAAAATCTGTTTTGGAAAAAGACGGAACAATACATTCTGCCGGGGATACTGTGCTTGGTGCAGATGACATCAGTGGTATTCTGGAAATCCTCTATTGTGTACAACTTGTTCTTGACAGTGGAAAACCTCATAAAAAAATTGAAATCCTGTTTACAATTGGTGAGGAATTATATGTCAAAGGTTCGGATGTTTTTGACTATTCGAAAGTAACCGCAAAACAGGCGTATGTGCTTGATCTGTCCGGGGCGGTGGGAACCGCTGCAAGACGTGCGCCGTCTATCATTTCTGTGAGAGCTGAGATAAAAGGAAAAGCTGCTCACGCCGGATTTGAACCGGAAAACGGGATCCATGCGATTTTTGCAGCCGCCAATGCGGTCAGCCGCCTCTGCATGGGGCATGTGGATGAAGAGACGACATTTAATATCGGAACGATTCAGGGTGGAACAGCGACAAACATTGTGCCGGACTGCTGTGTGCTGACCGGAGAGATCAGAAGTTACGATCATGGGAAAGCGTTGGAGACAGTGCGCATGACGGAACGGATTTTCACAGAGGAGGCGCAGAAGATCAATGCCACGGCGGAGGTGACAAGCCAGATCCATCTGATTGCCTATGAGACACCACTTGAGAGCAAGTCAGTGACCGATTTTCAAAAAGCCTGTGAAATCTTAGGATTTTCCGGTGAACTTACAGGTACGTTCGGCGGAAGTGATAACAACAGTTTTGCAAAAAACGGAATCGAAGGGCTTGTTTTATCGAATGGAATGTATAATGCACATTCGACACGTGAATACACAACCGTCGACGATCTTTATAAAGGAGCAGAGCTGATCGGACAGCTTATTTTATTATAAAAAGAAATTTTGGTCGTATTCTGTTGAAGATTGTTGTTTTCGCATATAGCTATCTCGTGTAAGTTATGGTAAAATAACCACAGAGAGCGTCACGGAGGACGCAATAGTGGGAGGTAGCTCTTATGGATAAGAACAGCGAAAAAAATGTCAGGTTCCGCATAAATATTACATTGTTAATTGCGGTAGTTTTACTGGTTGCAGATTTATATGCAATGATCAATATGCCTCAGAAATTTATTATTCTGGCGATCATTACAGCATTGTTTCTGGTTGCAATCTATTTTTTGGTAGATTCCATTTCAATTTATCTGATGGCAGAAAAGAATCGCAAAGAAGAACAGTATGATAGTATTTTTAAATCAGAAAAAGCGTCTTATCTTTTATTGAGGAAAACATTTGATGATCTGTATGAACTCATTGAAAAAGGAAACCAGTCCCGGAAAGCAAATGTGGAGGATATTATCCACGCACAGAAAGCAGTAGCAAAGGTTTCCATTGGAAGAAGTAAAGAGAATGCAGATGCACTGATGAATTCCAATGACCACATCATGGAAAAGATTTCGATGTTAGAGGCTGTTTTATCAGACAATGTTTCGCATCCGGCACCGGAAACTAATAAAAATGACAGCGCATATGCACAGAATATTTTAGACAATCAGAATAAAATATTACAGCAGCTGGAAGTTTTGCAGAATACATTTGTGTTCCAGAACAGAATGCGGTTCCATTTGATGACAGTGTGTCATTCGAACAGGGAGCATTATTCGAGCCGGCAGCAGTTGCATTACATGGACTTGAGTGCCTGCCATATGAAGGTGGTAAGACGGTAGCGATCCTTGGTGGAGGAACGATCGGATTACTCGTTATGCAGTGGGCAAACATTTATGGAGCTGCCAAGACCGTTGTATTTGACATCGACGATGATCGAATCAAGCTTGCAAAAGAAATGGGAGCTTATGATGGAGTCAACACATTAGAAGAAGGCTTCATGGAAAAAGCAATGGCAATGACAGATGGAAAAGGATTTGACTATATTTACGAGACAGCAGGAAGCACCATCACAATGAAAATGGCATATGAACTTGCCGCAAACAAAGCAGGTATCTGCTATATTGGAAAACCAACCAAAGAGTTAACATTCACAGTAGAAGAATGGGAGAACATGAACCGTAAAGAATTCACAATGACAGGATCATGGTTATCTTATTCAGCACCATTCCCAGGACATGAATGGGATTGCGTCGCACACTATTTCGCAACAGGTCAGTTAAAAGGCGAGGAAGCCTTGATCTTCAAGAAATTACCACTTTCCAGAATTGCAGAAGGTTTTGAAATGTTCAAGACAAGAGGAGCAGTTAAAGGAAAGATCTTAATCGACAGCGAAGCATAGCAGTCAAAAATCCATATAATAACATATAACTGATAGATTACAAAGTGAAGAGTAGGAAGAAAAGAGGTAAGCTATATGCGTACTATGAAGCTAGCACCATCAGTTTTTGGCGCCGGTATTGGAAATTTAAGTCAACAATTGAAAATATTAGAAGAAAATAATGTCGAATTATTACATGTTGATGTGATGGATGGACATTTTGTAGAGAAAATGGCATTTGGTCCAGATCATATCAAAATGTTAAAAGAACTCACAACAATTCCTCTGGATGTACATTTGATGATTGAAAAGCCGGAAAGAAAGCTGGATACGATCATTGATGCCGGAGCAGATATCATTACAATTCATCAGGAATCAACAACAAGACTTTACAGCTGTATTGAAAAGATCAAAAGCCGTGGTGTGAAAGCAGGAGTAGTTTTAAGTCCAGCAACCAATGAAGATACATTAAAATATGTGCTGGATAAAATCGATATGATCCTTTTAATGACGATCAATCCTGGAGAAGCAGGACCGGGATTCCATGAAGAACTGCTTACAAAGATCAAAAACGTTCGTGAACTGATCGGAGATCGAGATATCGATCTGGAAGTTGACGGAGGAATTGACAACACAAACATTGCAAAATGTAAAGAAGCAGGAGTTAATGTTTTTGTATCAGGAGGATATGTATTCAAAGGCGATATTGCCGAGAAGATCAAAACACTGAGAGAAGCATTAAAATAAGGAGAAATAACAATGAAAGCATTAAGATTTTATGACGTACAGGATTTAAGATATGAAGATGCACCCGACCCAGTCATCGAGAAACCAGATGATGTCATCGTAAAGGTAAAAGCAGTCGGAATCTGTGGTTCCGATATTGCAAGATACAGAAACCTTGGACCATATGTACCAGGAAATGTATGGGGACATGAATTTTGCGGTGAGGTTGTTGAAGTCGGAGAAGGTGTTAAGAATTTAAAACCGGGAGACCGTGTCGTAGGATGCCCAAACATGGTATGCCACGAATGTGAATACTGTAAGAGTGGTCATCCATCCAGATGCGAAAACTTAAACACAATTGGAGCTTATGTACCAGGAGCTTACGCAGAATACATCAAACTCCCAGAAATCAACTTTGTAAAAATGGCAGACAGCATGAGTTACGAACAGGGTGCTTTAGTAGAACCAGCGACTGTTGCGATTCATGGTCTGTATCAGACAAGTATCAAAATGGGATACGAAGTAGCTGTTGTCGGATGTGGAAATATCGGTCTGATGGCAATCGCATGGGCGAAAGCTTTCGGAGCAAAGAGAGTATTTGCAATTGATATTGACGATGCACAGTTACAGTTAGCAAAAGAATTTGGAGCTGACGTTCTGATCAATTCAACAGATATCGACTTCCATGATGAAATTCGTAAATATGGAAATGGAGTTGACCTTGCGATCGAATCCGCAGGAAATCCATTTACAGCAGCCAGAGTTTTAGGTTTACCTCATAAAGGAGGAGAGGTTGTCTACATGGGAATTCCATATGCAGACGTACCAATCCCTAGATTTTACTTTGAACGTATCATGAGAAATGAATTACATGTCATCGGTTCATGGTGTACGATCTCTGCTCCATATCCAGGAAAAGAATGGACAAATGCAGTAGAATACATCGGTTCAGGTAAAGTTGACGTCCTCGGTATGGTAACACATCAGGTAAACTTAAGCGAAGGCCCAGAAATGTTTAAGAAGATCATTGCTAATCCGAAAGGATATGGAAAAGTCTTATTGTATCCAGAAGAAGACAGATAGGAGGAAATACGTTATGAGAATGAATACGATCATCGAAGAATTAGACAGATCTTCAAAAACGATCGCTCCTGAGAAACTTCAGGAAGTGATCAAGAAGATCAAAGAACATAAACGTATTTTCGTCTATGGGACAGGACGTTCAGGATTAATGTTAAAAGCATTTGCAATGCGCTTGATGCAGATCGGATTAAATTCCTATGTTGTCGGCGAGACAACAACGCCATCTGTTCAGGAGGGTGACCTCCTGATCGTGGCTTCTGCTTCAGGAGAGACAGGAAGTGTATGCATGACAGCTGAGTCAGCAGTGAAACAGGGAGTTGACTTGATCGTGATATCTTCTGCACCAGAATCAACACTTGGAAAGATTCACGCACCAGATATCGAGATTGAAGCAGCAACCAAATTTGCGACATCCAAGGTCAGCGTACAGCCGCTTGGAAGCCTGTTTGAACAGATGCTTTTAATGGTATTTGACACGATCATCCTTGAGATGAGCGAGGAAAAAGAAGGAAGCAATGAAGATATGGCAAAACGCCATGCAAGTTTAGAATAGATATTCATCAAATTAGATATTAACAGATTCAGGTATTGATAAGTATTAGGTATTAACAGACAGAAAGAAGGAGAACAAAATGCAGAATAATGTAGGATTACAGACAGCATATTGGAGTGGAACAACACCAGCATTAGATATTCACCAGATCATTGAGCTGACAAAAAAGGCTAATATGGATACGATCGAATTAAAAGCAGGAGATTTTGTTCCATTAACAACAGAAGGACGAGCAGCACTTAGAAAAGAAATCGAAGATGCAGGGCTTTCTATTACGATCAATGGAACAGGTTTAAGACCAGAAAGAGACGTATCAAGTTCTGACGAGGAATCTCATAAAGCAGGAATCAAACATTTATGTCATATGTTAGATTTAAGCAAAGAAATGGGAGCAAAACTGTTTTCCGGAATTCCTTATGGATTGTGGAATACACGTCCAGGAGCAGATGACGATGCGATTGAAATGAAAAAGGAACGCAGAGCCAATGCGATCAGAGGACTTAAAGAAGTTGCAAAACACGCAGAAGAAGTGAAAGTTGTGCTTTGTCTTGAAATCGTAAACCGTTTTGAACAATATATTGCAAATACAGCAGAAGAAGGAATCGCGATTTGTGAAGAAATCAACAATCCATACTGCAAACTTCTGTTAGATACATTCCATATGAATATTGAAGAAGACTATATCCCAGATGCGATCAGAGCAGCTTCTGATAAAGGATATTTAGGATACATACATATCGGAGAGGCAAACCGAAAGATCCCAAATGGTGAAAAGAAAACAAACATTGACTGGAAAGCAATCGCAGCAACGATTAAAGATATCGGTTATGAAGGACCATTTATTATGGAACCATTCGTACTGGAAAGTTCATCTAGCGCTAAGAGTATTTCTTTATGGAGAGCGATTAAAGATGGTACAGATATTGATGGACTTGTAGCTGATGCAGCAGCAGGTGTCAAATTCTTTAAGAGTCTGTAATCGAAGCAATGGAGGAAATGATATGATCACGACAGTAACATTAAATGCATCCATTGACAAAGCTTATCATATGACAGAAAAAATTGAAAATGGTACTGTTATGCGTGTCGCCAAAACAGATAACAGTGCTGGAGGAAAAGGATTAAATGTCGCAAGAGTTATTAAACTCTGTGGCGTTGACTCAAAGGCAACTGGTCTGGTTGGCGGATTTAATGGACAATATCTGGAATCACTTCTGGACGCAGATGGAATCAACCATGAATTTGGGCATATCCAGGGAGAAACAAGAAGCTGTATTAATATTTTAGATCCAGGATATGGATCAACTGAATATTTAGAAGGCGGATGCAATGTCACAAAAGAAGAAGAAGCAGACTTCCTAAACAAATTTCCAGAAATCATAAAAGACAGTGACGTTGTAACAATCTCTGGAAGTGCTCCAAAAGGCATGGGCAAAGATATTTACCAGAAACTGATCAAAGTGATCAAAGATCAGGGCAAACAGGTCATTTTAGATACAAGTGGCGAATACCTTGAAAAAGGACTGGAAAGCCAGCCGACAATGGTGAAACCAAACGAAGATGAGATTGAATTATTATTCCATACAAAGATTCAAAGTAAAGATGAAGTTATTACATACGCAAAAAGAATTTACAAAGAAAAGGGAATTCCTTATGTCGTTATCTCACTTGGCGGAGATGGAGCATTGTTAGTTTGCGAAAAAGGTATTTATCAGGGCAAACCACCAAAGATTGAAGTTGCCAATACAGTTGGATGTGGAGATTCCATGGTAGGAGCATTTGCAGTCGCACTGGAGAAGAAAATGGAACCGGAAGCAGCATTAAAATATGCGGTTTCTGTAGCATCAGCAAATGCATTATCTCCGCATACAGGAAGATTTGATCCAAAGGACAGAGATGAGATCATTGAGAATGTTGAGATCATAAAATTAGCATAGAAAGGACATGGTTATGTTAGTAACATCAAAAGAATTACTGTTAAAAGCACAAGAAGGCGGATACGCTGTGGGTGCATTTAATGTAGAAAATATGGAAATGGTACAGGCAGTTTTAGCAGCAGCAGAAGAATTAAATTCACCAGTTATCATGCAGACAACACCATCTACAGTAAAATATGCAGGCCTTGATTATTATCTTGCAAATGTGGAAGCTGCAGCAAAAAGAACAAAAGTTCCAGTTGTTATGCATTTAGATCATGGAAATAGTTTTGAACTTGCAATGCAGGCATACAGAACAGGATATACATCTATCATGATTGATGGATCTCATGAATCATTTGAAGATAACATTGTAGTTAGCAAAGCAGTTGCAGATGCATGCCATCCTGGAAAAGTTCCAGTAGAAGCAGAACTTGGAAAAGTTGGTGGAAAAGAAGATGATCTTGATGGTGGAGATGATAATCCATATACAGATCCACAGGAAGCAAAAGAATTTGTAGAAAGAACAGGCGTTGATTCTCTTGCAGTCGGAATTGGAACAGCACATGGTGTATACAAAGGAGAACCAAAACTTCAGTTTGATATCTTAAGCCAGATTAGAGAAATTGTAGACATTCCGCTAGTACTTCACGGAACAAGCGGAGTGCCAGATGAAGCAGTGGAAGAATGCATCAAACGTGGAATCTGCAAAGTAAACTATGCAACAGATCTTCGAATTGCATTTACAAATGGATTAAACAAATATCTAGCAGAAAATCCAGATACGATCGATCCTAAGAAATATAGTGCAGCAGGAAGAGAAGAAGTAAAGAAATACGTCATGAGTAAAATGAAAGTTTGTGGAAGCGTAGGAAAAGCATAAATCAGAGGAATGTTTGGAAGTGTAGGTAAAATATCAAATGGAATATATTTTAAATAATGAACAACTTACAGTAACATTTACTACAAAAGGTGGAACAATATGTTCCATTGAAGATTCTCAGGGAATTGAATATCTCTGGCAAGGTGATGCAACGTATTGGAGTGGGCAGGCACCAATATTATTTCCAATCTGTGGTGGACTAAGAGATGACAAAGCCCTGATCGGAGATGATCTGGAAACACAGATGCCAAGACATGGGATCGTAAGAAAACGTGAGTGGGAAATGATCGAAAAAGACGAAAAACATATCGTATTTGAGATAACATCCAATATTGAAACAAAAGTGATGTTTCCATATGATTTCCGTCTGCTGGCAAAATATACTTTAGAGGGAAGATCATTAAAGATCACATATGAAGTAGAAAATACGGACACGAAGAAATTCCCGTTCTTTACAGGCGGCCATCCAGGATTTAATTGTCCATTGGTTGCAGGAGAAGAATATACAGATTATGAAATCGTGTTTGAACAAAAAGAAACATGTACAGTTCCAACACCAGTACCAGAGACAGGTTTGGTTGATATGAAACACAGATCTGTATGTCTTGAAGATTCAGATACAGTAGAATTGAATCACGAAATGTTTGAAATTGATGCGGTTATCTTTGATGAACTGAAATCTAGAAAATTAAAACTTGTTTCCAAGAAAAGCGGAAAAGGAATTGAGATGGAATACAAAGACTTCCCATACTTAATCCTATGGTCAAGTGCAAATCATGGAAATTTTGTGGCAATCGAGCCATGGACAGGACTGTCAACATGCAGTGATGAAGGCGATTGGTTTGAAGAAAAAAGAAATGTACAGAGTGTAGAAGCAGGAGAGAGCAAAGAATATAGTTATTCAGTTTCTGTATTGTAAATGAAAGAAAAGATAAGGGCTGTTGCAGGAATGAAATCTTGCAATAGACCCTTATTTTTGAAATCAGGAGGCATAAATTATGAAAATCAATATCAAAGAATTCACAGGAAATTGTAGTTGTGGAAGGAATCATCAGCTAGTCGTAGATGATGTGATTCTGGAAGAAGGAGCTTTAAAAAAACTCCCAGAAATCTTAAACAAAGAACCATATGATCAGTATAAGCATCTCGTTATGGTATGTGATGACAATACTTATGAGGCAGCAGGAAAAGAAGTAGAAAGATTATTAGGTGGAATTCCAGTGATCAAACTGGATCCAGAAAACCTGCATGCTAATGAGATTGGAGTAGCTAAAGTCAAAGAACAGTTAGATCCGATCAAAGAAGTTGACTGCATGATCGCAGTCGGATCAGGAACAATCCATGATCTGACAAGATATAATGCATATG
>ENA-OPWC01001992-OPWC01001992.1-human-gut-metagenome-genome-assembly--contig:-NODE-1992-length-12137-cov-1.892485_pt1 | contig 12137 bp, 7 predicted proteins | sample MGYA00241504_ERZ502000 | MGnify/ENA primary metagenome ERZ502000 (study PRJEB25962, sample SAMEA2042005) | human gut metagenome | biome: human gut; feature: human-associated habitat; material: faeces...
AATTTGGAATGAATTTTGGCTAAGTTACTGTGAACGGAGTGAACAGTAACGAAGATTCATATCGTCTGACAGACAGATTTCTTTTTGTTTTCGAATATGTTATTATATATATAGGAAATATTTGCTGCCTTCTAAGTGTCAGCATCCAAAGAAAGTCGGGAGGTACATAAAGATGAAACTTACAATATTGGGAACCGGAAATGCAAAGGTGACGAAATGCTATAACACCTGTTTTGTGCTAAATAAAGATAAAGAATATTTTATGATAGACGGAGGTGGCGGAAATACAATTCTGAAGCAGCTGGAGGACGCAGGAATCAGCTGGAAAGAAATCAGCACTATATTTGTGACACATAAACACATCGATCATCTGCTTGGAATCATCTGGATGCTTCGTATGTATTGTCAGGGAATGGCAAGAGGACAGTTTGGCGGTGAAGTGACTATCTATGGACATGATGAAGTGATCAGCCTGCTGAAACAGATGGCAGAGATGCTTCTCACACCAAAGGAAACGAAATTTATCGGAGACAAAGTCCATCTGGAAGAAGTAAAGGACGGAGAAGATAGAACGATTCTGGGACACAGGGTGACATTTTTTGATATTCTGTCTACAAAGGCAAAACAGTTTGGGTTCTCCATGGAGTACGCAGAGGGAAAGAAGCTGACCTGTTGTGGAGATGAGCCATATAATGAATGTGAACAGAAATATGCCCAAAACAGCACATGGCTTCTTCATGAAGCATTCTGTCTGTTCTCTCAGGCAGATAAATTCAAACCATATGAGAAACATCATTCTACTGTAAAGGATGCCTGTGAGCTGGCACAGAAACTGGAAGCAGAGAATCTGATTCTGTATCATACAGAGGATAAAAATATTTCCAGACGAAAGGAGCTCTACACAGAAGAAGGCAGACAGTATTATAAAGGAAATCTCTGGATTCCTGATGATCTGGAAACCTACAAATTATAAAAAGACAAACCTCCGGAGGCTTGCCTTTTTTACAGCAATCTTTTTAAATGTATCATTTATGAGGGTTGCCATAGTGATTATGCTGTATGATCCACATGTGTTTTGGTGTCGGAAGACAAAACTTCACATGTAGTATGATCCTGTGAAAAAGTTTCCATAATTCCTGAAATAGTCCTGTGCAGATAAGGACGGTACTCAGCCAGAGACACAGGCTGCTGATACAGAATGCAGCTGTAGCAGGTGGAACCTACCAGCTCAATGATCGTAAAGAGCATCAGTTCCGGATTTTTATAATGTAGTCCGCTTTGAGCAAGCATATCCAGATAGGACTGATAAAAATTATATTCGTCGTCAGGCATTTTTTCCTCAAAAGCACCCTTGAAGACACCCCAGGCAAGATTCTTTGAAATAAACAGCAGGAGAGTACGGTCTTTATTCAACTCAGTAAGAATGTAATCTATAATAAAATGTACCTGCCTGTCAAATTCGCTGATATGTGCATTCTGCACAGCCTCATGGGCCCGGAAAAACAATTCTCCGGTCTTGTGGGAAACCAGTTTATTCCGGATATCATATTTATCCTTAAAATAGAGGTAAAAAGTCCCCTTGGCAACCCCGGCCTGATCTACAATATCTGAAATTGTAGTTTTGGTAAGTCCCTTCGTCGTAAAAAGTTCAAAGGCAGTGTTGAAAAGAGCATCTTTTTTCTTCTTTTTATTCAGCTCCAGTTTTCCCATTTCAGATTCATTCCTTCCTCTACTGTATACATAACATTTTAACCGAATCAGGTAAGTCCCGCTGCGGAGTTTGCGAAAAGCAATAAGCGTCTTACTGTTCACAGCAACATAAGCTTACTTTGTAATTATATTGTGATCATATATAATTACTATTTTAAACAAAAATGACTGAAAGTCAATATTACATTTTTGTTCTGGAAAAATTTAGACAAATTGTGAAGAATGATTATTGACTGAAAGTCATTTTTGTTATATAACATTCCATGAAATAAAAAATGACTGTTAGTCATAGAATGATCAAACAGTATCAATAATAAAGAAAGAAGAGGAGAAAAAGATGATTAAGGTAGGAAAGTGGATTGCAAAACACAAGATACTGATCATTATCATCGGAATTGCATTGCTGATCCCTTCATATCTCGGTATGGCGGCGACCAGAATCAACTACGATGTACTGAGTTATCTGCCGGATACCCTTGAGACAGTTGATGGACAGGACATTATGGTAGATCAGTTTGGGATGGGAGCCTTTTCCATGATAGTGGTGGAGGATATGGAACTGAAGGATGTAGCTGCTCTGAAAGAGAAAATCGAAGCAGTTGATCACGTGAAAAAAGTACTGTGGTATGACAGTGTCCTGGATGTTTCCGTTCCTGTAGAAATGCTTCCGAAGGATTTGAGAGAGGCATTTTTTAACGGAGATGCAACTATGATGATCGCGTTGTTTGATAATACAACATCATCAGAAACTTCCATGGAAGCTGTGACGCAGATTCGTAAGATTACTTCAAAGAATTGTTTTGTCAGTGGAATGACAGGCATTGTTACTGATATCAAACAGATCGCACTTAAGGAAATGCCGATTTACGTTGTGATTGCTTCCTGCCTTTCTCTGATAGTGTTGCTCCTTGCAATGGATTCTCTGGTAGTTCCGGTTTTGTTTTTGCTCTGCATTGGTGTTGCAGTCTTGTATAATCTTGGAAGTAATATTTTTCTTGGTCAGATTTCATACATCACTCAGGCACTGACAGCAGTCCTGCAGCTTGGTGTAACGATGGATTATTCCATCTTCCTTCTGAATAGTTATGAAGAGAATAAGAAGAGATTCCCTGGCGAGAAAGAAAGAGCCATGGGGCATGCGATTGCTAACACATTCAAATCAGTAGTCGGAAGTTCCGTTACTACCGTAGCCGGATTCATCGCACTGTGTGTTATGACATTTGCACTCGGACGTGACCTTGGTATTGTAATGGCGAAAGGTGTTGTGATCGGCGTTATCTGTTGTGTAACGATCCTGCCGGCACTGATCCTTGTATTTGATAAGCCGATTGAAAAGACAAGACACAAATTACTGTTAAGCAACATGGATCGTCCATCCGCTTTTATCACAAAGTATTATAAAGTATGGATCGTAGCATTTCTTGTATTATTACTTCCTGCAATTTACGGTAATAATCATACAAAGATCTACTACAACATTGCAGATTCACTTCCTGCAACACTGAACAGTAATGTATCGATCAAAAAAGTAAAAGATGACTTTGGTACAAGTAACATGCACATCGTCATGATGGATAAGAACATGAGTGCCAAAGATAAGCAGCAGATGTTCAAGAAGATCGATAAAGTAAAAGGTGTAAAATGGACCATCAGCATGAGTTCACTGATCGGTCCTAGCGTACCGGATTCCATGATCCCAAAGGATGTCCGTAAGATGATGCAGAGTAAGGATTATGAACTGGCATTCGTCAGTACGAAATATGAATCCGCAACAGATCCGGTAAATACACAGATCAAAAAGATAGATAAGATCGTAAAATCCTACGATAAGTCGGGAATGGTCATCGGAGAGGCACCTCTGATGAAAGATCTGCAGGATGTCACGGATGTCGATCTTGTTAATGTTAATATTATCTCTATCGCAGCGATATTTGTGATCATCCTGATTATTTTCAAATCGATTTCACTGCCGGTCATCCTGGTGGCAGTTATCGAATTTGCAATTATGATCAACATGGCGATCCCGTATTATCAGGGAATCAGCCTTCCATTTGTGGCAAGTATCGTGATCGGTGCCATTCAGTTAGGTGCAACTGTTGACTATGCGATCCTGATGACAACGAGATATCAAAAAGAACGAAGCCTTGGAAAAGATAAGATGGAAGCAATCAGCATTGCGCATAAAACAAGCATGCCGTCCATTATCAGCAGTGGACTTAGCTTCTTCGCTGCAACATTCGGAGTTGCCTGCTATTCTCAGGTTGAAATGATCGGTTCGATCTGTACATTGCTTGCAAGAGGAGCCATTATCAGTATGGTAGTCGTGCTTCTGGTATTGCCGGCAATGTTCATGATATTTGACAAATTAATCTGCAAGACATCCATCGGATTTCTTGGGAAAAAGGCAAAAGCACAGACAAATGAAGCAAAGTAACCTGTTATTAACAATCCATGATAATTAAGAAAGGAAGCAGGAATTATGAATAAGAACAGAAAAATAAAACGAAAAATTGCAGCATCTGTAGCAGTCGGAATGTCAGTGATGATGGGTGTGACACCAGCTTTCGCGGCAAGTGGAACTTCAGACAGTGATGTATATAAAGAAGAAACAGTATACGTGAATGCCAAGGCAAGTGGTAAGACGGATAAGGTAACCGTATCTAACTGGCTTAAGAATTCCGGAAGCGTATCCGGCAATCTGGAAGATGAAAGTACACTGAGCGATATCAAGAACGTAAAAGGTGATGAAAAATATACCGCAGACGGAGATAAGCTGACATGGTCTACTGATGGCGAGGATATCTACTATCAGGGAACGACAGATAAGAAACTTCCGGTATCTGTTAAATTAAAATATTCTCTGGATGGAAAAGAGATGAAACCATCTGAGTTAAAAGGAAAGAGCGGACACCTGAAGATCACGGTGAATTATAAGAATAATGAAAAGAAGAATGTATCTGTAGACGGAAAAGATACAGAAGTATATACACCATTCGTCATGATGACAGGTATGATCCTTCCGAATGAGACATTCAGTAATGTAACAATTGATAACGGCAAGATCATTTCTGATGGTAATAAGAATATCGTAGTCGGATTCGGAATGCCGGGATTAAAAGACAGCCTGAACTTAAGCAGCGAAGAGACAGACAAAGTTACAATTCCGGAAAGCTTAAGTATCGAAGCCGATGTAAAAGATTTTACAATGTCTTCTACTTATACTGTTGCATTATCTGATCTGTTAGATGATGTGGATATGGACAGTATCGTAAATGTAGATGATCTGCAGAACGCTCTGGATGATCTGGAGGATGCGGCACTTCAGTTAGTAAGTGGTTCCGATACACTTGCAGATGGAGCAGGAACACTTGCAAATGGTGTGAACAGCTATACAGAAGGCGTTGATACATTGAACGCCGGCATCCAGAAATACCTTGGTTCTAACGGAGAGCTGAATGGCAGCGTCACAGAGTATGTGAATGGTGTAAACAAAGTTGTCAAAGGTGTACAGGATTATACAAGTGGTGTGAATACACTTGCAGACGGTGTGAGCAGTTATGTAGACGGCGAGAAGCAGCTGGCAGCCGGAGCTTCACAGCTGACACAGTTAAGTACAGGACTGAAGCAGGTACAAAGCGCTATCTCACAGCTTGAAGCTGCAACAGATGGTAAGGGTGCAACGACAGAAGACCTTCAGGCAGCATCCAAAGCACTGGCGGCAGGGACTGCACAGATGAAAGCAGCACTTGGAACAGAAGAAGTAAAGAGTCTGATGTCTCAGGTAAATTCTATGGTAACAACTGGAAATACGCTGATGGAAGAGACGAAGACATTAAGCGGAACACTTACGGAAGGTATCGAAAAACCACTTACAACAATCGGCCAGACATTACAGAGTATGAAGGAATCCTTGAAAAATATAGATGCAGCTCAGACAGCATTACAGAATGCATGCAAGAATATCAATGAGGTAGTTGCTTCTGATAATCAGACGATTAAGGCTGCAAAGACAGCAGCGAAGAACAGTTCCGATTCTATTGCAGTATCTATAAAAACACTGGAAGCAAAGTATGCAGGAATCTCAGATAAGAATTCCGAAGAAGCAAAACAATTACAGAGTTCGATCAGTGCACTGAAGAGCGCAAAAGCTTCCACAGATTCCGTACAGAATCTCAAAGAGTTAACAGGCATTGATACTACAAAGATGCCGACAATAGATGTAGATTCATTAAAAGCCGGTGCTGCAACGATCATGACAAATGCAGCTACATTGCAGAAATCTTCGGAAGCATTGTCAAAAGCTCTTCCGGAATTGAAAAAACAGTTGAAGAGTATCGAAGATGCAGAAGGTGTTCTTGCACAGGCAGGACAGTTAAGTACACTGACAGGAAGTGTAGATCAGTTAAATGCAGGTATGCAGGGACTGAACAGTGCGATCGGAACACTGCACAGCAATCTGGCAACATTGAATAATGCAACATCCGCTCAGTTCCCGACAGCAATCAAGGGAATCACAGCATTGAATAAAGGATTCGCACAGTTAAGTGGATATAATGATTCCTTAGTAGGAGGTGCAAACAAACTGAGATCTAACAGCCCGACACTGGTAGCCGGTGTGAATACTTTAAAGAGTGGAACCAATCAGCTGGCAAGCGGACTGAACACACTGGGAAGCCAGATGTCTTCCGGATCTGCAACACTTGCAGCCAACAGCGGTGCACTTAGAAGCGGAGCTTCCGAACTTCAGTCAGGTGCAAAAGAACTTGCAGAAGGCATGGCGAAATTTGACAAAGAAGGAACAAGCAAGTTAAAGAGCACAGTAGAAGATGAACTTGGTGATGTAATCGACAGAATCGATGTGCTGACATCAGAAGATTGCAAATACAATACATTCAGCGGTAAGGATAAAGCAATGGATGGTAATGTAAAATTTGTGATTGAGACGGATGCGATCGAGTAAATAATATGAATATGAAATAAAAAGAATCACAGGTGGAAGAGGATGAAGTAATATGTTCCCTGTTAATTAGACGAGGGGCGTATTACTTCATCCTCTTCCGTTTGTGATTCTTTTTTTATTTTTTCAACATTCTCCAGAGAGTGCTTCTGCTTATGCCAAGACGTTTGGCAGTTTTTTCTTTATTCCCATGTTCTTCGGCAAGAACCCATTGTATGATTTGAGAAGACGATAAATTAGTCTTATTATCTTTCCTTGAAATTCCCTCGATATAGTGCTAAAGTATACTAAAAAGGTATGATTTAGCGAGTGCGTGAAAAAACATGCACTAAGGAGGAAAATTTATGAATGAATACAGAATAGGAACAAAATGTGTACAGGGCGGATATACTCCGGGAAACGGAGAACCAAGACAGATTCCGATCGTACAGTCAACAACATTCAAATATGCAACCAGTGAAGATATGGGAAAATTATTTGATCTGGAGGCGTCAGGATATTTTTATTCCAGATTGCAGAATCCGACTAATGATATGGTTGCGGCAAAGATTGCAGAGATGGAAGGTGGAACGGCAGCGATGCTGACTTCATCCGGACAGGCAGCCAATTTCTTCGCACTGTTCAATATCTGTGAGTGCGGAGATCACATTGTAGCATCTTCATCCATTTACGGTGGAACATTTAACCTGATCGATGTAACGATGAGAAAGATGGGAATCGATGTAACATTCGTGTCACCGGATGCAACAGAAGAAGAGTTAAATGAAGCATTTAAGCCAAATACAAAAGTAATGTTTGGTGAGACAATTGCCAATCCGGCACTGACCGTACTGGATATCGAATTATTTGCCAAAGTGGCACATGCACATGGTGTGCCGCTTATCGTAGATAACACATTCCCGACACCAGTCAATTGCAGACCGTTTGAATGGGGAGCAGATATTGTAACTCATTCGACTACAAAATATATGGACGGACACGGAGCTGCACTTGGCGGAGCAATCGTAGACAGCGGCAACTTTGACTGGATGGCACATGCAGATAAATATCCGGGACTTTGCACACCGGATGAAAGCTATCATGGAATTACATATGCGGAGAAATTCGGCAAAGAAGGTGCATTCATTACTAAATGTACGGCTCAACTGATGCGAGACTTTGGATCTATGCAGTCACCACAGAATGCATTCATCTTAAACCTTGGTCTGGAATCCCTGCATGTACGTATGCCGAAGCATGTAGAGAACGGACAGGCAGTCGCAGAATTCCTGGAAGCACATCCAAAGGTAGCATATGTGAACTATTCCGGACTTCCGTCTGATAAATATTATGAAAGAGCACAGAAATATCTTCCAAGCGGAGGATGCGGTGTTGTATCGTTCGGATTAAAAGGTGGAAGAGAAGCAGCGTCTACATTTATGAAGACATTAAAGCTTGGTGCGATCGAGACGCATGTAGCAGATGCAAGAACCTGTTGTCTGAATCCGGCAACGTCTACACACAGACAGATGACGGATGAACAGTTAAAAGAGGCAGGAGTACCGGCTGAACTGATTCGTATCAGTCTTGGTCTGGAAGATAAAGAGGATCTGATTGCAGATATTTCGAATGCGTTGGATGCAATCTAAGGTAGAATTGAAAGAGTAAGGCAAAATTCCGAAAAAACTTACATAAATATATTGATAATGCCTATAAGTGGATGCGCTTATAGGTATTATTAATTTGAAAAAATATATATGATTGCAAATGTTGATATCTGTACCAGATCGATAGAGGAAGCACTGGATGTGCTCGCAATGCCGAAAAGGATGGTGGCGACACTAAGGGGATAAGTTTATATCCCCTTTTTTTTGACGTTTTTATAGAAATCATGCTAAAATAGAGAAATCTACCATGTGTATGGAATATTTTGAGCCGGCAGGGACAGTAAAAAGACCAAAAACCCCGTCCCCAATGGCTGGAGAGGGAAAATTATGAATAAAAGAGAATCATTTAGCAGCAGATGGGGATTTATCTGTGCCTGTATCGGTTCAGCGGTCGGTATGGGAAATATCTGGATGTTCCCAACAAGAGTATCATTGTATGGAGGCGGTTCATTTCTGATACCATATTTTATATTTGTAATACTGATCGGTTCGACGGGAGTGATCGGGGAGATGAGTTTTGGGCGTGCGGCAAAGGCCGGTCCAATCGATGCATTTGGAATTGCCTGTGAGAAAAAAGGAAAGAGAAAGCTGGGAGAAGCTCTTGGAATGATTCCCGTACTTGGTTCGCTTGCGATGGCAATCGGCTATACTGTAGTTATGGGCTGGATTTTAAAATATGCAGCCGGAACTTTTACAGGAGCAACCCTCGCACCAGAGAGTGTAGAAGATTTCGGTGGGCGTTTTGGCAGTATGGCATCTGCGTTTGGAAACAATGTATGGCAGGTTATCGCGTTAGCTGCCTGTATGGCGATTTTGATGTTTGGCGTGGGAAGAGGAATTGAGAAAGCAAATAAGATACTCATGCCAGTATTTTTTGTGTTATTCGTGATTCTTGGTATTTATGTATTTTTCCAGCCGGGTGCTGCAGATGGGTATCATTACATCTTTCGTGTGGATAAAACCGCATTAATGAACCCTAAAACGTGGATATTTGCTTTAGGACAGGCATTTTTCTCCCTTTCTGTCGCGGGAAATGGAACACTTATTTACGGTTCTTACCTTTCTGATGAGGAAGATATTCCGGCTTCAGCAGCAAGAGTAGCATTATTTGACACGATTGCAGCGATGCTTGCAGCACTTGTCATTATTCCGGCAATGGCAACGACCGGTGCGAAATTAAATCAGGGAGGACCTGGATTATTATTTATTTATCTTCCGAATCTGATGAAATCTATGCCCGGAGGGCATGTGATTGCGATTCTCTTTTTTGTTGCAGTTTTACTGGCAGGAATGACCTCTTTAATTAATCTTTACGAAGCACCGATTGCGACGGTTCAGGAAAAATTAAAACTTGGCAGAGTACCGGCATGTACTTTGACAGGTATAGTTGGAATTGTGATTTCCCTTTTGATTCAGGGAATTGTATCGGACTGGATGGATGTGCTGTCGATTTATATCTGTCCGCTCGGAGCAGGACTGGCAGGAATTATGTTCTTCTGGGTATGCGGAAAGAAATACGTGGAAGAACAGGTCAATAAAGGAAGAGAAAAAGCATTTACGAAATGGTTTTATCCGGTTTGCAAATATTTATATGTTCCGATTTGCATTCTGGTGTTGATTCTTGGAATTGCACTGGGTGGAATTGGGTGAGAAAAAGGAGTGTGTTAGGTTAGAATGGAAATTAAAGAATTTCAGCAGAAATTACAGGATATACAGAGACTTGCAGTCAACAATGGAAGAAAAATCAGCCGTGAAGTAGTGGAGGATTTTTTTGCGGGAGATGGCTTAAATGAGATACAGCTTCAGAAAGTATATGATTATCTGACCATTCAGGGAATCCATACGGATGAAGAGAAAAAGAAAGCAGAAAAAGTTTCAGAGCCAGAAATGCCAAAGAAAAGTTCTATGTTTTCTTATGAAGCAGAGGAGGCAGAAGAAGAGAAAAAATCGGCCGAGCTGACACAGGAAGAGAAGGAATATTTAGAGGATTATCTTGAAACATTAAATGTGATTCTTCCGGAAGAGGAAGGCGAAAGAGAACGTCTTTTTGAATCAGCAAAAGCAGGAGAGGCACAGGCAAAATCAAGATTAACAGAATTATATATGAAAGAAGTGCTTGAAATCGCAAAAGAGCTGCATGACGGAGAGGTCTTTCTTGGAGATATGGTTTCTGAGGGAAATATCGGCTTGATTGGCGCACTGGAAAGTCTTGAGGAAGCAGAAGATATTTCTACGTTTTTATCCGGAGAAATCCGAAATGCAATTTTATTGCTGTTAGAGGAACAGACAGATCAGAAACAGAGCGATGATATTTTAGTGGAAAAAGTAAGAAATCTGGAGCATAAAATCAAAGAAATCATGGATGATGATGACGATAAATACAGTGCCGAAGAGTTATCTGCATTTTTGGATATGGATTTGGAAGAAATCCAGGGAATCTTAAGATTAACCGGAGAAGATAATTAATTAAGATAAGTAACTGGAAATTTCATTTTTTTTTTAGAGAATTAACAGGGTTTCTTAATTGTAAATAGGTAAAAATTGGCGCATAATAGTAATAGTTAGTATAGCAAGTGTTAAGGAACTACTTAATTTAGATGCTTTGGTAACTTGGTTGCCGAGTAGTTTACAAAGAAAAAAGAAAGGGGATATGGCTATGGAGATAAAAGATAAAAAGCCAAAAAAACCCTTGATATTTTATTATGCAATCGTAATTGTTGTTTTGGTGCTGTTAAATACGCTTTTGGTACCAAGCCTTGCAGAGAGAAGTATCAAGGAAGCCACTTATGATGAGTTCTTGGATACTCTCGACAGTGGAACGGTAGAAGAAGTCAATCTGGAAGATGATGTCATCTACTATTCTGTAAAAAAAGGAAATGAGACGCAGGTTTATAAGACCGGTCGAATCAAAGACTCACAGGAAGTAGAACGCTTAAAAGATGCGGGAGTAAAATTCTCAGAAGAAATTCCACAGAAAACTTCTCCGATTTTAAGCTTATTATTGTCTTATATTGTGCCGATTCTGATTTTTGTGTTTATCGGAAACTGGCTCAGTAAAAAAATGATGAGTGGTATCGGTGGTGGCGCCGGTGGAGCAATGTCATTTGGAAAGAGCAACGCAAAGATTTATGTAAAATCTTCCACAGGAATTAAATTTTCTGATGTTGCAGGTGAAGATGAGGCAAAAGAACTTTTGACAGAGATTGTAGATTACCTGCATAATCCGGAAAAATACAGAGAAATCGGAGCTGCCATGCCAAAAGGCGCTCTTCTGGTAGGTCCTCCGGGAACCGGTAAAACCCTGCTTGCAAAGGCAGTAGCCGGTGAAGCAAATGTGCCGTTCTTCTCTATCTCGGGTTCGGAGTTTGTTGAAATGTTCGTTGGTATGGGTGCGGCAAAGGTAAGAGATTTATTTAAACAGGCAAATGAAAAAGCCCCATGTATCGTATTTATTGATGAGATTGATACCATCGGTAAAAAACGAGACGGAAATATCAGTGGAAATGATGAGCGTGAGCAGACCTTGAACCAGCTTTTGACAGAGATGGATGGTTTCGACGGTTCAAAAGGTGTTGTTATTCTGGCAGCAACCAACCGTCCGGATTCACTTGATCCTGCACTGCTCCGTCCGGGTCGTTTTGACAGACGAATTCCTGTTGAACTTCCGGATCTGCAGGGACGTGAGGAAATTTTAAAAGTACATGCGAAAAAGATTAAAGTTTCAGATAATGTGGACTTTAGAGAAATTGCAAAAGCAGCGTCCGGTGCGTCCGGTGCAGAACTTGCCAACATCGTAAATGAGGCAGCGCTTCGTGCGGTGCGTG